>Ga0129307_1003250_pt1 | contig 10641 bp, 13 predicted proteins | sample P1105metagenome_FD_94437 | JGI IMG/M metagenome (GOLD analysis project Ga0129307, IMG submission 94437) | Capybara group fecal microbial communities from Wisconsin, USA - P1105 metagenome | ecosystem: Host-associated > Mammals > Digestive system > Large intestine > Fecal | place: USA: Wisconsin... | reverse complement strand
CCCTTGCAGGGGGTGAATGAGGGGGACAGCGTCCCCCTGACAAAGTAGTAAAGCAAGAGTAGCGATGCTTTACGGATGGTTTGCAAGAATTATGAATCGCCCCAAAAAGTAAACGCTGTTGCCATGATATTCTTATTTTGATATGTTGCATTTTGTATGATATAATGGTATAATGAACTATCAATCAAACAGGAGAATGCGTATGTTTTATTATATAAAGACTAAACTCGAAAAAACGGAAAAGCTGGATATCGGCAAAAATCAGGAGCAGTTCGTGGCTGTCCTCACATCTGCGGAATGGCTGGAAAGCAGGGAGAATTTCGATATGGGCATCGAAATGGACATAGACCTCGACTCTATCCACTCCACTAAAGCCGAGGTGAATTACGACTCGCTGACGGGAACTTTTTCCGTTCCTGACAGAGAGGATATTTCGGGGCCTGATACAAAATTCGCCTTTGCCCTTGATGAAAAGGGAATTGTCTTCATCGACGACAGCGGCTTCGTCAACAAGGTCATAGGCAATATTATCAGCACCAAGAAATGGGTATTCCCGAGCCTTGAACGCTTCATATACGATTTTCTCGAACAGATAGTTTACCGTGACCAGACCATCCTTGAACGCCTTGACAAGGAACTTGATACCATAGAATCAAACATCCTTGCAGGTGAGGAAGGCGACCCATCACAGAGAGTAAGCCGCATCAGAAGCGACCTGAGAGATATGCGTGTGCATTACGAACAGCTTCTCGACCTGAGTCAGGAACTTGAAGAAAACGAAAACGACTTCTTCCACAAGGAGAACACCCGTTATTTCCATCTTTTCACTCAGAGAATATCACGTCTCCACGACCTTACAGCATCGCTGAGAGAGTATTCCATACAGATACGTGACCTGTACCAGTCACAGCTTGATGTCAGACAGAACCGCATTATGGCGCTTCTCACAGTGATAACATCCATATTCATGCCTCTGACGCTGATAGCAGGATGGTACGGCATGAACTTCAAGTATATGCCGGAACTTGAATACAAGGCAGCTTATCCCATAGTCATAGCAGTCAGCGTAATAATAGTAATAGTCAGCCTTATCTTTTTCAAAAAGAAGAAGTGGCTGTGATACCGGCAGTCCGGAAACGGATATGATATGCACACTTGATCTGTCTGAAAAAAATATAAAGGGCGTCCGGAATTCAGTAAATTCCGGGCGCCCTCAGATTTTTGCTATTACAGTGTATCGATTATATCAAGTGTATGCTCTTCGTTCATAGTTCTGCACATCTCGATGAACTTGTCGAGAGGCACGTTCTTGAGCTGCTTGTTTCCTCTGATATTGATGGATACCTGTTCGTTCTCAGCTTCGCTGTCGCCGATGATAACAACATATGGATCCTTGAAGTCCTTGAACTTTCTGATCTTGTTCTTCATGTTGTCGTCGGTGTAGTCAGCTTCTGCTCTGATGTGATTCTTCTTGAGGAGTGCTGCTACCTTCTTAGCGTAGTCGTTATGCTCTGTTCTGATAGGAACGATACCTACCTGCATTGGTGAGAGCCAGAACGGGAATGCGCCTGCGAAGTTCTCTGTGATGATACCGATGAATCTCTCGAATGAACCGAATATAGCTCTGTGGATCATTACAGGCTGCTTCTCTGAGCCGTCAGATGCGATATACTTCATCTTGAAGTTGAGAGGAAGCTGGAAGTCAAGCTGGATAGTACCCATCTGCCACTCACGGCCGATAGCGTCCTTCATCTTCAGGTCGATCTTAGGACCGTAGAATGCGCCGTCGCCTTCGTTGAGCTCATATCCGTCAGGACCGTACTTATCTTCGAGGATAGCCTTCAGATCAGCCTCAGCCTTATTCCATACGTTGATATCGCCCATGTAGTCGTCAGGACGTGTGGAAAGCTCAGCCTTGTACTCAAGTCCGAATGTGTTGTATATTTCTGTAGCGATATCCATGATATCGTTGATCTCGGATGCGATCTGCTCCTCAGTTACAAGGATATGTGCGTCGTCCTGTCTGAACTGCTGTACACGGAAAAGACCGTTCAGCTCGCCTGACTTTTCCTTACGGTGGATTACGTCTACCTGATTGAACTTCAGAGGGAGCTCCTTGTATGAGCGCTGTCTGTTCATATAAACCTTGATAGCGTTAGGGCAGTTCATAGGCTTTGCACAGTAGACCTCGTTGTCCTCCTCAGCAGGGATAACGAACATACCGTCCTGATAGTGATCCCAGTGACCTGATGTTACCCACAGTTCCTTCTTTGAAAGAACAGGGCCTGAGATCTCAGTGTAGCCGTGATCTTCGTGAACGCCTCTCCAGTATTCAAGAAGTGCGTTGAAAAGCTTCCAGCCTCTTGGGAGCCAGTAAGGCATACCGGGAGCTGTATGGTCGAACATGAAGAGAGCCAGTTCCTTGCCCAGCTTCTTGTGGTCACGGAGCTTTGCTTCCTCGATCATCTTGAGGTATTCGTCAAGCTGTGAAGCCTTGGGGAATGCGATAGCATATACACGTGAGAGAACCTTGTTATTCTCGTTGCCTCTCCAGTAAGCACCTGTACATGAAAGAAGCTTGAATGCCTTTACGGGAGCTGTTGTCATAAGGTGAGGGCCTGCACAGAGGTCAGTGAATTCGCCCTGCTTGTAGAATGAGATAGGCTCGCCCTTGTCAGCGTGTTCCTCGCAGAGTTCAACCTTGTAAGGCTCGTCCATTTCCTTCAGCTTAGCAATAGCATCAGCAGGTGAAAGCTCGAACTGCTCAAGAGCAAGATCTTCCTTGACTATCTTCTTCATCTCAGCCTCGATCTTTTCAAGCTCAGCAGGAGTGAAAGGCTTCTCAAGGTCGAAGTCATAGTAGAAGCCGTTATCGATAGCAGGGCCGATAGCAAGCTTTGTGTTGGGGTAGAGTCTCTTTACAGCCTGTGCAAGGATGTGTGAAGCTGTGTGCCAGAATGTTTTCTTGCCGTCAAGGGAATCAAATGTGCATACCTCGAACTTGCAGTCGCTGTCGATAACAGTGCGGAGATCCTTGACCTCGCCGTTTACCTTTACACAGCAGGCAGACTTGTAAAGTCCCATGCCGATGCCCTTTACGATCTCAGCAGCAGGCTGAGCGGATTCGATCTCTCTGACGCTGTTGTCAGGAAGTGTTAATTTTATCATGATTATTTCTCCTTTATATTATTTTCATTAATGAATAATTCATCGTCTTCCCGGTTTGCGGGATTGGTTTCGATGTATTGCCAAATTTGTGAATAATCTTTTGAGTTACGGATTATATGTTCATAATAATTTCTTTGCCACGGCGAAAAACCTAATTCTTTTGAAACAACAATTTTAAAAGAACGAATCATTTTCGGCAAAGATTGTGTAGGGGGCGATGCCCTCATCGCCCCGCCGTTAGTATCATTTTCAATACGAATTATCATATGAACATGATTTGGCATTATAACATATTTTAAAATTCCGTTTATATTGAGAATATATTTTTCAACGACAGTACCAATATCCGTTAATTCAAATGGTATCGGCGTTGAAATGTAATTGATATTATTATGAGACGGGGCGATGTGGGCATCGCCCCCTACAGGTTTACTGTAATCCCAGAAATAATGACGTCTTTTATCTGTGCATATGGTCACGAAATAATCCCCATCCCTGGAATAATCATAATCTTGCAAACGTATATTTTTGCGTGTTATCATAAATCAACCCAAATTATAACCTCATGAATTCACCCAATCGATTATCTCGAACATATCCGCAAAAAGCTCGACGCTTATGAAGTCCTTCATATAGCCGTCGTCCGTGCCTGTCTCGAAGCAGACGACAATATCCTCGTCGTCCAGATCCACATAGACGTTTCGCAGCTCCAGCACCTTTGCAAGCGCTTCTGCGTCACTTCCCTCATAGAAGCCGTCGTCGATTATCTGTTCAGCTATATGCTGACGGCTGCCGTCCAGCTTAGCCAGTTTCTGAGCGATAACGGAGAGATGCTTCATTATCTCCTCCTCGCTCTCAACGTAGAAACGGACGGTCTGAGAGGTATCCCAGAGCTTATAAGGCAGCTCATAGGCTTCTTCCTTCTCGTTGTACTTTATATTGCTCATAGTTATCACCTTCTTTGCAAGGGATTTTCTTCATAAAAACAGAAAAGCCCCTCATACCTGCAAAGGCACAAGGGACGATAATTACCGTGGTTCCACCCTGATTCACACGGAGAATGCTCCGTATCTCAAGTGCTCTGTAACGGGAGCTCCCGGCGCTTATTGGGCGCACTCAGAGGGGGTGTGCTGTAATATCCGTATCCATGCAGTCTCGCACCTGACGACTGCTCTCTGAAATGGCTGCGGAAAAGCCTTCCTCATCAATGATTTAAGATGTTATAAACTAATACTACCACATATTCCGTCATTTGTCAAGGGGAAACTTCGGCATGAACGGGTATAATTTGAATAATGGTCAATTTTAGTAAAATTCAATTACAAAACGTATATTGTAATATTATTTGTACGTACAACATTTTATATATAGTTCGGTCAAATTTATGTCATTATTTTACTACGAATGTAAAAATAGTGATATACTTCAAAATACTCCATATGATAAAATATAGTCACAGGAGAAACATACGCCATGATAAAATTTCGGGAAAATGGCGTAAATAAGCAAAAAAATGTCAGATCAAATAATATGGGGGTATTATTATGACAGAGAATATGATATTAAGCCTGATCAAAAAGTATGAAGGCAATGTTGAGCGCAACAGAAGATACGCAGAGTATTATAACGCTGAATTTGAGCAGACAGGTTCACACAATGCGTATTTCATCTCACGCAACTTTTACCGTGAGGCCGAGCATTGCAGAACTATCATCGAGCGCTACCGCGAGATGATAAGAAACGGTGAGTTCAATCCTCAGAGCGAGGTTTACGGCCACTGATGTTCAAACATGGAAATGCACCGCATTTCCGAAGGGGAAACACAAAATGACATTGAGTACGGGTACGCTTTACAGTGTGCCCGTACTTGTTTTTACGGCTCAAAACAGTCACCTTACATCATCAAAGCTCACGGATTTTTCGCTTTCTCATTTATCTTAACGGATAGCACGCCCATATTTATCCTGCTTGTATATTATTTTACTGTACCCCTCATATTTCTTTATAGCAATATTACCAATCGTAATAGCATTTATTGTGCAAGTGTACAATATCAACAATTTTGCATTGACAAAAAAAAAAAACGTGTATAATGTAAACACAAAAGGAATCATATTAAATATATTATTTTCAACACAAAATAATATATACCATTGTAATGAAAGGGGTATTTTATGGAAAAAGTAATTGCAAAAATAGCAGCGCTTGGAGTGCCAGGATTGGTTTTTACAGTTGTATTATCATCCACTGCTGCATTAACTGGTTTGACAGGAGCAGCTTTAATCACTGCGTCACTTGCGGCTCTCGGACCTGGTGGTATAATTGGAGGAATCGCCTTCTTAGGAGTTGCAGGATTAATAACAGATGCAATAACTGAATATGGTGCTGATAAAGTGCTATCTGGTGTTGTAAAAGAACTATATCTGAAAGGCGAATCTAAGGAATCAATCAAAGAAAAAGTAAAAAAATATCCAATATCTAAAAAGTTGAAGTTGAAATTATATAATACTGTTGATAATTTTAAAGTTTAATTGTCATTTTGCTTTTGTGGTGGGTTGCACATATGTGCAACCCATTTGCTTCAGAATATCCCCCGTACATCTTCAAAGCTCATTGACGGCTGAAGTGCCAGATTTATGCCCAATGCCAGCAGCTGCGACACTCGCTCCGTCAGGCGGTCGATGTCCCTCGGAGTAACCATCATATTCTCGGTATCACCCATAATTTCAGCATCTGTAAGGCTTCTCACTATGGTGTGCATATCCACAACTGTAGGAACTCCCACCGCTATGACAGGCACTCCCATGACCTTTTCGGAAAGCTCCTTCCGTGCGTTCGCTACACCGCTTCCCGGCGATATGCCTGCATCGGAGATCTGTATGGTCCGCCCAAGACGGCTTATGTCCGAACAGGCAAGGGCATCGGCGGCTATTATGCATGAGGGCTTTATACCGTCAGATACGGCTCGGACTATCTCCGCCGTCTCAATGCCCGTCTGACCGAGGACGCCCATGGCAAATGTGGCTACAGGCCGCAGAGAACAAAGTGTACGGTCTTCTTTCAGCTCGTCACGGATATGCCGTGTAGCCAGCACCTTTGCGGCTGTCTGCGGTCCAATGGCATCGGGAGTTATATCGCTGTTGCCAAGCCCCACCACAAGCACGTCCCCCTCGGGGAGAAACCTGCTTATTTCCTCGGAAAGCTCTTTCACCATTCCCTCGTAATCGTCGGTATATCCGCTCAGATCGTCACTTTCCAGCGTGATGTACCTCCCCTTTCCTCTGCCTATTGTGTCCGCACAGCTGTCGTCATCTATCACTATCTCGGTTATGCGGAAATGCTCACCACGCTCGGTAATATGCACAGCTTCGGGAAGTCCGCCCGGATCCACACATTCCAGCGCAAGATCGGTTCGCAGCGGCATAATATCAGCTCCTTTCTGAGTGTCATTGCTCCTCAAAGCTATTATTGTGCACAATGCTTGAAATTATGCTTACAGATTCGTGCAAAAATTTCAGATTTGACTATTGAAATAACCGGCATGAAATGTTATAATTAATATTGTCTCAGTGAACAGGTGTGCGTTGCACCTGTCGGAAACAGGCGGACCCGTGTCTGTTTCTTCTATCTGTAAATTGCGGCGATATGCTGCAAAATTCAAGGAGGTGTAACGAATGCCAAACATTAAATCTGCTAAGAAGAGAGTTAAGGTTAATACAACTAAGGCTGCTGCTAACAAGGCAAGAAAGTCAAATCTTAAGACTATCCTTAAGAAGGCTGACGCTGCTGTAGCTGCTGGTGAGAACCAGGAGGAAGCTATCAAGGTAGCTATCAAGAGAGTTGACCAGGCTTGCGCACACGGTCTTATGCACAAGAACAAGGCTGCAAGAAAGAAGTCTCAGCTCGCTAAGAAGCTCAATGCTGCTAAGTAATTGACCTTTTAATAAAAAAAGAACCCCTTACCACAACTCACGGCGGTAAGGGGGATTTTGTTTTATCAGCGTTTCGATATTAATAAAAACATTGGAATCATGATAGTTACATAAAGAGCTGTAGAAAAAAGAGCTGTGTGAAAATTATTATACATTCTTTTGTATCCTTTTTGTCTTGCTTTAATCAAAAAGAATGAATGTGGAGCGGCTAAAATCCATGCTAATATAGTAAAAATTAAAAGCTTTGTATCAATTGAAAACATATTACCCGGAGTCAAAATTTTTATATCGCAAATAGCTGCTATTATTCCTGCAATGTAGAAAGGTATTTGAGAATATTTTCGTAAATTATATAAATTTGGTTCTAACAGTTGTAGTATATCCAGTTCATCATTAAAATTTTTTGATGCAAAATAGTTTGGAGTATGAGCTAAACCATATTTAAAAACTATAGGTTCAACATCATTTATTGACGTATTACATTCGGAGCAGAGTTTTGAACCTCTTCCAAGCTCGTTCCCGCATTTTCTACAAAATTTTTGTTCCATATCATAATCTCCTTTAAATTTTCAGGAATAATATCCCTAACTTTATTATAGGACAATAAGTCCATAAAGTCAATAGAAAACAGAAAAATAATTATTTTAACTATATCTGATTTTTGCCTGTTTTAAGCCTTATATCGTTAGCAGCTATCAATGATGACAGTGGTGATGTCACCATTTTTTATTTATTTTTATAGGACATATAGTCCATTATTCGTGATTATTTCTCCATCTGAATTATAATTATAAATATAGTAAAACAAATAGCATTTGTTAAAATATATTCTTAATTCAGAGGTGAGGTATATGTACGCAAGAATAAGAGATCTCCGTGAGGACAGCGATAAAACTCAGAAGGAAGTCTCGGAATATCTCTTCTGCGATCAGTCGCTTTATTCCAAATATGAGCGTGGTCTGCGTGATGTACCGGTAAGCATCGTCATAAAACTTGCCAAATTCTACGGAACCAGCACCGACTATATCCTCGGGCTGACCGATGTGAAAAAGCCATACAAAAAATAACCTCCTTCATCTCTGAAGGAGGTTATTTGTATCATCCAAGCCCCACGATCTCCGCTCCCGTCTTTTCACGGAAACGTGTGTCGTGCTCAACGAATATCATCGTCGGGCGGTATTCCTCAAGCAGTTTTTCTATCTGCATCCGTGAGAATATATCGATATAATTCAGCGGTTCGTCCCATATATACAGGTGCGCAGGCGTCAGCAGGCTCGACGCTATCAGCACCTTCTTTTTTTGTCCCTCCGAGAAGTCCGACATATCTTTCGTGAACTGCACACGCTCAAGGTCAAGCTGCCGCAGAAGTGCGCCGAACATGGTCCTGTCTATGCCACGGCTGTCGCAGAAGCTCCATATATCGCCTTTGAGGAACGATGTGTCCTGACTGATATACGACACCACCAGTCCCGAAGCTGTCTCGCAGATCCCGCTTTCCGTAAAGTCGCCAAGATCAGTTTCCATGCCTGCGCTTTGCAGTATACGCTTTATCAGTGTGGACTTGCCGCAGCCGTTGTGTCCGTGAAGCGCTATCCTGTCGCCTCTGTTCACAGTCAGAGTCAGCCCCTCTATCACAGGCTTTTCCGCTCCCTTGTACGTGAAGCTGTAGTCACGCAGATCCACAAGGGTATTTTTGTGGTGGACAAGCGGAGAAAGTTTCAGTTCCGCCACCCTTTCGATATCGTTGAGGAGTCCCTCTTTTTCCTCGATCTCATGGGAAATGCGGTTCTCCATCTGCTTTACACGGCTCTGCATTTTCTTAGTTTTTGCACCGATGAATGAACGTGTACTTATACAGCGGTCATGTTCCTTTACGGGGTCAAATCCTATTTTGGTGCGCTCGTTTTTGTCCGCCCATTCCGCAGTACGTTTCGCCGCCTGTTTCAGCTTCTTTATCTCACGTTTATGCTTCTCATTCTCAGCCGCCGCAAATTTATCCCTGCGCTGTTTATTCTCCCACCAGTCCGAGAAATTTCCGCTCTGAACGTCTATGCTTTTCCTGTTAAGCACCAGCACATGGTCTATGCAGTGATCAAGCAGGTCACGGTCGTGGGAAACAAGTATGAATCCCTTTTTCGATGCGAGATACTCCCTGACATTTTCACGGGCGGCGCTGTCGAGGTGATTGGTGGGTTCGTCGATGAGAAGAAAGTCATTCTCCCCCGAAAACAGCACAGCTAAAAGCACTTTCGTTCTTTCGCCGTGGCTGAGAGTGTTGAACGGGCGGTAGAGAATATCCGCTTCCTCGTTAAGCTGCGAGAGTTCGCATATTACACGCCATTCCTCGCAGTCAGGCCTGATATCGCCTATAAACTCAGATGCGGACATATCCATCTGCGCTTCTGTCAGCGGATAGGGAAAGTACTGGAATCTGACGGATGCCGATACTGAACCACGGTAGGAATATTTCCCCATTAGTATGTTCAGGAAAGTTGTCTTGCCCTTGCCGTTTCTGCCTATGAATCCCAGTTTCCAGTCAGTATCTATGGAAAAGGAAACGTTCTCGAAAATGTTGTCATAGCTTCCCTCATAGTAAAAAGTAAGATCGTTAACGCTTATCTGTGACATATACATACCTCCGATGTTTGCTGCCGTAAAGCGGACATCTTACCATGACAAAGGAAAAGGGCACAGACATACTGCACCCTCTTGATATATACGTATACGCACAAAAAAGAGGTCATGAAAAGATGATCCACTTTTGGCAACATGATAAGACAGTACGAAGACTGCCCATAAAAATATTCTCATGTATTCAAAAGCGAATTATCTTTTCATCCCGACACCTCTCTTTTTTGATTTTCTATATTATAGCATAGGCGGTTTGGATTGTCAAGTGTGATATTGTATTTTTACAGGAGGGCGAGGGCGTCCTCCCGTACACGTAACATGATTTTTTAATTTAAAAATTGATCTGCGTGTACAATTGGTCTCGATCGCATTCTATGCAAAGGGGAAACCAAAGGAAGGGGGAGAAAAAGAAAACCGCAGTAAAAGTCGGCATTTCTCCCCCTTCCTTTAGTTTTCCCCTCTGCACTCCCCTTCCTTATCTTTCCCCCTCTTTGCCGACTTTTGCTTTTTTATGGTAATGCTTAAATGCTTGAGCGCTCGCCCTTACTCAACTGACGTTCTTCATTTAGTTAAGTTAAGAAATATGAAAAAAGTAAAAGGAGGCAAAGGGTGAGGAGGTGGAGGTTGAGGGAAAAGAGAGTCCAGAGAGGAAAACCGACTGGAGGAGGGGGAGAGGGGAATGCCGACTTTTGTTTGGGTTTTCTTTTCCCCTCTCCCTCTCCTCCAAGAGGTGTTCCTCTTTGGCTTCCCTTTAGCTGCAATTCAATAAAAATGATGATGTATGTTATTAAGGCAACACCGCACAAAGCCCGCCTGACGGCTTTGCACTGAATCTGCGGACATATTTTCCGTCATCTTGCACAGAAATCCCTTGACATACGATAGTATGCCTGCGGAATTTCTATACAAT
>Ga0129307_1003249_pt1 | contig 10644 bp, 4 predicted proteins | sample P1105metagenome_FD_94437 | JGI IMG/M metagenome (GOLD analysis project Ga0129307, IMG submission 94437) | Capybara group fecal microbial communities from Wisconsin, USA - P1105 metagenome | ecosystem: Host-associated > Mammals > Digestive system > Large intestine > Fecal | place: USA: Wisconsin... | reverse complement strand
TGGCACCCGGAATCAGGTCCTTGAGGTTAGAGACCATCTGGCAGCCGTTGCAGACGCCGAGCGTGAAGGTGTCCTTGCGGTTGAAGTAAGCCTCGAATTCGGCGCGGGCCTTCGGGTTGAAGAGGATGCTCTTGGCCCAGACACCGCCAGCACCGAGAACGTCACCGTAGCTAAAGCCACCGCAAGCAACGAGACCGTTGAAGTCCTTGAGGCTTACGCGACCTTCGAGAATGTCCGTCATGTGAACGTCGATGGATTCGAAGCCAGCCTTTGCAAATGCAGCAGCCATTTCGAGTTCGCCGTTGACGCCCTGTTCACGGAGAATAGCCATCTTCGGGCGGCTTGCGTAATCCTTGATGACCTTGGCGCTAGCAGCGAGATCGAACGTGACCTTCGGCGAGATACCCGGATCATCCTGTTCGAGCTTGAGCTTGTATTCGCTTTCGGCACATTCCGGATTGTCGCGGAGGGCGGCAATGCGGCGAGTCGTATCACTCCAGATGGCGCGCAGGTCAGAGAGGCCTTCGGCGTAGTCGCCAATCACAATGTTGTACGTCTCGTTGAGCTTACCGATTTCAGAAACGGTATCGCCGAGACCAGCGGCTTCGAATGCAGCCTTCACAGCAGCGAGGTCTGCGTTTGCGACCTGGAGAACGGCACCGAGTTCTTCGTTGAACAAAGCGTCAATCACATTGCCCTTGAGAGCTGTAGCGTCGAGCGTCACACCCACGTGACCAGCAAATGCCATTTCGACAACCGTCGTGAAGAGGCCGCCATCGCTCTTGTCGTGGTAAGCCATAATTTTGCCATCGGCATTGAGTTTCTGGATGGTTTCGAAGAATGCGCGGAGTTCCTTGGCGGAATCGACATCCGGAGCCTTGTCACCGAGGAGGTTGTAAACCTGAGCGGCAATGGATGCGCCCATGCGGTTCTTGCCACGAGCGAGGTCCACAAGCACAAGCGTCGTATCCTTCTTCTGCAAAAGCTGCGGCGTGAGCGTCTTGCGAACGTCAGCGCACGGAGCAAAGGCACTAATCACAAGAGAAATCGGAGCGGTCACACGGTGGCTACCCTTTTCGTCCTGCCACACGGTACTCATGCTCATGGAGTCCTTACCGACCGGAATCGTAATGCCAAGTTCCGGGCAGAGTTCCATACCGATAGACTTCACGGCTTCGTACAAGTCAGCGCCATCGCCTTCGTAGTTCGGCGTAGCCATCCAGTTAGCGGACAAGTTTACGCGACCCATATCCGGGACGCAAGCGGCAGCCATGTTCGTGAGGGATTCAGCAACCGTCATGCGGGCTGCAGCGGCCGGAGAAATGAGAGCAATCGGAGCGCGTTCGCCCATACTCATGACTTCGCCTTCGTACGTGTCGAGCGTTGCACTCGTCACGGCGCAGTCAGCAACCGGCACCTGCCACGGACCAACCATCTGGTCACGGCAAATCATACCCGTCACGGAACGGTCACCGATAGAAATCAAGAACGTCTTATCTGCAACGGTCGGGTTAGCAAGCACGCGATGTGCAAGGTCCTTCACCGTCACACCAGCCGGCACCACCTGAGAAGAGAGCGGGCGCTTCTGGGACTTTTCATTGCGGATCATGCGCGGCGGCTTGCCGAGCAACACACCGAGCGGCATGTCAATCGGAGTCGTACCGAAGTGCTTGTCCGTAAGGGTCAAGTGCTTTTCAGGAATAGCTTCGCCCACCACTGCGTACGGGCAGCGTTCACGCTTACAGATAGCGTCGAACACATCGAGCTTGTCACCAGCAATAGCGATAACATAACGTTCCTGGGATTCGTTACTCCAGATTTCGAACGGGCTCATGCCCGGTTCGTCGTTCGGCACATTGCGGAGTTCAAACTTACCACCGAGGCCGCCATCGTTCACGAGTTCCGGGAAGGCGTTCGAAAGTCCACCTGCCCCCACGTCATGAATAAATGTAATCGGGTTTTCTTCGTTCATCGCCCAGCAGCGGTCGATGACTTCCTGGCAGCGGCGTTCCATTTCCGGGTTTTCACGCTGCACAGAAGCAAAGTCGAGGGATTCGTTACCAGCACCGTTAGCCACAGAGCTTGCAGCACCACCACCAAGGCCGATCAACATGGCCGGACCGCCGAGAACGATCAAGTGGTCCCCCGGGTCAATGTGGCCCTTTTCAATGTGCTGGTGCTTGATGTTGCCAAGACCGCCAGCAAGCATAATCGGCTTGTGGTAACCGCGAACTTCGGTACCCTTTTCAGAAGAAACTTCCTGTTCGAACGTACGGAAGTAACCGAGGATGTTCGGACGACCGTATTCGTTGTTGAATGCGGCACCACCGAGCGGGCCGTCAATCATAATGTCGAGAGCAGAAGCGATGCGGGACGGACTACCAAAGTCCTTTTCCCACGGCTGAACTGCACCCGGAAGCTTGAGGTTCGAAACGCTGAAGCCCGTAAGGCCAGCCTTCGGCTTGGAACCCTTACCCGTAGCACCTTCGTCACGGATTTCACCACCACTACCCGTAGCGGCACCCGGGAACGGAGAAATTGCCGTCGGATGGTTGTGGGTTTCAACCTTCATCAAGATGTCGACTTCTTCGTTGTGGAAGTCGTACTTGTTGTTGCGCGGGTCAGCGTAGAAGCGGCCAGCCGTTGCACCCTTCATCACAGCGGCGTTATCCTTGTAAGCGCTGAAGATGTTGGAATTGTGGAGCTGGTAAGTGTTCTTGATCATCTGGAACAAGGACTTGTCCTGCTTCACACCATCGATAGTCCATTCGGCACCGAACACCTTGTGGCGGCAGTGTTCCGAGTTGGCCTGAGCGAACATGTAAAGTTCAACGTCGGTCGGGTTGCGCTTGAGTTCAGTAAAGTTCTTGACGAGATAATCGATTTCGTCGGCGGAGAGGGCAAGACCCATTTCCTTGTCGGCCTTCACGAGAGCGTTGCGACCTTCGGTAAGGACCGGAATCACATTGAGCGGACGCGGTTCTTCCTTGCTGAAGAGAACTTCGAGAGATGCTGTATCGGCAAACACAGCCTGCGTCATGCGGTCGTGAATCTTGGCAGAAATCTTTTCGCGAGCGCCAGCAGGAGCTGCACCATCAAACTTCACATAATAAGCAATGGCGCGTTCGATGCGCTTGATTGCCGGGAGGCCACAAATGTGAGCGATATCGGTAGCCTTCGAGCTCCACGGGCTGATCGTACCCGGACGCGGGCAGACCACAAAGAGTTCACCTTCGAGCGCCTTGACTTCGCGCATCGGGCCGTAATGAAGGACCTTTTCGAGCGTTTCCTTTTCGGAAGCGGTCAGGTCGGCAGACAGATCCACCACATGGAGGAATTCGGCATAGACAGATGCAACCGGAATTCCAGCGGCCTTAAAATCAGATGAAAGCTTTTGCAGACGGAAATCCGACAGAGCCGGAGTACCACGAAGAATGAGCATTTTGACCTCTTTTAGCCTAAATATTTTACGCCGCAAATATAGCAATTTAGGGGATTTTTAAAAGACTATTTAATGACTATGAGCGACGAGCCGTGAGTAATGAGCGACATGCCGCGAGCTAAGAGAGTCGCGCCAAGAAAGGATGGTGCAAAAACGCATTTTAGATTGTCGAAAAAGCGTTTTTTGCAATTTTATGCTACCAAATCGGCAATTTTCAGCATTTCAGTAGCATTTTTTTTACTTTGTTCAGCAAAATTTAAGTTCATCGACAAGTTCGAATGCTACCAAAAAACAAATTTAAGCTCTTTAGTAGCACTTTTTCAGAGAACAATCCTGATTTTTATCAAATTTCAGTTAATTTATACAAAAAAATATGCTACCAAATCAAAAAAATCTATACATTTGGTAGCACTTTTTCGCATTTTTCGGCCTTTCAGCGAGCGAAAATGCAGCGAAAAGGTGTCGTTTACTGTTTCGGGAAAATTCCACGGCGAATCGTCTCGACTTTACGCCCCAGCAAATCGAAGAAACGGTCCGAGACAGACGTGTTCGCCTTGTTCACCACTTTGCGAGAAGGCTTCAACAACGTCCTATCCGACTTGCCTGTGTCGGCAACAGCTTCCTCTCGCAACTGCCAAATGAAATCGTCTGAATTTTTTTTCGGATTCTGCACCACCGTAGTGCCTACCGCTTGCAAGTAATGGCCACTCTTGAAATTCTTGAGGTATAACGCATTCGGCGTATTCACTGGAGCCCCTTCGAACACGTACCGCTGATGAGCTCCACCGTTGTAGCCGTAAGTCGCTGCACGCACACCCGCCGCCGTCGATTCGTTCGGAATATCGATGACTCGCGTTCCAAGCTCAATGCGGTAAGTAACCGGATTATCGCCCACCGAGAAAATCCTCACAAAAGTTGCAGAATCGGCGCAATCCATCAGTTCCAGAGCATTGTCCGCAGTTATCCCCATGCACTTGGAATTGCCAAGAGACTTGATTCGCCCCTGCTTGTAAAATGCTTCCTTGAATATGTCCTGGTACATGGCCTCGACAATTCGAGCATGGTTGATGAGGTCCTGTTCAGACTTGACTTCACTTGCGTAATTCAGCCCGTACGGCCAAAAATGCTGGCTATCGCCGTGGAGTTCGGCGTTCGGGCCGTCAATTTCCTTGAGGAGAGCCTGAGCCTTTTTCCCCTTGAACACGCCCCCATCCATCATCGCCTTGTATTCAGAAGTCGTGCCCATGCCCATCGTATGCGCCATTTCGTGCATGGCAGTCCCTACGAACATGTAGCTGCGTTCTTTGCCAAAACGCAAATCGCCGTTGCTGCTCGCCTCAGCGGTTGGAACACCAGGAGAATAATAAACATTGATGTACTTGGAGAGGTTCGTGTATTTATTATAGATATAGACAGCGGAATCCATGACCGTCGTGATTCGCTTGTAAGCATCCAGTTCGTCATCGGTCGGATTGGCAGACTTATGGAGCGTATAAGAGACACGGCCCTCGGCAAAGCTATAGGCCAATGGCATCAAGACCAGAATCGATGTCAAAAACAGGCTGTGAAAATTCATAAGACCCCCATAAATCCAACACCCGCTCCTAAAAATATTCTCTAAGAGCCAAATATGCAAGTAAAAACTTGAAAAAGCGATGAGGGACGCCCGCCTTGCATCGACTATACTTGCTTCGGCAATCTTTGGCCAGGGTGATAAAGTAAAAGCGCGGAATACCGCGCTTTTAGCTTTTACTTACAGTCTCTTGAGCACTGCGGCGGCGTGGTGAATGAAACCTTCTTCATTAGCCACGACAGCAATTGCCTTCGCGTTCTTCTTAATAGCCTTTTCGCTATACTTGATGATGCTCATGCGCTTGAGGAAGTCATAGACGCCGAGAGGGCTAAAGAAGCGGCCCGTGCCGTTCGTGGGGAGAACGTGGTTCGGGCCTGCAAAGTAGTCGCCCACCGGTTCAGAAGACCACGGACCGATAAACACGGCACCCGCATTTTCGATCTGGGCAGCCATCGATTCAGCTTCGTCCGTCATGATTTCCATGTGTTCCGGAGCAATAGCGTTAGCAATCGCCACACCGTCGAACCAATCCTTCACCACGAGGATGCGGCCGAAGTTGTCAAGCACTTTTTGGAGCAATTCGCGTTTGGGAGAATTTTCCACTTGGATATCGACGCATTCGCTAATCATCTGTGCGGTTTCCATGTTGTCCGTAATGCAGATGGCGGCTTCGAAGCCGGAACCGTGTTCCGCCTGGCTCAAGAGGTCGGCAGCGACAAAGTCCGGATCGCAGGTGTTGTCCGCAAGTACGAGCACTTCGGACGGGCCTGCCACCATGTCGATATCGACAATGCCAAAGACTTCCTTCTTCGCGACAGCGGCAAAGACGTTACCCGGACCCACAATCTTATCGACGCGTTCCACGACAACCTTGCCCTTGCCATCCTTGGCACCGTAAGCGAGCATGCCGATAGCCTGAGCGCCACCGATGTGATAGACTTCGGTAATACCGAGTTCGCAAAGCACAAAAGCGACCGCGCGGTTGATTTCGCCCTTGATCGGAGTCACGACGACAATGTCCTTGACTCCAGCGACAATAGCCGGAACCGCATTCATAATCACCGTGCTCGGGTAAATGCCTGCACCGCCCGGAACGTAAAGGCCCACGCGCTTCATCGGACGGATACGCTGACCGAGAACCACGCCGTCCTTCCCTTCCATGAGCCAGGAATCTTCCATCTGGTTCACGTGGAAATCGCGGACGTTCTTAATAGCCTGCTTCAAAGCACGCTGCATTTCGGGCGGGCACTTGGCGGCAGACTTCTTGATTTCGGCTTCAGACACGCGAAGGTTCTTGCCTTTGAGACCATCGAACTTCTGAGCGTATTCAACGGCCTTCGCATAACCGCCGTTCTTGATATCGGCGAGAATGTCCATGACCTTGTCATGAATTTCCTTGCTCGGGGCAACTTCACGACCGCAAATGCGTTCAATTTCTTGAGACTTCGGAGTCACTTTTACGATTTGCATTTTATCAGACCTCTATTAAAACTTTATTTTGTTCCAGAAGCAGAACCCACATCAATGTGCTTGTAAGCGTTTGTAATAACCTTGTCTTCAATCAAAATCTTGTACGTAAGGCCATCGACAAAAGCAGTCCAGCAAGCAGCAATGATATTACTCGAAACGCCGACCATGTTCCAATAGCCGTGTTCGTCGCCAAACGTCGTCCACACGCGAACCGTCGCATCGGATGCCACGTTAGAACCGAGCACGCGCACCTTGAAGTCATCCAAGCGCACGCTTTCCATGCACGGGAAGAACGGCAAAAGCGCCTTGCGCAGTGCTGCATCAAGTGCGTTCACCGGACCGTCGCCTTCGCTCACCTGGTGGCTAATCTGATCGCCCACCTGGAGTTTGACCGTCGCTTGCGACACGGACACGCCCTGAGGCGTCTTGTCTTCAATCACGCGGTAGTTGAGCACCTTGAACGGTTCCTTGACCATTCCCAAATGGCGATAAACGAGCAACTTGAAGCTCGCTTCGGCAGAGTCAAAGTGCCAGCCTGCGTTTTCGCGTTCCTTGATTTCCTTGAGGAGACTTGCCACCAGCGGATCCTTCTTGTCGATGCCCGGCTTGATAGCCTTGAGCTTTTCGACAACGAGAGAACCACCCGCCTGGTCGCTCGTCACGAACACGCGGTCATTGCCCACGGTATGCGGGTCGATATGTTCAAAACTGCGGCTGACCTTCATCACTCCATCGATGTGTGCACCGCCCTTGTGCGCAAAAGCGGCATCACCCACGTACGGGGCATGCACGTCGCTCGGCAAGTTCACAATCTGGTCGATATTGCCGCTCATCTGCCGCAAATGGCTCAACTTTTTAGCCGCAGCAAAATTGCAGTCCATCTTGAACTTCAAATCGGCGGCAATCGTCGTAAGGTTAGCGTTACCGCAACGTTCGCCGTAACCGTTCACCACCCCCTGCACCATCACGCAGCCAGACTTCACCGCGTAAATCGAGTTCGCCACGGCAAGACCGCTGTCGTTATGCACATGGATTCCAAGCGGTGTCGAAATATGCTTTTGCACATCCGCTATAATTTCTTCGATTTCCCACGGCATCGTTCCACCGTTCGTATCGCAGAGCACGATGCAATCGGCATGGCCTTTTTCTGCGGCACGGAGCGTTTCAATCGCATATTCCGGATTTGCCTTGTAGCCATCGAAGAAATGTTCAGCATCGTAAATGACCTCTTCGGAATTTTCCTTGAGGTACGCGACCGAAGATTCAATCATGTCGAGGTTTTCTGTGAGCGTCGTGCGAATCACGTCCGTCACATGCAAATCCCAGCTCTTGCCAAAAATCGTCTTGACCGGAGCACCCGACTTTACGAGAGCCTGCAAAAGCGGATCGTTTTCCGGCAAAACTTTCGGGCGGCGCGTGCTACCGAAAGCCGCAATCTTGGCATGTTTTAACTTAACGTCCTTGATGAGCTTGAAAAATTCCTCATCTGTCGGATTGCTCGGGTTCGGCCAACCGCCTTCAATATAGTCAAATCCAAAGTGGTCCAAAATTCGAGCGATCTGGACTTTATCAGCTAAGGAGAGACTTATTTTACGGTCTTGGTTACCGTCACGGAGCGTTGTATCGTATAAAAGGACTTTCATGAGCGCAAAGATAGAATTTTTAAACGAAAGATTAAAGATTAAAGACGATAGAATGATGGAAGAATTTAGAGGTTACACGGCACCATTCGCATTGTCCTCGACCGTTAGGGAGGGGATCCAGTGCATTTGTCATCCCGGACTTGTTCCGGGATCGGCTTTCTTCCTACAACACTGGCCCCGGAACGGAGTCCGGGGTGACAGCATCTATCGTCTATTATAATACGCGCCCTTGGCTTTCTTGCCATTGCCCACCTTACGCCCCTTGATGTCGTATGTTTGCTTGGTGCGCGGCAGCATGCGAATCTCGCCGGTAGCGGGATTAAAGCGTCCAATGACGGTCGGGCGTTCCTTATCGCCTTCACTATCCTTGTCGCCATACACGATGACAATGTCCATGCTATTGAGCGAAGCTGTTTCGCTAGCCGCAGCTTGCCTCATCACGAGCGGCTGATCCGTCGCGGCGGCACCTGCCGACTTTTCAGCGGAGTCTGTCGGAGCGAGCGCATCCGCAAAGCGATATCTGGAGACTTGCGATGCCTTCGGCTGAGTCTCGGCATCGTCCTTGCAATCCAAGCCATTGTCTGTTTTCTTGCATTCCACCAAGTAAGCACGGAACGGATTCGCCCAGTTATTGCCTCCAAACTGCACGAACTCGCCGATTTTAGCCTCGTTGCGCTCTGCGGCGGTAAAGGCCCAAAGGCGACCTTCATTGATAATACCAGTTCCCTTTGGCCATACTTTTTTCTGGAGGGTTCCACGGAACACCCACTTGCCTACAGGATCATCACCCACACGTTTATGATTTTCATCATATTCGCTCCACTTGACGAGCGTAACGCCTCCATCGATTCCGAGCGTAGCCGATTCCATCTCGATCATGTACGGCGTGTAAGCATTGAGTTCGGCTGAAACAGTATTGCAATCTGGGTGGCCTTTTTTAAGCTCTTCCTCGCCTAATGTTTCGTTACACCAGACGTATCCCATACCCACTGCATTATTGCCATTTACTTTAGTAATACCAGTGAATTCAATAACCGACCTCACGCCTGTTAGACTCGATGCATTGACATCGAACGGCAACATGATGGTTGCGTATCCACTGTTGGGCGTAAACTTGCGGTCGAACGTGACTGACTCGACGTCGATATTCACATCGATTTTGACAGCCTCCGTTCCATCGTACTCGCCGTTCAAAACAGCTCGCTTGCCTTTTTCGTCTTCAAGAACTTGAACAGCACCCGATGCGAGAATAACTTTGGGAAGAATTTCAAAAGTTTTTTCTACTGTTCCTGCATAGACACCCATTCCGGTGATTGTCATATTCGCCGTTCCTTTCGATATGTTGTTTGAACATCCAACCGTATAATCCGTGCCAAGTACAAGCGGAGTTTCACCGTCGGCTACGCTGACTGCCGGGCAAATTTCGGAACCCGTCCAAGTCTGGTCAGGGATGTCGGCGATGGTGATGCTTTCGTCGCTAATGGACTTAGGAACATACGGTGTAAGCGTCTTGCCCGCGATGGCGGCAATTTGTTCGCTATTCAGCGTGCCGAAGTAAGCTTTGCCATTTTCGTCCTTGAATACCTTGCCCTCGGCGATGATGACTTTGCCTTGTTTATTTCCATAATAGCTCGCTTTAATACTGTTTTTCAAATTGTACCAATCAAGAACAGTTTTCACTCTAGGCTGGATTCCTTGTTCAGACTTCGTTACATCAACATTGCCTCCATTGACATACACGTTTAAATCCGCAGACACTGTAGAAGCAAATACATGACCGCCGTTAATGGTGACATTTTTTTCTTCGCTTACAATCGCACCGATGTTCAAGGAGCCAGCGCCTTTCGTTTGTCCATAAATTGTGAGATTTCTTTTTGCAATAAAATCATAATCCATTTGGAATTGAGCATCACCATAAACTTCATCACGGATAATGAGATTGACATCTCCGTCAAAATAAAGATTTTTCGAATACCCTTCATGTAATGCATCTTTCTCGACCGTGTACCAACCACCGGGAAGGACAAAACGATCGTTTACGGCATCATATTGGAGGTCCATCGCTTTCGTGAGCGCTAGATGCTCCTCGACTTCCTTCACTTCGCCTTTTTCATCGACATATTCCACCTTAAAGTCTTCCTGACTCCATTGGGTATAGACGGTCGTATTGCCGGTTATCGGTTGAGACCAGTCATAACTGGCGGAGCCACTATTCGGCGAAACGCTGTAACCTAAAAATTTAGCGTCAGCACGATACGGTTCGTCTTTCGGTTCTTCAATGTAGGCGTCTCCATTTTCATCAAAGATGGCAGCGTACTTTGGCGGTAGTTGGCCATTTTGCAAGTCGATTGTCACCGCATAGCAAGGCTTAAGCATTTTGCCTATAAGCTGACTAACAGCATCATCTTTTTTCTCTTGATAGACTGTATTGGCATAGAGAACGCCATCTTCATCTACAAAGGCGCTCCCTTCGGCAATGCCAAACATATCAAGAGTTTTCGAATCGATTGATTTGA
>Ga0129307_1003248_pt1 | contig 10647 bp, 6 predicted proteins | sample P1105metagenome_FD_94437 | JGI IMG/M metagenome (GOLD analysis project Ga0129307, IMG submission 94437) | Capybara group fecal microbial communities from Wisconsin, USA - P1105 metagenome | ecosystem: Host-associated > Mammals > Digestive system > Large intestine > Fecal | place: USA: Wisconsin... | reverse complement strand
CTCAGTAGGGGCCGGGGCAGTGGTCGGCGCTTCCGTCGTCTGCGGGGCTGCCGTAGAGGACGGAGCCGGCTCGGCACCGCAGCCGATAAGGCCGAGGCACAGCACTGCCGCAAGAAGAAATGCTAACGTTTTTTTCATGATTTGCTCCTTTTTCAGTCGCTGATTGTAATATTTTCTGCGCTGAAAACAATGATCTGACAGTCACCGTCGTAGCGGCCGATCAGGCCTTTGACGTCGATCGTTTTGCCTTCGAAGGCGTCGGCGGTGATCAGGTTCTTGTTTTCATCATAAAGTACTTTCGTACGGACGGTCACTGCCGTTCCGCCGCAGTCGCAGTGCAGGGTCATGGCACCGTTCTGGGAACTGTCCGGGTCGGTGGTCGTACGAACCTCCAGAACCTTCAGTCCCTTCATCTCCAGGGAAGTATCGATCAGGAATTCCGCGTAGGGGAATTCTTCTTCCTCTCCCTCTTCCGTCTGGATCCGCACAGTTCCTTCCGCGAAGGTCTTTGCGTCGGTCAGGACATAGGCGGGCTGAACACCGTCCCCGAGTTTCTGAATGTTTCCGGGGTCGTCAGGCCGCATTTCCCGGTACTTCACATCCGCAATCTGCCAGGTGCCGCCGGTCTCGTAGTACTGCACCGAGCCAACGATGCGCACCCTGTTGCCGGCGGTTAAGATCTCCAGACCGCCTCCGGACAGATTGTAGCCGAAGAAGATGGAAATGCCCTCGTACAGCCCGGTCTCGGGATCGAATTCCTCCACATAAGCCGTACTGCCGCTCACCTGGATCACATTGCCTTCGAAAGCCACTTTCTTGCTCTCGTAATCCTTCGTATGCAGGCGGAGCTCCCGTAAGGTCAGCTCAATGGCATCACCGTAGAAGAAATCGGGATCCGGCTTTCCGGAATAGATGTTCAGCTTCAGCGTACGCGCCTGGTTTAACGCCGCCATGGCAATGCTTGCGTAGCGGTTCTGGCCGGTGCCATTGGAGATCGCAAGGCCGCTTTGCAGGATCTCGATATTGAGATTCCTCCAGGGGCCATCTGCCGTTTCCTTATACCAGACCCAGACCAGATAGCGGCTGCCTGTTGAATCGATATTCCAGTGTTCGTCATCCGATTCGATCAGGATCTCTGCCGCTTTTTCTAGTTTTTCACGGGTAAAACGCGACGCCGCCTTGCCGTATTCCTCGATCTTGCCCGTGGATTCCGGGGTATTGAGGGCGAGGAATCTTGCTTTCAGCTCACCGTCCCCGATCATGCTCTGCGGAACGTTGAAATGCACCGTGTCACCGTCAACAAAATTGCGGACCGTCACCTTCTGCTTCGCGCTGGCTGAGTGCATATCCAGCCCGATCTCGCCTGCATAGTCATGCTCTTCGAATGCAGCTGCGGAAGTTTCCGGCTTCTCCGTTTCTTTTGTGCTTTCCGGAACCGCCGCGGAGGATGACGTCTCCGCGGGCGTTCCGGTCGTGCCGGTCGGACCTGAAGGCGTCTGCGCGCACCCGGCCAAGAGGCAGAGCGCAAGCAGAGCGGCCGTCAGGCGAAGCGGCTTATTCACTGTATTCGCACTCTTCCACTGCTTCTTCGAAGGCGGCTTCGATCTGATTGTCGATATCCGACGTCAGAACAAGGCATTTCTTCATCAGAGCAGCGACCTGATCACGGGCCGTGGAGGATCCGTTGAAAGCAGGGGAAACATAATAGGCATCAGCCTGCTCAAGGCAGATCTTGGCCGACAGGAAAGCGATGTTGTCATAGCCGTCCGCATTGGCCAGCTTTTCGGCGTAGAAGGCGTTTTCTTTTGCGGATTTCAGCACGGGCACATAGCCGGAGGAAGCCGCAAATTCAGCCTGGAAATCGGAGTTGGTGGTCAGGTATTTCACCAGCAGCCAGGAGGCGATCACTTCCTGAGGGTTGTCCTTCAGGAAAATGCAGACGTCGGGACCCTGGGAGATGACCTTCGGGGCAGCCGGATCGACCTGAGGGATCATGGCGATGCCGACTTCGAACGGATACTTGCCGTCGTCGCCTTTGGCCGGACGCTGATAGGTCGCACCGGCGGAGGAGCCGATGGACATGTAGCTGTGCGGATCCTTGTCAGTGGTGAACAGGCCGGAGGTGTAGGCGCCGTACAGGCCCTGGGTGGTCAGATAGCCCTTGTTGTACCAGTCGTTGAATTCCTTCACGAAGGCACGGTTGGTCTCGTTGTTGAAGAGATAGTGGTCGCCGGTCGCGCTGGTGTACGGGCTCTTGTACTGTTCGCACATGGTGATGAACCAGTTGGATTCGGAGTCGTAGCCGAGAGGGATGCAGTTCGGGTCGATCTGTTTGATCTTCTCGCAGAGGGCCTTCATTTCGTCCCAGGTCTTGGGGACGCTCAGGCCGTTGGCATCAAAGAAGGTCTTGTTGTAGTACAGGACTTCCGTCGACTTGGAGAACGGCATGGTGTACATCAGGCCGTCGCCGAAGGAGGCGCCTGCTTCATAGTAGCCGCCGATAAAGTCGGCGATCTGCGCATCCGTCAGGCCGAGCTGTCCGCCGACACCATCGGATTCGGTGCTTTCGATCAGGCCGTCAAGCTGCACGGTCGCCTTCGCCATGTTGTACAGGGCAACGTGGTCCGGATAGCAGTACGCGATGTTCGGCTGGGAACCGACATTGATCTCGGTCTTGATCTGATCGCGGATGTCATCATAGCTGCCCATAACGGTCGAAGTAAAGTCAACCGTGATGTTCGGGTAAGTCTTAATGAACTCCGTAATGTATTCCTTGAGGAGGTCCTGCTTATCCTGGCTCATATTGTGGTAGAAGCGGATGGTCACGGCACTGCCGTCATAGCCGCCGGCCGGAACCTTGAAGTTGGTCTCCTTCGCAGGAGCCGCAGTGGATTCCGCAGGAGCCTGGCTTTCCGCCTGGGTCGTAGCCGCGGGGGTGGAGGTGGACGGGTTGCTGCCGCAGCCGGCAAGAAGGCCCATGACCATCATGCCTGCCAGCAGCACTGCCGCAAGTTTTTTCATTTTCATTTTTTGCTTCCTTCCTTTATATAGATTTAATATGAAACACTTAACCCTTGATGCCGCTCCGGCTGACGCCCTTCATAATGTACTTGCGAAGGAACACGAAGACCAGGAACAGCGGTGCGGAGACCAGGGCGACGGCCGCCATCTGAACGGGATAATTGATGTCGCCGGAGGCTTCTTTGAAGGCGTTGCGAAGGCCGTTGGTGATGAGGCGGTGGGCTTCATCATTGGCGACCAGCTGAGGCCAGATATAGGAGTTCCACGCCCCCATCATCTTCAGAATGGTGATGGAGATGAGGGTCGGCAGGGACAACGGGATCATGACCGTCCACAGGTACTTCAGGTCTGATGTGCCGTCCACCTTCGCTGCCAGATACAGTTCATCCGGGATCTGGAGGAAGTTCTGGCGCAGCAGGTAAATGTAGAAGATGCTCACCAGGAAGGGGACGATCAGGACGGTATAGGTATTGATCCAGCCGAAGGTGGTCACCGTCGCGTAGTTCGTGATGGTGAACAGCTCGCCGGGGATCATCATGGTAGCCAGAAGTCCCGCAAAGAGGACGTTCTTGCCTTTGAACTCCAGACGCGCGAAGGCAAAGGCCGAAAGCACCGTGATGACCAGGGACAAAAGGGTCGAGACCACGCCCACATACAGCGTGTTCAGGAACAGTCTGCCCAGCTGGGCGGTGGTAAACGCGTCACGGTAGTTCGTCCACAGGATGTGTCTGGGCCAGAAGGTCGGCATGCTCAGCCGGTATTCATCCAGACTCTTCAGGGATGAGTTGATCATCCAGTAGAAGGGGAATAAAACGATGACTGCCATTACGGCCAGGAAAAGATAGATCAGGATCTTGCCGATGATCTTCGCGACTCTCTGCCTGGAGGTCACATCATTCATGTCCTTTTCCTGCATGGTTTTGATCTCAGCCATGGCGCCCTCCTTAATAATGCACCTTCTTGTTGGAGACCCTCAGGTTGATCAGGGTCACCACAAGAATGATGCCGAAGAGGATGATGGCCGCCGCTGAGGCGCGGCCCTGCTGGTTTGTGGCTAACGCGTCGTAAATGAACCCGACCATGGTATTCAGACGCTTGGCGTCGTGGGCGGGGCCCATGCTCGCGCCGAAGATACCGACGATGCTCGTGTATTCCTTGAAGCCGCCGATGAAGCCTGTGATGATGACGTAGGCCAGCATCGGGCCGAGCAGCGGCACCGTGATGCGCCAGAAGATGCGGCTCTTGCTGGAACCGTCGACTTTTGCCGCTTCATAGTACTGCTTGTTGATGCTCTGCAGGCCGGACAGGAGGATCAGGATCTTGAACGGCAGCGCGTTCCATACGATGTAGATGACCATGACGGTCATATTCGCGAAGTAGGTGGAGCCGTAGTTGATCCAGTTGACCCGCGTCCCGCCGAAGAATTCGATCACGTTATTGACGATGCCGGCGGTGACCACGATCTCATTTTCCGTGCCGTAGAAACTGCCGACGATATTGAACATGGCCGCGAAGACCATGCCGATGGCGATGGAGTTCGTAACATAGGGCAGGAAGAAAATGGTCTGCAGCGGCTTCTGAAGGAACTTGATCGAATTCAGAGCCACGGAGATCAGCAGCGCGAGGAAGGTCGATACGGGCACCGTGATCAGGCAGAGCAGCATTGTTGTCTTCAGGCACTGCAAAAATCGTTTATACTGGATGACCTTGACGAAGTTGGCCACCCCGATGCTGAAGGTCTCTCCTCCTGCTTCCTTTAATCCGCTGTAACCGTCCAGGAAAGCCATTCTCACCGTATTGATGATGGGCCAGACCGTAAAGATCGCCAGCAGGACCAGGCAGGGAAGCAGGTAGACCCACGCTTTCCATTGCTGTTTGCTTTCTACCATGGCTTATTCCTCAATCGCTTCGTCGACCTTGTCCTGACCGGGCAGCAGAATGCGCTCTTCGGTCTCCCTGTCAAAGGCAAAGATCTTGTTGGACTTGACGGCGAAGCGGACCGTGTCGCCAGAGATGTGTTTTCTCTGGTCGGCGTCGATAATGGAACGGACAAATTCCGATGCACAGCCGGCATTGACCGACACCACGGAAACGTCGCGGCCCATGACTTCGACGGCCCTGAGCTCACAGTGAAGCGGGCCATCCGGATCCAGGATGAAGCCTTCGGGACGGATGCCGACCCAGATCCTGCGGTCCGCGATGCCTGACGCATCAGCTACGGCGTCCTCACCGATCCAGACCTTGCCGCCTTTGATCTCGCCTTCGAAGACGTTGACGGGCGGGGTGCCGAGGAACTTCGCAACGAACAGGTTCGCCGGGCTGTCATAAACGGCCTGCGGCGCGCCGATCTGCTGGACCACGCCCTTCTTCATGACCACGATCATATCGGAGATGCTCATGGCCTCTTCCTGGTCGTGCGTGACGAAGACGGTGGTGATCCCGGTCTTTCTCTGAATGCGGCGGATCTCTTCACGAGTCTGAAGCCGCAGGCGCGCGTCCAGGTTGGACAGCGGTTCATCCAGCAGCAGGACCCGGGGCATCTTCGCCAGAGCACGTGCAATCGCGACACGCTGCTGCTGGCCGCCCGAGAGTTCATGGGGCTTTCTTTCCAGGAGCTCGTCGATCTGCACGATCTTGGCCACCTCGACCGCACGCTCCAGCATCTGTTCCTTGGTCATCTTGTCGCTGCCCTTCAGGTTCTGCAGCGGGTACAGAATGTTCTGTTTGACCGTCATGTGAGGATACAGGGCATAGTTCTGGAAGACCAGTCCTACCCCGCGGTTTTCCGGCTCCAGCTGCGTGACATCGATGTCGCCGAAGAAGATCTTGCCGCCGGACGGCTTCTGCAGGCCGCTGATCATGTACAGGGTCGTACTCTTGCCGCAGCCGGAAGGGCCGAGCAAGCCGACCAGTTTGCCGTCGGGGATCTCAAAGCTGAAATCATTGACGGCGACGACGTCATCCCCGCCCTTTTTCCGGTTCGGGAAGATCTTGGTCAGGTTTTGCAATACAACTTTCATGGCTCTCTTCTCTCTTTATTGCTATGTTGGTTGTTGATCAATCAATAGGGAGTGATCCTTGCCGCCTCGGCTGCCTTTTTAGCCTTGGCTGCATTCAGTTCTTCAAGTGTCGCGTAAATGGGCTGGCTCTGATAATCGGCTACCGCGCTTTGAGCCAGAAGGTCGTGGATGAGCTGGTTATTCTGCGTGGCGGCAAGCAGAATGATCTGGAGCAGAAGCATCGCAAGCAGGATAGCCGTGCCGGCAATGCCGACCGTGTTGAAATACAGCATGACCAGGATCAGTACGGGGATCATGGTCTCCACGGTGTAGACCCCCAGCAGGCTGCGGATGAACATCGCGCCGGGTTCCATGCGTACGCAGTTCGTATGGACCACGCATAGGCCGAAGACCTTCTTGCCGAGCGTACGGCCCTCCTTCAAAAGCAGGGGAACGATAAATTCCAGGATCACGCACGCAAGGAAAATGCTGATGCTCAGAAGGAACAGGGACATCTTCACCACCTGCTGATAGAGCGTCACCGCTTCCTCATCATGCGTCAGGGCCTCGTAAGCCGCCATGTATTTTTCCTGGTCCTGCTTGGGAAGAGCGTTGTACTGCTCTTCACTGATGCCGAGGTCGGTGCCGTACTGTGTGCTGTACACGTCGTATTTCTCCTGCATCCGCTGTGTTTTCGCATCATAGCCGCTCACCGCGGACAACAGGGTCAATATGCCGACCGTCAGGATGCCGCGAAGAATGATGTCCAGCAAAAAAGCAGAAGCACGCTTCCAAAATCCCGCCTTTTGAATTTCAAAGCCCATACTTATGCTCCTGCCTGTTCTTATTTTTCTCCCGGTTCCGATATGCCGTCAGATGCCGGCACCCCTATCCCTTGTATCATTATAACGGATTTCAGGTCAAAGTCACAGGAAATGCGGCATTTTCACACATTTTCACGTTTTCCCGGCGGTGCCGGCTAAGCTTTATTCCGTGGAGAAAAACGACGGTAATTTTCTTCACCTCCCGTCTTTTATTCCGGGATCTCAGAAACTCAAAAAGCACGCTGCGGCGTGCTTTCGGATACAGAAAACGGCCTCCCTGAGGAAGCCGTTCTGCGTATATATGATGTGTGCGCTTATGCAGCAGCCCTTACTCTTCCGTGTAGAAGATATATTCCAGCCATGCAAGCTCCGCACGGGTGATCGGGGTCTTGCCGTCTGCCCACAGCTTGCCGCCGTCGTCCGCATGAGGCTTCAGGTACCCGTGGCCCAGCGCCCAGGCAAGCGCCTCGGGAAGCGTATCGCCATCCTCCAGCGTCTCCTGCGGTTTAGCATCATCCACTTCCACCTGCGCCGCCTTCAGCAGCTTCATCAGCGCCTGTGCGGCTTCCGTACGGGTCAGTTCGTCTGACACCTTCTTCATGACCGAGAAGATCTTATAGCCCTGCAGAAAGCTCAGTGCTTCTTCCTCGTTGTAATCGCCGCCGAGCAGCATGTAAAGATACGCGGCCAGCTCCCCGACGCGGGCGTGTTCATCCACACCGAAGACATCCTCTCCGAGCGGCATCATCGTGCCTTCTTCATAGGCAAAGCAGATCGCGTCATAATCTTCGCGGTCTTCGGACACGTCCGTGAACGACATCTCGGCCTTTTCCTCAGCCCCAAAGGGGTTCAGGATCTCATCATACATGTCCGCGTTGTCATTGATCCCGGACATGCCGCCGGCTGTATAGCGGAAGCCTTTTTCGACCAGTTTTTCGTACAGATCCAGGCATGCGGCGATCTTTTCCGGAGTCAGGGTCTTCAAGGCCTTCATCTGTTCCACGACCTCCTCCTGGTCGATCCCGGAGAGGACGTAGCCTGCGGCATTCATCGCGCCGGTCAGTTCCCCGGCCGGTTCCGCCAGCACCGAATATTCCGAAAGGATATAACCATCCAGATCTTCCTGCGTCAGTTCCAGTTTTTTGATCTGTTCCGGCAGACTCTCATAGATCCTGAAGGTCTCTGCCACGTTCGGATCGCGGTACGTGCAGAGATAGACACCGGCATCCGAGGCATAATGGATAATGCTGTAAACGCCTTTGCCGTCGCGCAGCTGCGGGATCAGGAATTTATCCGACACGATCTGCGACAGCACTTCTGCCGCCATAAGCTGCACGGTCGTCTCGAACGATTCATCATCCTTTTCGATCCCGAGCATCTCATACGAGGCCGAGATCCCGTTGTAATAGACACTGCTGTCGATCACGATCGCTTCGTTCTGTTCATAGACCGGAATGCTGCACTCAGCTTTTTCCCGCGCTTCTCCTGCAAGACGCGTCATCCAGGCATCTGCCAGCTTCCGGTTCAGGGCCGCGCTTTCCGCACTTCCGGCAAACTCGATCACGGCACCGTTTCGCGAAGCCACTTTGTCCCGCAGAGACAGCAGCTTGTCGGTGATCACCTTCGGATCGCTCTGCAGCTGCCCGGCCACTTCGGTCAGGAAGTCAAAATAGGAAATGCCGCCCAGGTAAGCCGAGTAGGCATATACCTCGGACATGCCGGTCAGGGAGCGGCGGATCACTTCATTATAAGGGGCGCCGTTTACGTCGGAACGGGCAGCCGTCAACAGCGCGTTCACGCCGTCCTTGATGCGGCTTATATCGCTCAGCTTCAGCCTGAAGAACATTTCCTCCATCAGACCGTAGCCGGTTTCCAGATCTTCATCGCGCGCCGTCCAGACAAACTGCAGATACGGATTCACACTTTTATCCGGCGTCTGCTGTAGCATAACATAGATATTGCCGTCGCTCAGATAGCGGGTCGCGAGTGTTGAGAGCTCGCTGCGGGGGTGATCGTCGGTATCCAGATATCCGATCAGGTCCTTATAGAGCTTGGCATACATCAGTTCTTCTTCGTCCAGGCAGGAGATATCCAGGTTGACTGCTACGCGTCCGACGCCGGACACTCCGGCCTCCGCTTCAATGTAGCGGACCCCCAGCTCATTCGTTTCATCATTGACCTCATAGATCCGGACTTCTTCGGGAAGGGAGGCCGTGTCGACCACCGTCAGCGCCTTCACCATTTCTGCCGTTCCAGGATCTTCCTCGGCTTCTCTCTTGCTTTCCGCAACCAGCGTCTCGATCTCTTCCGCCGACATGGCTTCCTTGATCCTGGCCAGCTTATCGGCCAGCGCTGCATCCTTTTCCTCCCTGAGACCGGGTTCCGGATAGGTCACGGTCAGGGCTGTCACGGCATCCTTGCCGAAATATTTCGCGCAAAGTGAAGCATAGCTGCCGTCTTCGTTCCAGCGCACGAGATTCTTTGCCTGTTCCTCATAATCAAAGTAGTACCAGACGTCCCCGAAGGTATGCGCATCATAACCCACGGAAGTGATGATCCCTTCTCCGACGGAGCTGTTTTCCCTGACGAGCAGTTCGCTCAGTTCAAAGGAAGATGCATAGCTGTCCAGCATTTCCTTCGCCATGCCGTTCTTCGCGATCTCCGCAAGGGCCTTATCGACTTCCTCGCGGAACTTCTTGGCATCTTCAGGATTCGCATTGTCCAGCTGGAACACGGCGACCGGGACCGGTCCGGCGATCTCCAGCCCGCTGCTGAAGGCGGCCGAAGGGAAGAGCCGCCTCAGATTTCCTGACAGTTCACTGCCCTCTGCCGTGACGAAGCCCGTCAGATAGGACAGCACCATGCTGTCTGCCCAAGCCTCCTCCGGAAGCACGACAGAATAGATGATCGTGGTCTTGTCCTGAGCGGAAGAGCCTTTTTCCACCGGGAAGGCGTAAGAGTTTTCCACGCTTTCCTTAAGGGGCTCATAAGCCGGATCTTCCACGCTAAACTCACGGCGTTCATAATTCTGATATTCCGTATTCAGAAGCCGCAGAAACTCCGTATAATTGTCCACCTGCCCGTACAGCAGCGCCAGACAGTTCGAGGGATGGTAATACAGTTCGTGATAAGCCTTCAGCTTTTCATAGGTCATTTCCGGGATCGCGTCGGGATTGCCGCCGTAGCTGAAGCCCAGGCGGGAGCCGGGCAGAGCATCCTGCATCGCGTTCAGATATGCCTGGCTTTCCAGCGTGGTCGCGCCGAGCATTTCACTGTAGACCGTGCCTTCGATCGTCAGCTTTGCGTCGGCATCGGCCAGATTGTAGCGCCAGGCCTCGGTCCGGTAGATGCTCTCGTCCTTCATAATCATCGGATGATAGCAGGAATCAATATAATAATCCGCGAGCGCGAGCAGCTGATCCTGCGACATGCTTCCGAGCGGGAACATCGTCATCCGGTCCATCGTGTACGCATTCATCAAGGTGTTGTAGGACTGATAGGACAGATTCATGAACAGATCCGCGCTGGGATAGCGCTCCGATCCGCTTAATGTGGCATGCTCGAACACATGCGGCAGCCCGGTATCATCGATCGGCTGCGTCCCGAACGTCAGGGCAAAATAGCGGTTCATATCGTCGTTGGCGATATACATCACGCCGGCCCCGGTCTTTTTATGCACGAGATATACCACGGAGGCGCCGAAGATCGGTTCCTCACGGATCTCTTTCACTTCAAAGCCGCAGATCACGTCACCGACTTCAGGCAGCTCGCCCGCAGCAAGGTTTTCGGGGATCACGTCCCCT
>Ga0129307_1003247_pt1 | contig 10647 bp, 10 predicted proteins | sample P1105metagenome_FD_94437 | JGI IMG/M metagenome (GOLD analysis project Ga0129307, IMG submission 94437) | Capybara group fecal microbial communities from Wisconsin, USA - P1105 metagenome | ecosystem: Host-associated > Mammals > Digestive system > Large intestine > Fecal | place: USA: Wisconsin... | reverse complement strand
ACTGGTTTTCACATCTTTCGTGGAGCGCCCTCTCAGGGGAAAAATTCTATTAAAAGTCTTTGGAAGGGGGTTCGGGGGAGAACCTTTCCTCAGAAAGGTTTCCCCCGATAAATGCGTATAAAGCTGCTATATGAGTACCGCCGTTAATAGCTGACGTTTTTATCATTATACGAGCTTGAGGAGGATCTTCTGGATCTCTAATGCATCCTTATTAGTGATACCGTCGTTATCGCCGTATATGTCTGCATTTTTTCTGCCCTGCTCAGTCATCTTATATTTTGACGGATTTGAGATACTCTGCATGATGAAGACTGAATCGGAAATATCAAGAACTTCGTCTAAATTAGCATCACCCTTTACTTCTGAAACTTTCTCACCGATGTCGTTTTTATTTCTTATCTCTATGTCATAGGACAAGGAAATATCCGATACGATACTATCGTAACCGCCCCATTCTGCAGAGCTTTTCCTGTTGCTTACTGTATACTTTCCGACCGGAAGCATACCGAATTCGTTGGAATTATATATACGTCCCGATTCATCTGTGATTTTCATAATATCAGTTTCGGGAAGAACAGTTTTGAGATAAACAGGATTCTCCGCATATTTATCGATCTCCCTTGATGAAGGCTTTTCTCCGTATCTTCTTTGTGCTTTTATGATAAGACCTGTCAGATCAAGTTCTTCGCCCTTTGTGTATACCTTCTTGTCAGGATAAGCTGCAACGCCTTTGAAAGTCTGATAATATTTACTCATATCAGGCCATAACGGCTTGTCTGACAGTTCAGTTTTCTCAGGGAGAAGACCTCTGTCATCAGCCTTTATCTCGACCTCATATGCTATGTCAACATTTTTGATAAGCTGAACATCATGCCATACACGATAATCTCCAAGTATAACGGCAACATACTTTCCCGGAGGAAGCTGACTGAACTGTGTACCGTTGTAAACATTATTATCCTTGTCAACGATATCAATATTTACAGGAGAAAAAGTTTTAAAAGAATTAAACTCAGGCTCAATTGTCATTTCGCTTCTGTCATAGCCAAGTTCCTCATACGGAATATATCTTCTGATCCTCAGATTAAGTCCGTTTGTATTGATCTCTTCGCCTTCCATGAATTCTGTCTGTGTAGGATATGTATTCACGCTGAGGCACTCAAAAGCCTGATCTGCTGTGTAAATGATCGATGTTGTAGAACCTGTGCTTACTGTAGTAACAGTAGTTGTGGTAACAGGATCATCTGAAACGTCTGTTGTTATTGGACCGCCGTTTTTATTTATAGCCCATATTTCATCTTCGTCAGCATCTGTAGGCTTGTTTTCTGTAACCATAATATAGCCGCTCGAATATGTGATCTCGTCTCTGTCGAGATTAGGCTGACTGATCTTGCTGGCAGTTACTTTGTATACACCCGGTTTGTTGGTATCGACTGTGGAAGTATCAATAAAACCTTCGCTGTTATATCTTTCGTTATCTGCACCGAAAAGGTATTCTACTTCACCGTCGTGATGCCATTCATAATGCCATTTTTCCATACATTTAAAACCCCAACTATCAAGCTTATCACCTGTCTTGACAGCCAGACCATACGAGTAAGAGAACTCGAAAGACTTCTCACCTACAGCAGTTACATAATTATCCTCACTTGTGTTACCGTCAACGACCATAACGGAGAATCCGTAATAGTCGATCTTGTTTTCATCGACACCCTCGGGACATCTGACTTTAGGAACTATCCTGTATACACCCGGCTTTGTGTTATCGAATCCCGAAAGATCAAGTTCATCGATCGTGTACGGTCTGTCAGGATCAATAATATCTCCGCCATCCTCAATATAGGAGCTTAAGCCGGTATAAGTCATGACGGGCGTACTTCCTTCGCATATTCCGCCAGTAACATCCAGTTCCTCGCCCACTTTATAGATAACCTTGTCAGGAGCGGAATAAGTAACTGTTCCTGTTAAATATCTCCCGTTTTTAGCCTGATCGCCGTTAGTCTCCGCTTCGTCGGATCTGCTGTCAGCAACTACTGCCGCATAAGCATTGCTCACAGGCACAGCCGATGCCGAAGTGAAAAGCATAGTCATTGAAAGAACTGCTGATAATGTTTTTTTAATGTTCATAACAATACCTCCTTTGAACATTCTTGGCAACCGCATGATAGGATTTATGCGGTATTGCCTTAACTATATGTACAGCCATTGTAGAATCCATGTTGTACTTTCTATTAAGCTTAACGTTTCAGGAATACATTATCTGACAAAAAAGCTCCGGCTCCCCTGCAATTTGTATAAACGCACAATTATCGCAGAACGAAAGCCGGATCGCTTGTTGATTTTGTTGATATTTTCTCAAAAATGCTTATTTTCTTTTTTCAATTTCCCTTTTAAGTCGGAAATCCACTGATCTTTTCAGATATTCCAGATATTCTTCATCACGGCACATAGCCTTTCCGATATCATCAGAAAGTTTTGCAACAGGTCTGCCGTTGACGTACTGAAGCTTTATAACGATATTCAGCGCCTTCTCCTCTGTATCGTTCGAGCAGAAAGTACCGATGCCGAAAGATACCTTTGTCTTATCGCAGAAATAATCGTACAGCTTCTGTGCACGGTCAAAGTCAAGGCTGTCACTGAACAGAAGCAGCTTTGTCTTCGGGTCAACGCCGTACTTCCTGTAGTGTTCGATCATTTTCTCACCCCATGCATAAGGGTCACCGCTGTCGTGGCGGACGCCTGTATAGTTGTTGACCATGGAACGGTTGAAATCAAGCAGGAACAGATCTGTTGTCACGGTATCGGTAAGGGCTGTTCCGTTGTCACCGTCATATTCATCATACCAGTCCTTCATTGCATAGTGATTGGTATAAGCAAGAGGAATAGAGTCGATTCCCTGATACATCTGCACGAACTCATGTGCATATGTTCCTATGGGAGTGAGATCATACTTCATTGCAAGATATACATTAGAAGTGCCAACGCATTTGTCTGTTTCAGTTGCAAGGCGCTTAACCACAACGTCCTCCCACTCTCTTGAAAGACGTCTGCGGCATCCGAATTCCGCAAATCTGAATGTGTAAGTACAGTCATTGAGTGCCTTTATTTTGGCGTCAAGGCGTTCTTCAGCCGACTTGAGAAGTCTGCTGTAATCGAAATTCATTCTGAAGTAGACCTCGTTGACTATCTCAAGAAGGTATATCTCAAACTGCATTGCCGAAAACAGCGGTCCGTCAACTACTATGCTGAGTTCGCCGTTTTCGTCAAGTTCTGCGGTAACGTAATCTCTTATAGGATGCCACAGACGCAGAAACTCGACATAGTCATTCTTTATGAATCGTATCGAACGGAGATAGTCCAGTTCCTCATCTTTAAATGTAAGCGTACAGAGATGGTCTATCTGTTCATTTATCTCCTGCACCATTTCGGGAGTGAAAACTATTCCCTTATTGCGGCATTTGAAGAAATACTGACCGCAAAGGTCTGTATGCTTATGGAAGATCACCTGATCCATGTTGAACTTATAAAGGTCGGTGTCAAGCAAAGATATTACAATTGGTTCCAGTTTCATAGTAAAAAGTCCTTTCTGAGCTGTTTTGTCATGCAGTCTGCAACTGCTCCTTTTTTATGATGATAACACATCATTTTCAATATGTCAAGCTATAACCTGTGAACTATGCACTTGTTTTCAAAAAAAGCTTCCGCACCTAAAAAGAAGATGCAGAAGCTTATCGTTTATTGCTTATTCCCCATTATCACTTCATTTAGAGACTTCTCAAAATCCCTGTTCTGCTGTTCGGTACGTTTTGGCATCCCCTTTGTACGTCCTCCGCTTCTGCGTATCTTTGCCGACACCGCACGGAATTCAAGCAGTCCCGAAATATTCTCCTCAGTGTAGCGTTTGCCGTCCTGATTGAGAACTACCGCTTTTTTGCTGAGACACATTGCCGCCAGCCCGTAATCCTGAGTGACGGCGATATCACCTTCACCGACAAGGTTGACAAGCCGGAAATCCGCACTGTCTGCTCCCTTGTCAACGATTATGGTCTCTGCGCCATCACGCCGGATCGAATGGGCGGTGTCGCAGATAATAGTACATTCTATGCCGTTTTTCTTAGCCGTCCTCACTGCGATATCCACTACGGGACAGCCGTCTGCATCAATAAATATTTTCATTCCTGCTCCTTGATCATATATTCCAGAATCTGTACATCTGATAGTACAATATCGCACAAATGCATATAGCGTTGCTGACTCCGCTGAATATGTACAGTATACGCTTTTTGTCACCGGCTTTCATCGTATTCACCACAGCCGAAACAAATGCAACAGCACATACCGCAAGACATATTATCTGGATAATTCCCAGACTCGTCAGCTGCAAATCTGTCAGACCGTCATTGTTATTGAAGAAAACGAATACCGCAAGAATAGCGATAAGCGAAACAAGGCTTGCAGCAGAGCCTGCGGTCATCATCCTTGATCCTGCTAAAGCTGCCTTTCTTTTATGATTTTTCATCTTTATGCTTATCAGTAAGACATAGATACCGCCTATGCCGGTAAGCATATACATTGCAAGAAGCATCAGCTTCACGAGATAAAAGTTCTCCTCAGCATAATCACATGACGGCAGCGAAAGTGCTGTTTTGCCGTCGGAATATCGCTTTTTTCCAAGAAGCATTGCCGATTCTTCTCCATCCATCTGAGCTTTCTGAACGATACGGTACGCTCCGTTTCCTATGCCTTCGACTTCACCTAAATTCGAGCCCTTGACTGCCTGGAGATATCTGTTAATCTTTCCCATTCCTTCTTTCAGCGAACGCTGAGGAAGATAATAGCCATTCAGTTCCGACTTGTTTCCGTCAGCATTACCGTACTTGTCGGGGCTTAGATTTCCGAACACAAGTTCAAACGGCTTACTGAGCAATTCGTTCCCATCAGGCTCGTTTACCATTGCCACTACTCCAATCCCCGATTCAGGGTCAATTGCCATGTTCGTCTGACAGCTGACAGTTGCACCGCTGTGGCCGTATGTCCTTACATTGTACTCTGTTATCACGAATCCGTGTGCCCACATCGGGATATCCGAATCGCCGTAGAAAAGAGTTCCCGAGAACATCTCGTCCTGTGTCTCCTTGTGCTGAAACAGCGGTGCATCCTTATCTGCAAGTGCCTGAGCGTATGTCATAAGGTCGCTGAGAGTGCCTGTCGCCGCACCGCATGGGTAAATGGGACAATACTTATCGATTATTCCGAGATCAATGCAGTTATAGAAATAATTCTGATAGCTGTGCATTTCGCTTCTCTTATCAGCAACGTATCTGTTATCGCTTCGGTCGGCGGCAATTGATGTATGCTCCATTTTAAGCGGCTCAAAGATGTTTTTGTGAACGTAATCCGCAAAGCTCATTCCGCTTATACACTCAACGATATAGCCTGCCACAGCCGCACCGTAATTTGAATAGGCTGTGACCTCGCCTACAGGATAAGTCTGTGCAGGTTCTATGTCCTGAAGCGCTTCACCCAGCGGCTTCAGTTCATTTTTATCGGTAGCAAAAATAGGATAAGTTGACTCCTGCCAGCCTGCGGTGTGGTTCATAAGGTTCATCATTGTGATAGGTTCATCGTAGGAAAGATGCTGAAAGAAGCCTTCGGGGAGATATTCCCTTACGTCACGGTCAAGGTCGATTTTTCCCTGCTCTTTAAGCTGCATAACGCTTACCCATATGAGAGTTTTTGAGATGCTTCCCCACTCGAAAACGCTGTCGCTGTCAACAGCTTTATTGTTCGCACGGTCCGTAGAACCGAAGTAATGCGTATACAGTATCTCATCGCCTCTGAATACTCCCACAGCCCCCGACTCGGTATAGTCAAAGGAATCATTCTCATTGGCAATGTTCGGTAAACTTGTCATTTCGTTCTCAAATTCACTCTGCTTTAATCCTGACGGAAACTTTTCCTCATCCTCAGCCATAACAGAAGGTGCGGATACTGTAAAAAGCATAATCGATGCGCAAAATGCAGATGCAAGTTTTCTGATCATATTTTTCATTTTTCCGCCCCCTTATATATCCTTTTCCTCGTATGTCAGCAAAGCTGATATGTAACAGTAGATAAGGAAAAATAATGCCTCGATTGTAAATATAAGACCCAGGAATAATCCGTTTGCCGCCTGTGCAAGCTGAAAAAGCAATGTAACAACGACTGCGATCGCTGCTGTTATCTTTATCACTCCAAGCAAAAGCAGAATGAATATCACTAATATCGCCAGAACAAACACACCTGTTATAACGTCTTTCTTGCTCATTTTTCTGTTTCCCATAGTTGCTTCCATCATTTGCTGAGCATATTTTTTACTATCGGATAAATATGATCTGAGAGACCATGCCATCATTTTCAGACCGAAGGAATAAGAAGCAAAATATACAAGGTTAAAAAAACCTTTCGGTGACATCCTGTTTTCAGTCATATCAGAAACAATTTTCAGAAAATCGAGCTCTCCGTTCTCGAAGATCCTGTTGTATAACTGTGTCTTTAACGATATCAGCATCATTAAATAGATTACTATTTCAGCAATGAAAAATACCGCTGTACAGAAAATGAATCTGGATGTTACAAGTTCTTTTCGTTCGACGGGGATTATCCCGTACAGTCTTTCACCATGATTTTTCATTTCGCTGTTGAACATAGTGGGGACGATCAGTCCGCCTATCATAAAACATCCCATAGTTCCCGCAGCAGGATTAATACAGAACCCGCTCACTATGGTCATAATAATACTCATTACCAATGTTGTGGTCATACTGTTTTTAGAGCCGTTCATTGTTATGATATCAGCTTTTATTATATCCATTATCTTTTGTCTGTAGCTTTTCAAGACCGCACCTCCTTACAGTTCACGCTTTGAAACGATAGATGCTGTTATATGGCTGAATACAGCCACAAATGCCGCAGCTGCAATATTGATAAGAATGCAGATAATTATCTGTGTACTTTTTGATGCCGGAAAATGGATACTATCAAGCTGAGGCAGAATTTCTTTCTCATAGGCAAGATATATATATCCGAACATAATAACTACGACCGATATTATCAGTATCATAATATTTCTTGCATCGTTATCTCTGCCGTTTATCTGACCGAAGGATTCCATTACAGCATTCACCACACAAAGAAATGCAAAGACAGCAACGATCGCAATGAATGGAGAAAAAGATTTAAAACTGAACTGCTGATCAGCTAACTGTATCAGCACCCCCTGATGAGGAAGAAATCTGTTAAGTTTCAGAGCAATTGATAAAACCGCTATTAATATGGCAATTATCTCTGAGATAATTGCAGAAATGTAAAGATACATAAATCTTCCATGGACTATGTTTTTTCTTGAAACCGGGAGAATGCCGTATATTTTGCCAAAATCGTTTTTCATATCAAATGAATGTAGCAATGATATCGAAAGCGGTATCTGAAAAAGCAGACCTGCTGCGACAAACGGTGTAAATAAAAGCTCGAAAAATGCTACGACCATCAGTAAAAATAAAAATTCGGGAACAAGTGAGGAACGTGCGAGGTCATAATCAAACCTTGCCATTTTCAGAATTTCTTTCATTCTTATCCTCCTTTGCTATGTACACCAGTATCTCGTCAATACTTGCTTTTTCACATACAAACTCATCGGTGAGACCTATGGTATCTTCTGTCTTTATGAGTGCTTCAAAGCCGTTGCGGTAGTTGTGGTAGCCGATCATTTTCTCCATTAGTCCCGATGGAATATCATCCTCCGAGCCCTTTATGACCTGATATTTCTCGGCAAGTTCGTCCTTGTCGCCTGTGAACCACACCTTGCCGTTGTGGAGGATGGTAACAAAGTCTGCGATACGCTCAACGTCTGCGGTGATGTGTGTTGAAAACAGTACACCATGATTTTCGTCCTGTATATACTCGGTGAGAATATCCAGCAGTTCATCACGGGCAACAGGATCAAGTCCGCTTGTAGGCTCGTCAAGTATCATTAGTTCAGGCTTATGAGAAAGGGCAATGGCTATCATGAATTTCATCTTCATGCCCTTGGAGTATTCCCCTACCTTTTTCTTTTCGGGAAGTCCGAAATCCTTGATAAGACGGGCAAATTCCTTGCTGTCCCAGTCCTTGTAGAAAGGCTTGAGCTGACGCTCTATCTGCTTAGGATTAAGATGCTCGGCAAGATAAAGGCTGTCGAAAACAACGCCGAGACGCTCCTTTATAACGATGCTGTCCTTTTCGCTGTCAAGCCCGAATACGGATATTTTACCGCTGTCCTTATGTGCCATGTTGAGAATGGAGCGGATAGTCGTGGTCTTGCCTGAGCCGTTCTCTCCGACAAATCCCATGATATAGCCTTTCGGAAGTGCAAAAGACACATCCTTCAGTGCAAATTCCTCGTACTTCTTGCATAGATTATTTATCTCCAGAATATTTTCCATAACCGATCCTCCTGATAATTAACTGAGAATGATATACTCATTCTGCATTTTTAAGATATTCCTTTAATGCGGCGATTATCTCATCATCGGAAAGTCCCGCATTTCTGCCGTTGCTGACAGCTTTTTCAAGTCCTTCCTCCATTTCGCAGAGCATTCGCTCTTTCAGCAGGTCATTATTTCTCGGTGCAACAAAATAGCCTTTGCCTGCCACGGAAATAATGAATCCCTCATCCGAAAGATCGTTATAAACTCTCGTTGTTGTGATAACGCTGATCTTCAGATCTCTCGCAAGCTGACGGATAGACGGCAGCTGCTCGTCCTCCCCTATAGTACCGTCGAGTATCTGATTCTTGATCTGTTGTTCGATCTGCTCATAGATAGGCAGTTCTGATTTGTTTTTGATTACTATTTTCATGAAGAGCTCCTTCTGACATACTGTGTATATCCTGATATATACAGTATAACAAGTATGTACAGTTTTGTCAATACCCTTTTCCGATATTTTTTCAAAAGGGTCTTCTCAGATTTGGTCAGCCGTGTTATAATAACATTGACCGATACGGTCAGTATGGAGGTATACAGCATGAACGACAGTTTCTTTCAGCTCCCCGATAATAAACGTAACAAGATTATCAATGCGGGATTCCGTGTGTTTTCGCAATACACTTACAAGAAAAGCCCTATGAGTGAGATAGCCGCAGAAGCAGGCATCAGCAAATCCCTGCTGTTTTACTATTTCAGAAATAAAAAAGAGCTGTATCTTTACCTTTGCAAATACAGCGTTGAAGTCACACAGCAAGCTATTATCGATCAGAATTGCTATGATAACGAAGATTTCTTCGATGTTTTTCTCAGCGGTCTCAGAGTCAAGGTGCAGCTGATGAAAAGCTATCCCGAACTTTCCATGTTTCAGCTGAAAGCCTATTATGAGAAAGACAAGGAGCTTCTTCCTGAGATAAACAAACTTATCGGGCAGTACTCGGGTTTTGAAAATCAGGCTGATTCTCTCGGTCTGAAAAAAGAAAAATTCGCAGACGGTCTTGATCTTGAATTGATGTACAAGGATATGTATTATGCCTCTGAGGGATACCTATGGGAGAAGCTTCAGAGCAACGACATAGATCCCGACAGAATGGAAAAAGACTTTGTCAGAATGATCGGATTCTGGCGAAAACTGTATTCACGTAAGGATAATGAGGAGTGATGATATGTTCAATGCAGAAAACAAAACACTGAAACTACCATGCGGTGCTGAGATGTATTATGCAAAATTCGGAAAAGGCAAACGGAAGCTTGTAATGATCCCCGGACTGAATATCGTTGATATGCAGGGCACAGCCGCTAACCTTGCTTATTTTTACAGGAAATTCGCCAAGGAGTTCACCGTTTATATTTTCGACCGCCGTTCGGGACGAGACAAAAATGCAACTATAAGATCTATGGCGGAGGATCTCGCTGATGCAATGAAGATAGCCGGCATCGGCAAAGCAGATGTTTTAGGCGTATCACAGGGAGGAATGATTGCTCAGTATCTGGCGGCAGAACACCCGGAACTTGTGAAAAAACTCGTTCTCGGAGTGACCGCATCCGAAACAAATCCCACAATGACCAAAGCAGTTGATGAGTGGTTAGAAATGGCTGAAAACGGCGATCTGAAAGGTGTACTCACCAAAACCTACGACAAGATGTACACTCAAAAGCAAATGAAGTATTACAGGCTTATTATCCCCGTTCTCATGAAATTTACCAAATTCATGAGCGTGGAACGTTTTGCTGATCACGCAAGGGCTATCTATTCACTGGACAGCGCTCCCCTGCTTGACAGGATCAGCTGTCCGACTCTGGTTATCGGCGCAGAAAACGACATGATAACCACTGCTGATGCATCAAAGGAAATAGCCGGAAAACTGAGATGCATATGTCATATCTTTCCTGACGAAGGACACGCCGCTTACCTTAGTAAAGCCTTCAATAAAATGGTGTACGATTTCTTCCTGCAAAGCTGAAATAAATAAAGCAAACCTCCGTCATAACCTCGGTACTCTTACAGAAGTTTTTACATGAGTCTATTGAGGAAAACCCTTTTGAAAAAGGGTTCTTCCTCAAACTCCTTTCCTAAAACTTTCAGTATTAATTTTTCCCCTGAGAGGGCGCTCCCAGTAATACTACTGGTTTTCACATCTTT
>Ga0129307_1003245_pt1 | contig 10650 bp, 15 predicted proteins | sample P1105metagenome_FD_94437 | JGI IMG/M metagenome (GOLD analysis project Ga0129307, IMG submission 94437) | Capybara group fecal microbial communities from Wisconsin, USA - P1105 metagenome | ecosystem: Host-associated > Mammals > Digestive system > Large intestine > Fecal | place: USA: Wisconsin... | reverse complement strand
GGTGCACTGGCCGCATTAACGGCTACAATGAAAAATGGCAAATTTACTGATTGGCTTTATGGAAAGCGGGATTTGTTAAAAATGGCCTCTTAACATACTTTTTCAACCGTACAGGTCGAAAATATTTCGACTTGTGAGGATGAAAATCCTTCAGTAATTATTTGAGTGAATAGCAAAGGTAGTCGCCTCCAGCGAGAACCAATTTATGAGATGTCTGTCCGTTAGGGCACTCCTAATTGCAAAATAAGGCATTGGGAAAACAGATTTTTTTGCAAAATAAGGCATTGAGAATGCAGATTTTTTGTAAAATAAGGCATTGAAAAATTTAAAAATATGTAAAATAAGGCATTTGCTTAAAAATATTTGCGCAAAAAGAGTTCTTTCACAAATGGTTATACTATCTTTGCACCTATGAATGGAGAGATGATAAATAAGAGAACGCTTGAAATAATTTTTGGCGACCAAAAAGCAGAGATTGACAGTTGGTTAAATGAGCATCTATGTTCTCGCAATGAAGAGAAACTTGTGGATTTGAACAGTCCACAGGCACAGGTTGTCATAGGGGTGCGTCGAAGTGGCAAGTCAACACTTTGCTTGCAGACCCTTGTTGGTGCAGGTGTAAAGTTTGCATACGCAAATTTCGATGATGAGCGTCTTGTTGGGCTTGGCACTAATCAGTTGAACGATGTCCTTGAAGTGTTGTATATGATTTATGGTGATTTCAAGCACATCTTTCTTGATGAGATACAGAACATTGAGGGATGGCCTCTCTTTGTTAATCGTCTTCTTCGTGCCAAGATGCACGTCATCCTTACAGGTAGCAATGCCAAATTGCTGAGCAGTGATTTGGCGACGCATCTTACCGGTCGAAGCAGCGAAATAGTCCTTTTCCCTTTCTCGTTTACTGAATACTGCTTGATGAATGGGATTGATTACAAGTTGCGTACAACGAAAGGTTTGGCTGACCAAAGAGTAGCATTTGACAAGTATATGCAACAGGGGGGATTCCCTGAACTTAATAGCATAAGGAATGGCAAGAAATACATCACCAGTCTCGTTGACAATATTCTGAAGCGTGACATCGAGCAGCGTCATCCTATAGCCTTTGTGGCTCAATTTGAAAACATGGCTCATCACCTTCTGAATATTTCACCTTGTATCGCATCAACATTCGACCTGGCAGAAACATTCAATTTCAAATCGCCCCATACTGTTCGCAACTATGTTGACTACCTCAAGCAAGCTTATCTGCTTGTCGGGGTGAAGAAATACTCTCCTAAGAGCAAGCAGCGTGTTGTTGGCGAAAAATTGTATGCTGTTGATGTTGCCCTTATGAACCAAAGGGAGAATGCGTTTGCAGGAGACAATCTTGGGTGGCGGATGGAGACCATGGTATTGATACATCTTATCCGCAAGTGCAAGTATGAGGGATGGGATGTTTACTATCTCAAAGAGCGTTCTGGCGAGTGCGACTTTCTGGTGTGTAATGGCAACAAGGTGCTGCATTGCATCCAGGTGTCATACGACATTTCATCGACCAAGACGCGAAAACGGGAAATCAACGGCCTTCTTTTGGCTCATAGGCTGACCAAGTGCCAAAACCTGCTTTTGCTTACAGACCATGAGTATGAAGAAGTGGAAATGAATGGTCTTCATATCCAAATCAAACCTGTGTATGAGTGGAGTGTGGAATAGCATGAATTTTCCTTAGAGCTTTTACGGCTCCAAGGAAAATTCACGTTTTAGGTGGTGAGATATGAAACTATATAGTTTCTCACTTTACAATCTCTACTTGATAAACAAAACCCTCGTTATCGAGACGCATGGTTTCATAACCTTTGCCACCGTATGTGATTTTGATACCTAATCGGTGTTTTCCGGGTGTCTGGTTTTCTAAAAGATAGTGAAGGCCATAGGGTGATTTCTTCACTTTTTCTATGAGTTTTCCATCCCAATAATAATCAACTCGTTTGATTTCCAATCCTGGACTGCTATTTGCAGTGTTGACATCTACTGTGACATCTTCATATTGACCATTCTCAATAGGACTTTTGTACTTGATGTTGAAATCAGCCTTTGGGACGATTTTGTACATAATGAATGATGAGCATAATAGCAGGATGACGAAAGCCAATGCCTCAATAGTTAGTTTCTTTGTCTTCATTTCTTTATTTCTTTTTTATTTGATTGTTTGATATCAAACCAATAAGACGTTTGATTGATGCCACTACTTGCATTGATTTTGTTTGCTCTCGATACACAGTTGTCAAACAATTCCGGCCAATGTTTATAACTCTTATAGCATAAGTCCTTTAAAATGTTTTTTAAATAATAGCTCAAGGTGTAAGGAAGTGAATGATTGTTTTTTTGACCAGGACGGCAGGCCATCAAAACATAGTTTCCTGTTTGCGAGAATAGGTTTTGCCAAGCATTCTTTGAAGATTTCCACCGATAGGAGTAATTCGTCAAATCGGAATATCGATTGTCATTTATTCTGTTAAGGATCACAAAACCCAGAGAGTCGGCTGCAACGTCCTCTCTTCCACTTTCACAGATTACAACTAAAAGCCTATGTGGTTTGGCCAAGAGAACTGAAAGGAGGTCGGAGAGAAACATCACCTTTCCCTCTTTCACTGCCACAGAATCGGAACCAAGGAAAAGCAAGGGAAGACTATCATTGGGAACCGTGGCTCCCTTGCCACAGAAATGGAACAATATCACATCGTTGGAAGCAGTTTTCATATTGGCTATCCTTGCAGACATAAAATCTATATTTGCCTTATCTTTTGTGAATTCGCTGGCTACGGCTGTGAAAGTCGTATTTAGATTGATGCTGTCTGCCAATGTTTGGGTGAAAAAAGTATGATTGTCCATCACTATTTCTTGTTCACCCTTTTTATCCATATCGGCACATGAGATGATATGGATGATATCACCTGAACTATGGTTTTTGGATTTTAAAGGTTGTGATTGCGCATGGATGGCGCAAACTGCCATGATAGCTTGGATGGTGATGAAGATTCTAAGGATTCTCATAGTCATACGCCTCCATTGGTAAGATAGTAGTAAAAATTCTTGGCATTGTCTCTTATCTTCCAATCTGCATATTTTTCTGCATTATCGAGGTAAAAGAGGACTTTCTTCTTGCGCTCACTACTCCTGTATTTATCTTTGCATCCTTGCTTGAAATAAGTCATTAAAGCCAGACGGTAGTTTGTGTCACCATCTTTGGGATTTAAATCGAATGCTTTCAGATATTCATTGTAAGCCTCGTTGAACCGCTTTTGGGAGTACATCTTGGCTGCTCTTGAGCGAATGGCAAAAATACTTTCTCCTTGTCCTCCTCCCAATTCATTTTCTATAGAGACAATTTTAGATGTCAAAGAATGAATTCTCACAATGTCATGATATTGCTTGTCAAGAGAGGAACCTAACCTTATTTTTTTTGTCACATAAACCTCATAAAAGTTTTTACTATCTTCCTTCTTGAATGCCTTGGCTTCTTCCAATGCCTCCACCTTTTCGATTGTTACATCAAAAACCACTTTCTGTGTAATTGAACAATCAGTCATCAGAGTTATATATGGTCCAAGTGGAACAAATGGCTGATTGGCATAATCTTGATTGAACAATCCTATCTCATTAGGCATACATATATCATTATCACTACAGAGGTTGTATATATTTTTTAGCAGGCTAATGATCTCATCTGTTTGGCATCTTTCAATATTTATTACGTCCATTATCCTATTGAGATTACTATAAAATGATTTCGTAATAATTCGAGCGTCATTTTCAGTAAAGGCCATCATTTGGACAGTTATGGTCCACATTAGTAAAGTGCAAAAAGCATATAAACAAATTCGTCTCATAGATATGCGGGCTTCAATTAATAATAGACATTCTGACGATTTTTCCTTTGACCTGGTGTCACTGTCCACATCAGGCCTGCAGCCCAGTTGTTAAGCTTGTCATTCTCTGATTTCAACAAGTCAAAATGGTTGATGTCGAAATAAACCCCGAAGTCTTGCAAACCTTTTGACGTAGAGACCTTGATGGCCCAGTGGCTGGAAATGCCGTTATCGATATCCTCTTTTCCTATGGCCAAGGGGCCTTTATAACCTACGCACATGCTGTAGCGTATGCCACCCTCAAACATCACTCGGAATGGTTTTTCCATATTGCCTATGACGGCAAAGAGTGACCCACCAAAGAGCGCCCTGTTCAAGGTGTTTTTATGGTGGATGTCTGAACCCTCAAATCTGCTCTTGAAATGATTATGTTGGTACTCGGCAGCGGCGTAAACACCATAGTTGAAATTGCTCAAAGTGTTAGACTGGTATCCTATTTTCACCGAAGGGTGCAGATTTTGGAAAAGCTCATTGGCGGTAAAGCCCGCAATATTGTAGTTGCGCATATTGATTTTGTCATTTCCCAAATCTCCGTTGAAGACGGAATATTCGAAAGCACTTTCAAAGATATTGGAGTGGGTTAGTTCGTTGAGACCGTATGTCAAAAAACTCGGATAACTTGCTGTATAGATATTGCCTGCGGCAAAATCTATATGGAAATACAAGTGCCTACTGCGAATTTGAGCATTGGCATCAATGGAGTATGCTGCAATCATTAAAATGATGGCAATTATTTTGGTTGTTTTCATAATTCTAATTTGTTTTACATTCCTAAAATATTCTTTTTGTAAGAGGGCTTCATCTCGTCGGGCAGTTCGCTAAAGACTGTGATTAGCCATCCTGAGTTGAGCCCTTTCCTCCCAACCTCTTCTATGGTGAAAACGTAGTTGGGAACTTGCATGAAGACGAATTTCACACTGGTGACATAGTCGAATTTCAAGAGACCCGCTTGTGCCAAAGTGACAAAAGCGGTGAGTTGGTCAAGTCTATGGTTATCAGCCATATAACCAGGCAGGTTTTTCAAGTCATGGTGGAAAGTACTAGAGAGTTGTATGAAATTCAAGTCATGTTCCAATGGACTAATGATGCCATCTTCACTGGTGGTTATTAGGTTTCCATAGACACCTTTAGCACCGCACAGCGCCCATCTGCGTCTCTTTCCATTGTGACATTCCGGTCGCATGGTAAGCGTTAGGGGAACATTTTTCCCCTTATAGATGACATTGCATCCAACTTGTGCATACCAGGTAGTATCACAAAATGCAAGGTGCGTGTTGTCTTTTATCACTTTGTTTGCAAAAGCAGTAGCTTTCTTTTTCAGTGATTCGTCCATTTCCACGTCAAAAAGGGAAAACAGGTTTTTCTTGCGATAATCAGCAGTCCCTCTTTCCAAACCTGGATATGACGCTTCTCCGTTGAATCGAAGCATGAACTCCTCTATACTCTTCACATTAGCAGCAAATTGCTCGTTGAGCGTTGGATCAGATATATGCTGCCCCCATGAAATAGTCCATGTACTCATCAACAAAAAAGCACAAAAATGTCTCAGTTTGCACATAACTCTTCTTTAATGAATACTAACCACGGAAATATCGCCAAGCAATATTTTCCAGATTTTTTGACTTCCACCAGGTGCTGGTACTTCCTTTAAATCGAAAATGATTTTTACTTTCTTCTTGGTTGTATCACTGTAAACCAGTCTGTTTTCCACATATCCATAATATTTTTGGTAGAAACAGGCCACTCCTTCATATTGCCCATTGGGAAGTTGCCGGATATTGTTGTCAACATATACGGCATCAGAAGATTCCACAACCAAGCGTGTGTATTTTGTTTTATTTTTCAATTCATCAAGATAATCCACCATTGGTTGTGGTCTATGCAGACCCGATCTTTTCCCTGCCGTTTGCATAGTAACCGCATCATGATGGACTTTGGTCTCATTTCCTGTCTTCTCGTCAATTTCTGTTAGATAATAGTCCTTTCCTTTTCCAATGAACAATTCCAGCGCATTTGCGGTTGCTGCTTCTTTGTTTTGAAGACTGACTTTTCTGCTTGCAATCTGGCTGATATATTGTTGAAAATCTTCTATCTTGTTCTTTACACGTATTTGAAGTTCTTCCTTTTCCTTCTGCGTGAGTTGCTGTGCAAAAGTCAGACAAGGTAAGAATGAAAGGATGATGAGGGTTGATATGTATTTGATGGTTTTCATTGTGATGATAGTTTTTGATGAATTTTTCTGTTGTCTTTTTTATTCTGTCCTCATTTCGGTGACGGTGATGCATGGCAGCCCATCCTAGGTGGTTATCTGATTGATAACCATATTACCAAGCCATACTTGCCATATTTTTAGGCTTCCATTAGGTGTTGGCACTTCCTTGATGTCGAAAATGATTTTTATCTTCTTCTTTAATGAGTGAGAATAAGCTAACCTATTCTCTAAATTGTCATAGTATTTTTGGTGATAATATGCCACTCCCTCGTATTGGCCATTGGGAAGTTGTTGGATTATGCTGTCAACATATACGGCATCAGCGGACTCTACGACCAAACGTGTGTATTTCGTTTTATTTTTCAATTCCTTGAGATAATCCATCATTGGTTGTGGTCTATGCAGCCCCAATCTTTTCCCCGCTGTCTGCATGGTTACCGCATCATTATGGACTTTGGTCTCTTTTCCATTCTTCTCATCAATTTCTGTTAGATAATAGTCCTTTCCTTTTCCAATGAACAATTCCAGCGCATTTGCGATTGCAACGTCTTTGTTTTGAGGGCTGACTTTTCTGCTTGCAATCTGGCTGATGTATTGTTGAAAATCTTCTATCTTGTTCTTTACACGTATTTGAAGTTCTTCCTTTTCCTTCTGCGTGAGTTGCTGTGCAAATGTCAGGCATGGGAAGAAAGAAAGTATGATGAAAAATGATAAGATTTTGATGGTTTTCATTTTGATTGAGGTTTTTGATGATAGTTTTTGTCTGTTTTCACTTATTCAGTCCTCATTTCGGTGACGGTGATGTATGGCAGCCCATCCGAAGCAGTTTCCTCCTTGATTACATTGATGCGAACTATCTTTTTGGATGATGCGATTCGCCTGAAGAATGCAGGGGCCTCCTCATAATCAACCACGGTCTCAAGGTTACGTCCTAAAGTGACTATATGTCCTCCTTTCGGGAAATGGCTGTTGAGGATTTGAGGTATCATATTTAAGCGTTGTGAGACATCTTGTTTGGACAGAATGGTAGCCAACACATTTGTCAATGGTGTATTGGTGGAAATATGGTTATTGGTATTGGAAGGTGCGGGTGGTGTAGGGATGGGTACTGGTGTGGTTCCGCCAACATTCGTACCATTGATGTCAATCTCAAAATATGGTTCTTGTTCTTCTCTAAAGCGACTTGCTTGTGCCATGGTTTCCTTTGTAGTTTCACGCAAGATGTTTTGCCAAGAGGGATTGTTGCCTTTTGAACATTCCGCGTACAACTTGTCCCAAAAACAGATTGAGAAGAGGCCTCCATCTTTGATGGCTATCGAGGTTTGTCCCAATTTACAACCCGTAGCCATTATTATTCCTTTGCTTTCCATGAACAACCGTTTGTAGTTGGCCGCCTCGCTTGACTTGGCTATGGTTGTGGTTTGCAGTTGGGAAAGGGTAGACTTAGGTGTGACACCATTGACTATGTTGTTGCAACAGTCGGTGAGAATGAGAAGCAATCCATGAGGCTTTTTGTTCAATTGCTCTGCCACGATCCTTGCCGGAACGAAGTCACCCTCGTAACGAGAATTGAGGAGCAATTGTGGAAACTCGTCGTTGCTTTGTCCGGGTGCATGTGTGCCATGGCCTGAATAATAGAACACAATGACATCGTTGGCGTTGGTTTGGATTGAATTGACAACTTTCATTAAATTGCTTTTAGTGCAATTGGAACCATTATAAACATAACGTACAATTTTGTAACCGATATAACCGGCGATATCGTCTATTTCATCTAATTCACGGTCATTATCCTCGCTAACGCTCTCACCAATATCAGGATCGTTTGTATCACAAAACATGATGTTGTGAAGGGTTTGTGAGAATGAATAGGTAGATGTCAATACACATCCCCATATAAGCAGTGTCTTTTTAATATTCATGGTTTCGGAGTTTTTTGCTTGAATAAGTTTGTGACAAGCCTGTCATCTCTTGTCTTTTTGGACTTGTTGTTGTTGTTGGATATAATAATTGCAAAAGCGCTCAATTACATCACGCTCTACATAGTCGTAAGTAAATTGTGTCTTGCCATCATAATAAATGCTCCATGACATATTGGCAAGTGAAACGAGAAGCCAGGCTTTCTTCTTCCCCTTGGCAAACTCAAATGCCAATCTTGGCATATAGGGGCTTTTCACCTTGACAGGATTGACATGGTAATTGGCCTTGTTAGAGGGAATGAGGAATTCAAGAATGGCTGCTTCTTGACTGCTCAATTTGGTAATCAATTCACCCAATACGAAATTTTCGGTGAAAGCAAAATCAGTTTCTGAAGGTTGACGCACATTTCTTACAGCATAGCATTTCACTGTCGATGGAGAAGACAACAATTGTGCGAGACTTGTGCCCAACTGTTTGCATACAATGGAGTCTGGTACGAGCATTTTGTTTGGTTTGGATGGCTGGCATCCCCAAAGATTAAAATTGACGAGGATGGCGAAGAATAAGATAATTATTTTTCTCATAAGTGCAGGTTTTAAAAGTCCTTTGCTAATACAATACTAAAATTCCAACGGCGAGAGTGGATTTTCTCATAGGGGCGTACGTTCCCAAGTTCGTATTCTTTATTGAAAAGTTCGTAATGGTCATGTTCGATATCAAGAATGAGTGAGGCACCCTCCCATTTCCAACCGAGCCCTACATGAGTGGAAAGACCATTGTTCAACTCTTTTTTGTCTCCATCAAATCCGCCTTTGAGCCCAAGATGGTAGTTATAGGTACTACCTATTTCTATAATAGGTGCTCCTGAATCTTCTTCCATCAAAAATTCCAAAGGTGAGATTCTGATGCCTAATCCTGGGCGGAAAGTGTCAATACGATATTTCGTCCACTCCCCATCTTCATCTTGGCTAAACATCAGCCTGAAATTTTCGTGTGCATAGCCTATTCGTGCATAAAATCCGACAGGGATGAGTTCTGGCTGGTATCCGAATTTTAAACTTAAGTCAATGTCACGAAAGATGTCTTCAGCATGCCAACCAAAGTTGCGTTTTAAATTGTATATGTAATCATCCTTGCCTTTAAACGACTTATTGTAACCCCAACTTTTCATTTTCACACCGTCATTAAAATACCGTGCATAGCGAGAGTTTAAGCCCGGGTTAACACAAAAAGGAAAATCCTCGTTTAACATTGTTAGGCCTTGAGCTATAAAAAATGGGAAGAGAGGATATACATTCCCCGATTCAGCATCAAGGGTGATAAAAAAGCGACTTTGAGCAGACCCGCTCATAGGACTTAGCAATAGAAGTGCCAAGGCCATCAAGTTAATTTTCCATTTGTTTTTCATATCTTTTATGTTTGATGATTTTTAGATGAATATTAAAATGTACTCAAATGTCGGCGTCCGTCAATTGTTCTATTGACAGATATGACACTAATTGCCTTAGGCAATTGTTTATCTAAAAAACCTTTCATAATTGGCCGTTATTTAGGGGTTTTTTGAAATTGTCATAAACAAATGGAAAAGAAAGCGGACGTCTTCTGCACATTCGTTATCGCCCCAGGGGAACGGCCAAGTACCCCGCAAAAAGATAAATAAAAGGAGAAAACGCCCACTATATGGGCGCATCTACTCCCTTCTATTCTCTTTTTGCTCTTTCTCATTTTTGGCCGTTTTCTGAGACGAGAATGAAGTTCATAAACACGTTTTATCCGACTCTCTTGTCCGAGATCATTTTTCAATGACCGCTGCAAAATTAGTTTTTTTTTCAATAGCATGCAAATTTTTCTTCTTTTTTTTGCAAATCAAAGTGTTGGATTAATGTTTTCCATTTTTCAAGTAGTTTGGCCTAATGAACTCAATCCCAATTTCCGTACTATTTATATCCGTTACCATCCCAACACGGAGTTCGTGTTAGGCGATAACTGCTTGTTCGTCCTGACTCCAAGAGCAGCACGGCTGTTAGTTGGCAACTATTCTGACATTTGGCGCAAATCAGTGGAAACATAAATACCGTCTCCACTGATTTGCGCCTTAGATATGGGAATGTGAGGATTTTCGATTGTCAGTAGAGGAGGCCAAAGAGCCAGAGAGGTTTTTTGTTGCCCAGGACATATTCTTCGTCAGCTGAGGCAATGTAGCTGTTGGGCATGTTGGTGATTTGTCTGCCGTCCTTTGAGCGACCACCCACTTCAATCGAATAGGTGTGGTCGATGGTGAAATCGGCAGAACTTTTGCTATATTCCACATATTTTTCTTTACCCATTCGCCTTGTATGTGGGAAAAAATTCATATATTTGCATCCACGATGGAAAAGACGGAAAGATACAAGGCTATGTTGATGCGACTGGCGGAAGCGTGTCGGTCTGACCGTTTGTGGAAATTGATGAAATGACAATACTTGGAACAATGATGAAATAACAATGGCTATGTTAGTGCAAACGACTGATTTTTATGCTAAAATCCTTGCGTATGTCCTGAGAAAATGCTAAATTTGCAGCATATAAACAAGAACGTTAGACAGATGGATTCAAATACTACAGTGG
>Ga0129307_1003244_pt1 | contig 10653 bp, 9 predicted proteins | sample P1105metagenome_FD_94437 | JGI IMG/M metagenome (GOLD analysis project Ga0129307, IMG submission 94437) | Capybara group fecal microbial communities from Wisconsin, USA - P1105 metagenome | ecosystem: Host-associated > Mammals > Digestive system > Large intestine > Fecal | place: USA: Wisconsin... | reverse complement strand
TGGAATCAAGCCGTATCGGCCAGATGATGACTTCGAGTCCGACAGAGTATCTTGAGTCGCTGCAGAAAGAGGCAGAAGCGGCAAGAGCTGCATTTCAGACCGCGCAGACCAGTTACAGCGCTGCACAGGCACTTTATGCTGCCGGTGACATCTCTCTCGTTGAATATGAACAGTTTGCGGCACAGTACAGATCCGCCCAGGCGGCATATGAGCAGGCTCGTTCAAGAAGCGAGCAGAGCGGGAATTATCTTGCAAAGCTGGAAGCTGAAGGCATCAGTCAGGATGCGCTCAATGAGCAGTTTTACAGCAGCGAGACCAGACAGCTTCAGGCTCAGATCGATGAACAGAAAGTCGGCATCAGTCAGCTTGATGATAAGATCGGCAAATGCACGGTAAGAGCGGACAGAAACGGCCGAGTGGTCTCGCTTCCGGTGAAGGATCTGTCCATGGTACAGGCAGGTCAGCTGTGTGCGGAGCTTCGCGCAATGGAAGAGGCGGAGGCTGAAACGGATGTCCTTACTTCCATTGCGCCGTATATGAAGACAGGTGATCCGGTGGAACTGAAGCTCGGGCTTAGGGGCAGCGACGAAGTATGGCAGGCAGAGATCAGCGAAGTATATGATTATGCCGAGAAGGGCATGTCGGCTCTCGGCCTCGATGAATACCGCGTACATGTAAAAGCGGTGATAAGGGAAGCGGAAAAAATGTCAGAAACGGACAGGACCCGGCTGCTGTCACGGGACGGCTACGGAATAGACATGACGTTTACCTTATATGATGCGGATGATGCACTGACTGTGCCTTCAGGAGCGGTCTTTACATCCGAGGGCTCCGACTATGTATATGTGGTCGAAAACGGCCGCGCCGTACGCAGGAAGATCAAAGCCGCCTACAGATCTGCATCTCTGGTGGTCCTGGATGAATCATCGGGTGAAGTCCGTGAAGGTGACACAGTCATCGATCAGGCGGATACAAAGGGCATCTATGAGGACGTAAAGGTTCGCTGATACCCTAAATGCAGAAAAACTGTGAATAAATTGTAAAAATTGAGCATTTTCCCGCAGGGATGATATAATGGTGTATTAGAAAAAAGATTCATTGCGGGAGTTGGACCCTGCAGGAAGGAGAATGCATATGATCTGTCCGAATTGCGGCAAAGAGATACTGGATTCCGCGGCGTTTTGTACCCAGTGTGGAGCAAATATAGCGAAAATGACGGCTGCTGCTGTTCACGCGGCTGCTGAACCTGTTTCTGAAAGCAACGAGATACCTGGAGAAGACGGTTTCCTGCAGGAGACAGACCCGACGGGCGGAGAGACTGTGCAATCTGCCGGGAGCCAGGCTCCCGGCTCCGGAAAGACGCCTGACAGCTATGATCCGCATATGTATGATGACACCAGACCCCATGGGCAGCATCTTCATGCCAATGAGTCCCAGGCAAAGCTGGAGCAGGGGTATCAGGAACAGGGATATACCGGGCAGGAACAGACAGCTTCTTCGCCGCAGTACGGCGATGCAGCCGGAAAGAAAACGTTCCTTTCTGTAAGGACGGCATCGCTTCTTTGCTACTGGTTCAGCCTGATCGGATGGGCCGTCAGTTATTTCCTGAGCGACAAAAATGACCCGTACCTCCGTTTCCACCTGAACCAGTCGCTTGTGCTCGCGCTGGCTGCACTCGTGATCGATTTTCTCGGAAGGATCGATTCGCTTGGCACGGTCGTCTTCGCACTCGGCATCGCGCGCTTTGTACTGTGGGTCATTGCTTTCGTCCGGTCATGCAAAGGAAGTACGGATCCGGTCCCGCTGATCGGAGACATTCACATTATCAACTGATACCGGTGTCGTAAGCACTTTTCATACCTTATGCGGACCGGTATGGATTGTATAAACATGAAATAAACACATTGTAAATCTTTGCATAATTCAGAAAGGAAACCCTTGCAATTGCCGGGGAAATCTGTTATGGTATGCATCGTAGATTAATACCTATGAAGAGTGCGTGAGAGACAAGCTCAATGACCGCACAGCAACCTGCAAAGATGGGCAACCTGCGTGAAGCGATCCCATCGGAGTAAGGTGCTAAAGCTTGACCGATGGGTGAGATAACGGTGAAATCAGGCCCTGACGGCAAGTCGGGGCCTTTTTATTAGGAAAATGCCTCCGGCTGATTCCTGACATATTATCTCAGCCTTGCTACGAAAGATGCCGGAATAAGACCGGCAGCAACGGGACCCGCCCGGGCGGGACCGGAACCAGCCAGAGGAGGAAAGGAAAAAATGGCAAGAAGATTCTTTACATCCGAGTCGGTGACGGAGGGACATCCCGACAAACTCTGCGACCAGATCTCCGACGCGGTCCTGGACGCGATCATCGCCAAGGACCCGAACGCGCATGTCGCATGCGAAACATCCTGCACCACGGGCCTCGTGGTCATCATGGGCGAGATCACGACCAACTGCTATGTGGATATCCAGAAGACTGCACGCCAGGTCATCTGCGATATCGGATACAACAGTGCGGAGATGGGCTTCAACGGCAACACCTGCGGCATCCTGACAGCGATCGACGAGCAGTCCGGCGATATTGCCATGGGTGTCAACAAATCCTATGAGTATAAGGAAGGCGAAGAGGACGAGGCAAACCTGCGCGGCGCTGGCGACCAGGGCATCATGTTCGGTTATGCATGCAATGAGACCCCGGAGTATATGCCGCTTGCGACCAGTCTCGCGCACAAGCTTGCGATGAAGCTCACGGCTGTCCGCAAGGAAGGGAAGTATGACTATCTGCGTCCGGACGGAAAGACCCAGGTCACCGTCGAGTATGAAGGAGATAAGCCGGTCCGGGTGGATACCGTCGTTCTTTCGACCCAGCATTCCGATAAGGTCCCCCTGGAACAGCTTCGTGAGGAAATGATCCAGGGCGTCATTCTCGAGGTGATCCCCGGGGAACTCATTGATGACAGGACCCGTTTCTTTATCAACCCGACCGGCCGTTTCGTTATCGGCGGTCCGCAGGGTGACACCGGACTTACCGGACGAAAGATCATCGTCGACACTTACGGCGGCGCTGCACGTCACGGCGGCGGTGCATTCTCGGGAAAAGATCCGACAAAGGTCGACCGTTCCGCTGCTTATGCTCTCCGACACATCGCGAAAAACGTCGTAGCAGCCGGACTTGCAGACCGCTGTGAGATCCAGGCGGGATATGCGATCGGTGTGGCAAAGCCCGTATCTGTCATGGTCGAGACCTTCGGCACGGGCAAGTACAGCAACAGCGAGATCGAAGAAGCGATCAGCAAGGTGTTTGACCTTCGTCCTTATGCGATCATCCGGGACCTTGACCTTCTGAGGCCGATCTACCGCCGCACCGCAGCGTACGGACATTTCGGCAGGGAAGAAGAGGACTTCACCTGGGAGAAACTCGATAAGGTCGAAGAACTGAAAAAAGTGATCGGCTGAATCTGATACTGCATGGTATGACAGCAGCCGGAGATGCTCACTGCATCTCCGGCTGTTACTGTCCGGAGCAGGATCAGGCAGGATGCACAGGCTTATATATTTTGTACTTAATTTGGTATTTCATTGACTTTGGTTTCCAATTCAACTATGCTAATAATGTTTTTCTTTGAGTAAAGAGCATGAAGTATAACAACTCACTATCTATCTGAAACGGAGGAAACAAGCAATGAGAAAAGCATTATCCGTAGTTCTGGCGGCATCCATGGTACTCAGCATGGCTGCATGCGGAAGCAGCGGCACAGCAGCTGCGACCGAAGCACCGGCTGCAACCGAGGCTGCAGCAGAGACCGAAGCAGCAGAGACTGAAGCAGCTGCTGCAGAAACTGAAGCAGCGGAGACCGAAGCGGCAGAAGCAGCAGGCAGCGAAACCAAGACCGTCAAGGCAGGCCTTGTCTGCATCGGCGATGAGAACGACCAGGGCTACACCTACAACTTCATCCGCGGCAAGGAAGCTGCGACCGAAGTTCTGGCTGCAGAAGGCATCAACGTTGACTGGGTCGTCAAGTATAACCTGATCGAGGGTGACCCGGTCGAGGAAGCAAACCTTGAACTGGCTGATGAAGGCTGCGAGATCATCTTCAACAACTCCTACGGCCAGGAGCCGGCTATGCTTAAGGTCGCACCGGACTATCCGGAGATCGAGTTCGTAGGACTGACCAATGAGGGATCCTGGAAGGATGACCTCGACAACACACACAACGCTTTCAACAACATTTATGAAGGACGTTATGTTGCGGGTGTCGTTGCAGGCATGAAGATGCAGGAGATGATCGACAACGGTGAGATCACCGAGGATCAGGCTGTTATCGGTTATGTCGGCGCTTACTCCTTTGCAGAGGTTATCAGCGGCTTTACCGCTTACTATCTTGGTGCAAAGAGCGTTTGCCCGAGCACTACCATGAAGGTACAGTTCGTCGGTTCCTGGTCTGATGCTACTCTGGAAGCAAATGCCGCACAGGCACTTGCGGATGCAGGCTGTGTCATGATCTCCCAGCACTCCGACAACACCACCCCGGCTACCACGGCTCAGTCCAGCGGCGTATTCCACACCGGATACAACAACGACATGAGCGGCGTTGCACCGGAAGCTTCCATCATCAGCACCCGCATCGACTGGACAAAGTACTTCGTTCATGCGATCGAGTGTGTTGCTAACGGCGAAGAGCTTGAGCAGGACTACACCAACCACGGTATGGCTACCGATGAAGTTGTTATGACCGAGCTCAATGAGGCAATCGCAGCGGAAGGTACAAAGGAAGCGATGGAAGAGACCATCGAGAAGATAAAGAGCGGCGAGATCCAGGTATTCGATACCGATACCTTCACCGTAGGCGGCGAGAAGGTCGAGCAGGCATTCGCGATCGACACCGACGGAGACTTTGCTCCGGACAGCGAGGAAGCAATCTTTGACGGCGCATTCCACGAGTCTTACTATCAGTCCGCACCGTATTTCGCACTGCAGATCGACGGCATCGAGTGGCTGAACAGCGCATTCTGATGAACTGAAAACAGTTTCATATTTAGGAGATCCTCCCGGGCAGAACAGGTAATGCATTTACCTGCATGCGCCCGGGAGTTTTTTAGGAACTGTCGTTGTCTGTGGCACAGCGGAGCTTTGAAGTGTATAATGTAACATAATAAGTATTCGGAGGTCAATAAGTTGAAATACAGGGAGCTCGGAAGTACAGGCATCATGGTCAGCGAGATCGGCATGGGATGCGAAGGTTTCCTTACAACTGACGAAGCAGGATATAAGGCATTTATCGATCTCATGGAAGAACTGGGGATCAACTGCATCGACATGTATACGCCCAACCCGGAGTTTCGCACGAACCTCGGCAGGGCGCTTAAAGGCCGCAGGGAGAAATTTATCCTGCAGGGACATATCTGTTCTACCTGGAAAGACGGGCAGTATTTAAGGACCAGGGATCTTGAAGAAGCAAAGGCTGCATTTCAGGATCAGCTCAGCCGCCTGCAGACGGACTATCTTGACATCGGCATGATCCATTACTGTGATGCGCTTTCCGACTGGGAGGAGATCAAGGCAAACGGGATCGTCGGCTATGCGAAGGAACTGAAGGCACGCGGCGTGATCCGTGCAGTCGGTCTTTCGAGCCACAATCCGCAGGTGGGTCTTGCGGCTGTGCGGGAAGGCGCGATCGATGTACTGATGTTCAGCATTAACCCGTGTTACGATCTGCTTCCTGCCAATGAGGACGTCGAGGAACTCTGGAACGAGAAGAATTATGAAGGCGAGCTCCTCAATATGGATCCTGAACGGCAGGCGCTTTACGAACTCTGCCAGCAGAATGGCGTCGGTATCACAGTTATGAAAGCGTTCGGCGGCGGAGATCTCCTGAATGCGGAGCTGAGTCCCGCAGGTGTGGCACTGACTGCAGATCAGTGTCTGCACTATGCACTGACACGTCCGGCAGTGGCTTCTGTCATGGCGGGCGGAAGAACGCTTGAGGATGTGCGGAAAGCTGCAGCATACGAAGACGCAGCAGAAGAGGAACGCGACTATGCGCCCGCGTTTGCGGCAATGCCGAAGATCAGCTGGCAGGGACACTGCATGTACTGCAGCCACTGCGCGCCATGCCCGATGGGGATCAGTGTCGCCGACGTGACCAAGTTCCTCAACCTTGCCGTGGCTCAGGGCGCTGTTCCGGAGACAGTCAGAGAACACTATAAGGTACTGCCTCATCACGCGGGAGAGTGTATCGCCTGCGGAAGCTGCGAGAGCCGGTGCCCGTTCGGAGTCCCGATCATTGAGAACATGAAAAAGGCTGCGGAAGTCTTCGGATACTGATGCGTTATAAGAACGGCGAATGCCGAAGCGGTTTACTGCGGCGGGATCTGTCATCCGATCCATTTGACAGAGGTAAGGAAAGATGAAAAAGCACATCATTCTCTGCGGGAGAAGGCAGGTTGGAAAGACAACGATGGTAAACCGGCTGATGCGGGAACTCAGTGTCCCGGTCTATGGCTATCAGACGAGCACGACTGTCCGGGATCCGGACGGGACACGTCATATCTATATGTATCCCGCGGGAAAAGTGGACGGATATATGTCTGAAGAAAACCATGTCGGGGACTGCAACATGAAGATCCGCAGCGTGAACCGCAGAGTGTTCGAGGATCTCGGCGTGCGGCTTTTGAAAGGCGCGAAGCCGGACGGCGTCATCGTCATGGATGAGATCGGCTTTATGGAGATCGGCGCAGATGATTTCTGCGGGGAGATCCTGCACGCACTGGACGGGGATATTCCGGTGCTGGCAGCAGTGAAGGACACGGAGTTCGGTTCGGGGTTTCTCGATAAGATCCGTAAGCATCCGAACGCCGGAGTGTATATGCTGACGGAAAAGAACCGGGACGAAGTATTTGCCGAGGTCTGTCCGGTGGTGCTCGGCTGGAACTGCATCGGACATTATCCGAAACAGATTGACGAAACTGATCATATAACATAATATATTTATAATTGATATCACTTCGAGTATTGAGACCTAAAGCTGTTGCGGCCATGGTCTCCTTACCGGGGCGCAAAGGGAAACTTTTGCACCTTCCATCTTTGAAAAGGAGTGGATATGAAAACAGAAAGGCTCAAAAACCTGATCTTTCTGGCGCTTTGCTGTGACCTCGGGCTGTTTTCCAAACGTCTGATCGCCCCCGCGGCAAACGTCATCACGGATTTTCTCAGAATCCCGGGCGGTATCGGCACCAGTTTTTCCCTGATGTTTCTGATCGTAGCTGCGGCATTGGTCCCGCAGTTCGGTTGTGCTGCGCTCATGGGCGCGGTCCAGAGCATACTGGCCCTTGCGCTCGGTATGACCGGCAGCATGGGTGCGCTTTCTCCGATCGGATACATCGTGCCCGGGATCGTCATCGACTGCATCTTTTTCATTTCACGAAAGACCGGATCAAATATGGCAGTAACCATGACAGCAGCCAATATGCTTTCTGCGGCCGCAGCAGGCTTTACCGCCAACCTGATCGTATTCCGGCTTCGGGGGCCTGTACTTGCGCTGTATTTAAGTGTGGCGCTTTTAAGCGGCGCAGTCAGCGGCTGTCTGGGATACACGCTTGCGAAACGCCTGAAACCTGTGCTGCGAAGGGAAATTCTGCAGGAGACGGATCCTGTATAGTCAAAAGGAGTAAAAAATGTCAAAGAAGATCATCGCCGCGGTCATCGCAGTATTAATATGTATCGTAGTTGTGCTCGGCATCGCAAACCGGAATGCCGGCAAGAGCAGGGAAGACGGCCTGACTGTGGTCAGCGGAGGGAAAGAAACCGCCGTATCCTGGGATTCTGTTAAGTCGTCTTCATTTGAAGGAGATATCATCAACGGCAAAGGCGAATCAAAACACCATACGTATGAAGGAATCGAACTTTCCGAACTGCTTTCACAAAAAGGCATCGGCTATACCGATGAAAGCAGTTTCGTCGTGAGCAGTGAGGATAATTACACAGCGGAACTCAGCGGAGCGGAGGTAAATGAACCGGGCCGGGTATATATCGCCGTAACTGCCGACGGTGAAATGATCGAAGGGATCGAAGGCGGACAGGGCGCACAGCTTATCGTCTTCGGTGACCCCAACCAGAAGCGGGCGGTACGTTACATGAAAACGATATCGATCGAATGAGCTTTTATGCTTTACAGACGGTAAAAGTACTTGCAAGCACGGCATCTTTATGATATAGTATATCGGTCTGTGGAGATCACAGACAGTAACCACTAAACATGCCGGTTTAGAGAGGCGGGATGGTGCCTTGAAGAGGTCTCACCGTCAGGACCGGCAGACGCTTAAAACCAGGAGGAAAATCAAATGAGCGTTATTTCTATGAAGCAGCTTCTCGAAGCTGGTGTTCACTTCGGCCATCAGACCAGGAGATGGAATCCTAAGATGGCTCCGTACATCTATACCGAGCGTAACGGTATCCACATCATCGATCTCCAGAAGACAGTCGTAAAGGTCGACGAGGCTTACAAGGCACTCAATGAGATCGTTGCCGACGGCGGCAGCGTTCTTTTCGTCGGCACAAAGAAGCAGGCTCAGGATGCGGTTGCAGCTGAGGCTCTTCGCTGCGGCGAGTTCTATGTCAACGAGAGATGGCTGGGCGGCATGCTGACCAACTTCAAAACCATTAAGTCACGTATCGAGCGCCTGAAGGCGATCCGCCGCATGTCCGAGGACGGTACTTTCGATGTCCTTCCGAAGAAGGAAGTTATCGGTATCAAGAAGGAGCAGGAGAAGCTGGAGAAGAACCTTGGCGGTATCGTTGAGATGAAAGAGCTTCCGAGCGTTATCTTCGTCATCGACCCGAAGAAGGAGAAGATCTGCGTTCAGGAGGCACACAGCCTCGGCATCACCCTGATCGGTATGTGCGACACCAACTGTGATCCGGAAGAGCTTGATTATGTTATCCCGGGCAATGACGACGCGATCCGTGCGGTTAAGCTGATCGTCAGCAAGATGGCAGATGCTGTCATCGAGGCTAAGCAGGGCGACGAAGCTTACGTTGAGGAAGCAGCAGCACCGACCGTAGAGGAGGAGATGGCAGCAAAGGCAGCAGCTCCGACCGATATGGAAGAGATCGCAGCAGAATAATTATCGGAAATATATCTGAAAAGTGCCCCGTAAGGCGCGAATATGCGGACGGGGCGCGATATCATCATAAGGAGGATAATGACATGGCAACAGTTACCGCTGCTCTGGTAAAAGAGCTCAGAGAGATGACCGGCGCCGGCATGATGGACTGCAAGAAGGCTCTTACAGCAACCGACGGCGACATGGATAAGGCAGTAGATTTCCTTCGTGAGAAGGGTCTTGCAGGCGCTCAGAAGAAGGCAGGCAGGATCGCAGCAGAAGGTATCGTATGCATCAAGAAGACCGACTGCGCAAAGAAGGGCGTTATCGTAGAGGTTAACGCAGAGACCGACTTCGTAGCAAAGAACGAGAAATTCACCTCCTACGTAGCAGAAGTTGCTGCACAGGCACTTGATACCAAGGCAGCTGACATCGACGCATTCCTGGCTGAGCCGTGGGCACTTGACACCAGCCTTACCGTTAACGAGAAGCTGAGCTCCATGATCTCTGTCATCGGCGAGAACATGCACATCAGAAGATTCCAGACCATGCGTCAGGACGACGGATTCGTAGAGTCCTACATCCATGCAGGCGGAAAGATCGGCGTTCTCCTCGGCGTTAAGTCCGACGTCATCAACGACGCTGTCAAGGAAATGGCACAGAACGTTTGCATGCAGATCGCAGCTCTGAAGCCGCTCTATATCTCCGACAAGGAAGTCAGCGCTGACTACATTGCAAGAGAGAAGGAGATCCTGAAAGCTCAGATCATGAACGATCCGAAGGAGTCCCAGAAGCCGGAGAAGGTTATCGAGGGTATGATCGCCGGCCGTATGAAGAAGGAACTGAAGGAGATCTGCCTGATGGATCAGGTCTACGTCAGAGCCGAGGACGGCAAGCAGAGCGTCAAGGATTATGTTGCATCCGTTGCAAAGGCAAACGGCGCAAAGATCGAGATCGTTCAGTTCATCAGATGGGAGACCGGCGAGGGCCTGGAGAAGAAGCAGGAGAACTTCGCAGAAGAAGTCGCCAAGCAGATGGGCGTATAATTAAAACAGTATAAACACCGGAATGCAGGGTGGGCCAAGGCTCATACCTGCATTTTTTATTGTTTAAGCGGGATCGATTACTGATTATGACTTTATCCGATTAAATACTTAACCGAACCCGATTATAAACAGAAATGCATGGTGTGTTTCTGGAATACTTTGCTGAAGAAGAGACATGTGTCGAGAGAGATGCATGGCTCTTTTTATGTATCATTGTACGATATTATAGAATGTATTAGTTGTTTGTATATTACAAATATTAAAACAAATATAAAACATTATATCTAATTATATAAAACAATATTATGTAATTAATGCACAGTATTAGAGTAATAATATATTAGATATATACAATACATTTTATGAATCAATACTATATTGATTATTCGGACGTTCGATAATTGTAGCCAAGGAGATTATTGAAACATATTATCTGACTGCTGATGGCGAAACATATAAGATTACTGTTAATTATACACCCGAGGCGGAAATACCGAATGGAT
>Ga0129307_1003242_pt1 | contig 10662 bp, 4 predicted proteins | sample P1105metagenome_FD_94437 | JGI IMG/M metagenome (GOLD analysis project Ga0129307, IMG submission 94437) | Capybara group fecal microbial communities from Wisconsin, USA - P1105 metagenome | ecosystem: Host-associated > Mammals > Digestive system > Large intestine > Fecal | place: USA: Wisconsin... | reverse complement strand
GCGCCGACCATCTTGTTGCCGACCGCGCTGTGGATGCTGTAAGCAAGGTCGATCGGCGTGGAGCCCTGAGGAAGGTTCTTGACATCGCCCTTCGGCGTGAAGCAGTAGACGGTTTCGGTAAAGATATCCAGATCGCTCTTGATGGTATCGAGGAACTCGGTATTGTCCGACATATCCCGCTGCCATTCCAGGATCTGGCGCAGCCAGTTGAGCTTTTCCTCCTCTTTCGTACTCTCGCCGGAGGTTTTTCCCTCTTTGTATTTCCAGTGCGCGGCAACGCCGTATTCGGCCGTGCGGTGCATCTCGAAGGTCCGGATCTGGATCTCAAAGGGGATGCCTTCCCGCCCCATGACCGTGGTATGCAGCGACTGGTACATATTCGCCTTGGGGATCGCGATGTAGTCCTTAAACCGTCCGGGCATGGGCGTGTAGATCTCGTGGATCAGGCCCAGCACCGCATAGCAGTCCTGCACCGTATCCACCAGCACGCGCACGGCAAAAAGATCATAGATCTCATCCAGGGTCTTGTTCTGGATGAGCATCTTCTTGTAAATGCTGAAAATATGCTTGATGCGTCCGTAGACCTGCGCCTTGATGCCTGCGTTTTTCAGGTGTTCCGTAATGTTCTGCACCGTGGACTGGATAAACGCTTCCCGGTCATGCGCCTTTTCATCGATCTCGCGCACCAGCTTCAGGTACTTTTCCGGTTCCAGATAGGCCAGACTAAGGTTGTCCAGCTCCATCTTGACGCGGAAGATCCCGAGACGGTCCGCAAGCGGAGCGTAGATATCCAGGGTCTCCGCCGCCTTTTCACGTTGTTTTTCCGCCTTCTGATATTCCAGCGTGCGCATATTGTGCAGGCGGTCGGCAAGCTTGACGATGATGATCCGGATATCCTTGGACATGGACAGGAACATCTTCCGCAGGTTTTCCGCCTGCAGCTGCAGCTTGTCGGCATCGCCCAGATTCAGCCGGGTCAGCTTTGTGACGCCGTCCACGATGGTGGCGACGTCATCCCCGAACTGCTCGCGGATCTCATCCAGCGTGGTATCGGTATCCTCCACCACGTCATGCAGAAGGCCGGAAATAATGGACTCCTTATCCATTTCCAGTTCGGAAAGAATGATCGCCACATGCAGCGGATGGATGATATACGGCTCTCCGGAATGGCGTCTTTGATTCTTATGCGCTTCCCGCGCGAGCTCATACGCGCGGCGGATCAGGGTCATGTCATCGGAAGGATGGTAGCGCATGATGCTGTCCGTCAAGCGCTGAAACAGCTCGTCCGGATCCTGCATGCGGCTCTTCGGCATCATTTCATCTTCGTCCTTCAAGGCTTTGACCGAGCGTCCGTTTTCATGGGAAACGACTTCGATCTCCGTGGGCAGCTCCGAATGCTGCAGAACGGGGTCAGTTGTCTGCTGAACCTCCGTCATGATGACCCTCCTTTCCTTTTCTTCCGTGATGGTTTTCCGCTGTTTTGAAAACGGCTCTTATTGCTCCGCAGTCCCGGCAGCTTCCTTTTCTTCTTTCGTAAAACGCCGGACAAGATTTTTGGCTACGCCGAGAAGGTCGCGGGACGGCTCTTTCGTGGCATTCAGCGCCTCTTCCAGGTCCATATCCCTGATCCTGCCGTTCTTTTCGATCACCGCGCGGTTCACTCTGCCGCCCAGGACACATTCAATGGCCTGTTCCCCCATCAGGGACGCCTTGACTCTGTCCAGTGTGGAAGGCGAGCCGCCGCGCTGCATATAGCCGAGGATCGTTGCTCTGGCTTCGATCCCGGTGGCGTTTTCGATCCGTCTGGCCAGCGCCTCCGAATCTCCCACGCCTTCCGCGTTGATGATGATATGCTGTTTTTTCCCGAGCGCTTCCCGTTCCTTGATCCGGTCGATCAGCGCCTTGTCGTTATAATCATAGGTTTCCGGGATCAGGATCTCTTCCGCGCCGCTCGCGATGCCGCACCAGAGAGCGATCGCGCCGCACTTTCGTCCCATCACCTCGATGATGCTGATGCGTTCATGCGCCGTCCCGGAATCCCGGATCTTGTCGATGGCATCGACCGCGGTATCGATCGCGGAGTCAAAGCCGATCGTGTAGTCGGTGCAGGCAAGGTCCAGATCGATGGTCGCCGGGATGCCGATCACATTTACGCCGTGTTTGGCGATCTCCAGCGCGCCGCGGAAGGTCCCGTCGCCGCCGATCGCGATCAATGCGTCGATCCCGTGCTTCTTCAGATTTTCCGCCGCTTCCGCAGGGCCTTCAGGCTGCATCATCCGTTTGCAGCGGCCGGTATACAGAATGGTCCCGCCGTGCTGGATGGTATCCTTCACATCCAGGGCTGTCAGTTCCCTGATCTCCTCGTTCAGCAGGCCTTGATAGCCGCGGTAGATGCCCATGACCCGGAAGCCTTTATTGATCCCGATCCGCACTACCGCGCGGACAGCCGCGTTCATGCCGGGCGCATCCCCGCCGCTCGTCAGTACAGCGATCGTCGTTTGTTTGTTTTCCATATCCATCATCCTTTCCGACAGTCCGGTTCCGGCCCGGAATGAATCATCAGAAAAATTTATGAGAAGAATTATAAGACTTCTTCAGACAATCTTCAACTTTTTTCTCCCGAACGGCGATCTTATCGCTGCCGTAGGTCTCTGTGACCGCGCGGATCACGTCATCCGTCAGCTCCCGTCCGGCCACGCCGGGCAGTTTCTTGATCTGACGCGTCGAACGGATCGCGACGGTAGCCGGTTCTCCGGAGAGCAGCTTCAGCAGGCGTCTTTCGTCCTCCTGATAAGACTCGGGGTCCGGATATAGGATCCAGAGATCACGGCCGATCTCATCAAAGGGCAGAACCTGTTCACAGATCAGCTTGCCCTTCACTTCTTCGCCCAGTGAGACCCTGCCCTGGATGAATACGCGTGAGCCTTCCTCCACCTTGTCGCGGTAGTTTTCGGCATCCTTCGGGAAAAGAAGGACCTCCAGCGAATCCGTCATGTCCTCCAGCTGGAGGATGATCATGGCCTTGCCGTTCTTGGTGGTCTTCACCGTCTTTTTGGTGATGATGCCGCCGATGATCTGGGTGGAGCCGTCTATCACGCCGGCCTCTCCGCTTTCTTCATCGACATTGAAATCGGAGATCCTGGCGGTCACGTTCCGGCGCAGCCGTTCTTCATCTTCTTCCAGCGGATGACCGCTCACATACAGGCCGAGGACCTCTTTTTCAAAGGCGAGCCGGTCTGCTTTGGAGTATTCCGGAATGTCCGGGAAGACCTCTCCCGAGCGTCTGTCTTCCGGCGAGGCAAAATCAAACAGGCTCAGCTGTCCGTCGACCTTGTCTTTTTTCGCCTTCTGCTTCTTCTCCAGAACATCCGCATAGACCGCGATCTTCTGGCTGCGGCAGCCGGGCAGCTGGTCAAAGGCACCGGCAAAGATAAAGTTCTCGACCGTTCTCTTGTTGATCTCCCGGCTCATCATGCGGTCAAGGAAATCGGAGAGAGAAACAAATTCGCCGCTCCGCTGCCGCTCGGCTACGATCGAGTCCGCCACGCTTCTCCCCACGCCCTTGATCGCGGTCAGCCCGTAACGGATCCCGTTTCCGGTCGGGGTAAAGCCGTAGCTGCTCTCGTTGATATCCGGCGGCAGGATCTTGATGCCCATCTGACGGCAGACGCCGATATATTCCGCCACCTTGGTGGTCACATCCATGACGGAAGTCATCAGGGCTGCCATGAATTCTTCCGGATAATACAGCTTCAGATACGCCGTCCAGTAGCCTACCACGGCATAGCAGGTCGCATGCGCCTTGTTGAAGGCATACTGGGCGAAATCCATCATGCTGTCATAGATCTGGTTGGCAATATTTTCCGGGATCCCGTTTGCCAGGCAGCCGGGAATGCCCTCTTCTTTGTTGCCGTAAACGAAATTGGCGCGTTCCTTTTCCATGACCGACGCCTTTTTCTTGCTCATGGCACGGCGCACCAGATCGCTCCGGCCAAGCGTATATCCGCCAAGGTCGCGCACGATCTGCATGACCTGCTCCTGATAGACGATGCAGCCGTAGGTGGATTCCAGGATAGGTTTTAACTGCGGCGTCAGATACTGCACCTCAGTTCCGCCGTTCTTTGCCCGTACATAGGTGGGAATGAAGCGCATGGGGCCGGGACGGTACAGGGCGATGCCGGCGATCACGTCTTCGATGTTATGGGGCTTCAGCTCCTTCATGAAACTTTTCATGCCGCCGGATTCCAGCTGAAAGATGCCTTCATCGCGGCCGGAGCCGATCAGGTCGAAGACCTTCGGATCATCCAGAGGAAGGGTATCAAAATCGATCTCTTTTCCGGTGCGTTCTTTGACAAAGTGCTGTGCGTCACGGATCACCGTCAGGGTCCGCAGGCCAAGGAAGTCCATCTTCAGCAGGCCAAGTTCCTCAATGGTGGTCATGGTAAACTGTGTGGTCAGCTGGCCGTCGGCGCTGCGGGATAAGGGCACGAATTCATAGGCCGGCCGGCTGCAGATGACGACGCCTGCCGCATGGGTCGACGCGTGGCGGGGCAGACCTTCCAGCCGTCTTGCATAGTCCACCAGTTTTTTGATCTGCGGATCGGAATGGTAGGCGTCAGCAAATTCCCGGCTGCGTTCCAGCGCCTTGTCCAGTGTGATGTCCAGGTCTTTCGGGATCATCTTCGCGATCTTATCGCAGAAGGCGTAGGGATAGTCCAGCACACGGCCGACGTCGCGCACGACGCCCCTTGCCTGCAGCGTCCCGAAGGTCACGATCTGGACCACGCTGTCCGCCCCGTATTTGCGGGTCACATAGTCGATCACCTCGCCGCGGCGCTCATAGCAGAAGTCCACGTCGATATCCGGCATGGAAACACGCTCGGGATTCAGGAAGCGTTCAAACAGGAGATCATATTTCAGAGGATCGACATTTGTAATATGCAGGGAATAGGCCACGATGGACCCGGCACCGGAGCCGCGCCCCGGCCCGACGGCGATCCCGTTCTCCCGCGCGTAGCGGATAAAATCCCAGACGATCAGGAAATAGTCCACATAGCCCATTTCCGCGATCACGTTCAGCTCATAGTCAAGGCGTTTTCTTGCCGTCTCACTGACCGGCTGATAGCGCTCCTGAATGCCCTGATCGCAGAGATAGCGAAGATAGGTCTGCGAGGTAAAGCCTTCCGGCACATCGAAGTGCGGCAGCTTCGTCACGCCGAACTCGATCTCCACATTGCAGCGTTCCGCGATTCTGTGGGTATTGTCCAGCGCCTCCTGCGCGTAAGGGAAGAGCTTTCTCATCTCTTCTTCAGACTTGATATAGTACTGCCCGCCTTCATAGCGCATGCGGTTCTCATCGGACACCTTCTTGCCGGTCTGGAGGCAGAGCAGAAGGTCATGAGCCTCGGCATCTTCGGCGAGGGTATAGTGGATATCGTTGGTACAGACCAGAGGGATCCCGGTCTCCTGTGACATGCGGATCAGCTGGGTGTTGACGTTTTTCTGCTCCGGAATGCCGTGATCCTGCAACTCCAGGAAATAGTTGCCTTCCCCGAAGATCGCAAGATGTTCCAGTGCGGCCGCCTTCGCTTCTTCATACATCCCCCGCTGCAGCCAGCGCGGCACTTCACCGGCAAGGCAGGCGCTTAACGCAATGATCCCTTCATGATACTGCCGCAGCAGTTCCTTATCGATGCGCGGCCGGTAGTAGTAGCCGTCGATAAAGCCCTGCGAAACAAGGCGCATCAGGTTCGCGTAGCCCGTATTGTTTTCCGCGAGCAGCACCAGATGGTGGTAGCGTTCCTCTGCGGCGCCGGGCTCCCGGTCAAGGCGCGAATTCGGCGCCACATAGACCTCGCAGCCCAGAATGGGCCTGATCCCGGCAGCTCTGCAGGCGCGGTAAAACTCGATCACGCCGTACATCACGCCGTGGTCGGTGATCGCCATCGAGTCCATGCCAAGCTCCTTGGCCCGGGCAACCATCTCTCCGATCTTTCCCGAACCGTCCAGCAGGCTGTACTGCGTATGAACATGCAGATGAGTAAATGCCATTTTTTATTCCTCAAACATCGCGTCGACGAAATCGTCGGCATCAAAGATCTCCAGATCTGTCTTTCCTTCCCCGCTGCCAAGATACACGATGGGCACGCCGATCTCCTGCTGGATGGCCAGCACCACGCCGCCCTTGGCCGTGCCGTCCACCTTTGTCAGGATGATGCCCGCGACGTCCGTCGCTTCCGTAAAGACCCTCGCCTGGCTCAAGGCGTTCTGTCCCGTGGTCGCGTCCAGCACGATCAGGGTCGCCTTGCGGTAGTTTCCGGCTTCACGTTCCGCCACGCGGTTCATCTTCGCAAGCTCATCCATCAGATTCTTTTTGTTGTGAAGACGGCCGGCGGTATCGACTAAGACCACATCGCATTTACGTGCCTTCGCCGCGGAAATACCGTCAAACAGCACACTGGAGGGGTCTGCTCCCTCTTTCTGGGCAATGATATCCGCGCCGCTGCGCTCCGCCCAGACAGTCAGCTGCTCGGCAGCGCCCGCGCGGAAGGTATCGGCAGCGACCATCATCACGCTGCGCCCGCTTTCTTCCAGAGAATAGGCGAGCTTGCCGATCGTTGTCGTTTTGCCCACGCCGTTCACGCCGACAATCATCAGCAGCGCCGGTTCCGTTTCCCAGAAGCGGTCCGAATACAGTTCTTCCAGCCGTTCTTTGATCAGGTCTTTCAGGCATTCCTTGCATTCATCCGTGAATTTCAGTCCCTGCAGGCCTGCGCGCCGCTTTAATTCCGCAATGATCTCCTCTGAGGCTTGCATGCCCACATCGGACAGGATCAGTGTTTCCTCAAGCTCATCATAAAAATCCTCGGTAATGTCCGAAGCGGCAAACAAATGCTTCAGTCTTCCGAAAAAGCCGATCTTCGCCATCTTATTCTCCTAATAGTTCCTTTGTCTTCTTCGCGTCCGTCAGATTCACAGAGACCAGTGCCGAGACGCCCTTTTCCTGCATGGTGATGCCGTACAGGCGGTCCGTCATTTCCATGGTGCCGCGTCTGTGCGTGATCACGATGAACTGCGTGCTGCCTTTCAGACGGGCCAGATAATCTGCAAAACGGTTCACGTTCGGCTCATCCAGCGCAGCTTCGATCTCATCCAGAAGGCAGAACGGGGACGGCTTCAGGTTCTGAATGGCAAACAGCAGCGCGATGGCCGTGAGCGCCTTCTCCCCGCCGGAAAGCTGCATCATATTGACCAGTTTCTTGCCCGGCGGCTGCGCGTTGATAATGACCCCTGCAGAAAGCACGTCTTCTCCCGCTTCCAGCTCCAGAGAGCCTTTGCCGCCGGCAAACAGCTCGCTGAAGACTTTGGCAAATTCGATCTGGATCTGCGCGAAGCGTTCCTTGAACTGCCTGCGCATGCCGTCTTCCAGCTCATCGATCATGGAGACCAGCTCGCCTTCGGCCTTCGTCAGGTCTTCATGCTGCGCTTTCAGGAACTCATAGCGCTCCGCCACTTCTTTATATTCTTCGATCGCACCGACATTGACCGGTCCCAGCTCCCTGATCTCGCTCTTTTTCTGGGCGATAAAGCGGCGGATCTCCGCAAGGCTCCCCAGCTCCGTATTTTTCGTTGCTCTTGCCTGGGACGGCGTCATTTCATACTCGGACCAGAGGTATTCCGCCTGTTTTTCGATCTGCTCCTCCAGGCGCTGCCGGATGCCCTGCAGACGATAGTTTTCTTTATCCAGGGCGGAAATGCGTCGGGTCAGATCTTCACGGGCATCAAAGAAGCCCTGCTGCTCCGCCCGCTTCTTTTCCTGCAGCTGCATCTTTTCCTGCAGGAAGATCTCCAGCTCTGCCGTCGTCGCCTCTTCCTCCGCAATACTGCCGCGCAGTTTTTCGATCTCTTCCTTACGGAGGACCTCAGCCTCTGCTTCATCGCCCGCACTGCCGCGCAGCTTCTCTTTTTCTTCATCCAGCCGTTCCGTTTCCGCGTTCAGGCGGCGGATGTTTTCCAGAATAAATTCATTTTTCTGGTTTAGGTTGGAAAATTCGAGGCGCAGATCTTCCAGCGCCTTGTTCTTCTCCGCCAGTTCCTCTTTTTTCCGGTCAAGATCATTCATGGCCCGGCTGACTTCCCTCTGGCGGGATTCGTTATTTTTATCCAGACCGACGGAACGCTTCTGAATGCGCAGCCGTTCGCCGGAGAGGGCTTCGATATCTTCTTTGATCTTCTGCTGTTCGACCTCGAGCGCGGTGTCCCGCTCAAGGGCGTCCCGATCCTCCTGCCGGCGGCTTTCCGCCTGGGAAGACAGGGCTGCCTCCTTCAGCGCCAAAGAGCTGATAAGGCTGCCAAGCTTATCCTGCTGTTCCTTTTCCAGCGCTGCCGTGCTCTCCGCGCGGTCCAGCGCTTTCTTTGCCTGCTCTGATGCCGCCTTCGTCTTCTGCAGCGTCTCGGTGACTTCCTTCAGTTCGCGGCCTCTGCCCAGAAGATTCGAGGACGACTTGAAGGCGCCGCCGGAAATGGCTCCTCCGGGAGAAAGATATTCTCCGTCCAGTGTCACGATATGCAGACGGTAATGGTATTTCCTTGCAATGGCAGCCGCCTTGTCCATGTCCTCCGCGACCAGCACATTGCCGAGCAGGTACAGGACTACGCCGTAAAGCGCAGCATCCGCCTTCACCAGATCGCTTGCGCGGCCGATGATGCCCTTCTCCCGCAGTGCTTCCGGTCTGGCATACTCTTTATCACCGTTTACGGCTTCTACCGGCAGGAAAGTGACCCGCCCGAAGCGGTTCTCCTTCAGGTAGCGGATCAGTTTCTTGGCTGTCTCTTCGGTATCGGTCACCACGTTCTGGATGCGTCCGCCGAGCGCCGTCTCGATGGCGGTCTCATAGCGTTTTTCGGAAGAGATCAGATCCGCTACGACACCGCGGATGCCGGGCATCCTGTCCTTTTGCTCCATCACGCGGCGCACGCTTCCGTTATAGCCTTCGTAGCGTTCTGCCAGGTTTTCCAGGGTATCTCTGCGGCTGCTCAGTACGGAGGCCTCGCGGGAGAGACGATGATAGTTCTCCCTCTCCATTTCTGCCTCATCTGCAGCTTTCCGGTACGCGTCCACATGGACTTTTTCTTCCGCTCTCAGGCGGTCCAGTTCCGCCCTCATATCCGTAAGAGAAGCCTGAAGCGCCTGATTCTGCGCTTCCCGCTCCCTGCGCTTTTTCTGGTTTGTCTTCAGCGTGTCGGCGATCGCTTCAGCCCGCAGCTTCATCTGCTCTTCCTTGGAATTCAGGCCCTGAAGCTCACCGCTGATGTTCACCTTTTCATTCATCGTTTCGATGATGAAGCGGTTCTTCTGCTCCAGATCGAATTCCAGCGCGCGGATCTCCTCTTCGACCTCTTCCGCCGCCTCTTCGGCCTCGCTGATCCGGTCATCCGAAGAATCCAGAAGCACATCCAGTTCGTTTTTCCGGACATAGATCTCTTCTTTTTCGGCGTCAAGGTCTTCGATCTGTTTATCGATCGCGGCAATACGGTCCTCGGTAAGTCCCTTGCTGGCTGCCGCCGTGCGGATCTGTTCTTCCAGCAGCGCGATGCGGCCTTCCTGGTTTTCCTTCAGGACACGCAGATCCGCCAGCTTTCCGCGGGCTTCCTGCAGGCTCTTATCCAGTTCGTCATTCTCCTGCGTCAGGCTGTCGTAATGTTCCTTCAGACTGTCCGCATCCGCATGGGACTGATCCAGATCACCGCTCACGATGGTCAGATCATCATCCGTCTTCGCCAGTTTCTTTTCCAATTCCTCTGCTTCCAGAGAATACGCGCCGACCTCATACTGCTTCAGCTCTTCCTTCAGGCGAAGATAGGTCCTGGCCTTTATGGACTGCTTTTCCAGCGGTCCCACACGGTGTTCCAGCTCGCCCAGGATATCCGTGACCCGCTGCAGAGACTGGCGCTCGCTGTCCAGCTTTTTGTTGGTGATATCGCGGCGCTTCTTGAATTTGGTGATGCCGGCGGCCTCATCAAACATCAGGCGGCGCTCCTCGGGCTTATTGCTTAAGACCTGATCGATCTGGCCCTGTCCGATGATGGAGTAGCCTTCCTTCCCGATGCCGGAATCATAAAAGAGCTCATAAATATCCCGCAGCCGGCAAACATTGCCGTTCATCCGGTATTCGCTCTCTCCCGAGCGGAACACCTGCCTGGTCACGGTGACCTCGTCGTAATCTACCGGAAGAACGTGGTCCGCATTATCCAGCGTCAGGGACACGTATGCGTATCCCATCGGCTTTCTGGCTTCGGTACCGGAAAAAATAACGTCCTGCATGCTGCCGCCGCGCAGCTGCTTGGCACTCTGTTCACCAAGCACCCATCTCACGGCATCCGCCACGTTGCTCTTTCCGCTGCCGTTCGGTCCCACGATTCCCATGATGCCCGGAGTAAACTCCAGAACGGCTTTATTGGCAAAGGATTTGAAGCCCTGTGCTTCGATCTTTTTCAGATACATGTTATTTGGTCCTTTTACTGTCTGCTTTGCGTTTCTTTTTTCAGGCGCTCCAGCGCTGCGGCTGCTGCTTCCTGTTCGGCGATCTTCTTATTGTGCCCGCTTCCGGTGCCGTAAGGGAGGCCGCCGATTTTCACCTCGACCGTAAAGGTCTTGTCGTG
>Ga0129307_1003241_pt1 | contig 10665 bp, 5 predicted proteins | sample P1105metagenome_FD_94437 | JGI IMG/M metagenome (GOLD analysis project Ga0129307, IMG submission 94437) | Capybara group fecal microbial communities from Wisconsin, USA - P1105 metagenome | ecosystem: Host-associated > Mammals > Digestive system > Large intestine > Fecal | place: USA: Wisconsin... | reverse complement strand
TGAGCCCTGCCTGCACCGCGCTTCACTACGCGCTGGAAGTATACGAAGGTCTGAAGGCATACCGCACGGCAGACGGAAAGATCCAGATGTTCCGTCCTTATGAGAATGCGAACCGTCTCAACCGTTCCGCCGAGCGTATCGGACTTCCGCAGATCGATCCCGACTTCATGGTCGAGGCGATGCGTACAGTCGTTGAACTTGACAAGGACTGGGTCCCCCATATGGAAGGAACCTCCCTTTACATTCGTCCGGTCATCTTCGGTGATGACCAGAACGTAGGTCTTCATACGCTCCGCCATGCACTCTTCATGATCATCCTGGCTCCGTCGGGAATGTATTATCCGCAGGGCATCAACCCGGTCAAGATCATGGTGGAAGAGCGCGACGTCCGTGCAGTCCGCGGCGGCACAGGCTATACCAAGTGCGGCGGCAACTATTCCGCAGCACAGCGTGCTTCCGTTCTGGCTGAGGAAAAGGGCTATACCCAGGTACTCTGGCTTGACGGCGTAGAGCGCAGGTATGTCGAAGAAGTCGGATCCATGAACATCATGTTCAAGATCGACGGCAAGATCGTTACCCCGAGCCTGGATGAAGGTTCGATCCTTCCCGGCATTACCAGAAAGAGCATCCTGGAACTCTGCCGCAGCGAGGGCATGATCGTGGAAGAGCGTAAGGTCTCACTTGCGGAACTGATCGAAGCCGCAGAAGAAGGCAAGCTCGAGGAAGCCTGGGGTACCGGTACGGCTGCGGTCGTCTCCCCGGTCGGCTGGCTCTATGCGGAAGGCAAGGAGTACGAGATCAATAACGGCAAGATCGGTGCTACCACGCAGCATCTTTACGATGAGATCACCTCGATCCAGTGGGGCAAATCGGAAGACAAGTTCGGCTGGATCTATACGGTCTGCTGATCTGACACAAAAAGCAATGACAGAAGGCCCTGATCCGGTATTAAAAAAATGCCGGATCAGGGGCCGGTCTCAAGGCGGCAAAAACCTGAGGTCATATGACCCGCTTTTGCCGTTTTGTTTCATCAGGAACAGGTATTTTTATGAGCAGAAATTTTATGACGATCGACGGCAACGGAGCGGCCGCCCATGTTGCCTATGAGTTTACGGAGATCGCTGCGATCTATCCGATCACGCCTTCGTCGCCAATGGCAGGAAGCACGGATCAGTGGAGCGCCAACGGCCGCAAGAATATGTTCGGCCAGCGGGTGCGGCTGATCGAAATGCAGTCCGAAGCAGGCGCTATCGGTGCCGTGCACGGTGCGCTGCAGGCCGGCGCGCTTGCAACGAGCTACACCTCCAGCCAGGGACTGATGCTGATGATCCCGGTCCTGTACAGGATCGCCGGCGAGAGACTGCCTGCAGTTCTGCACGTGGCTTCACGTACGGTCGGTACGCATGCACTCAGTATTTTCGGCGATCATTCCGACGTCATGGCCTGCCGCCAGACAGGCTTTGCCCAGCTGAGCTCGGGTTCGGTCCAGGAAGCTGCGGATCTTGCTGCGATCGCGCATTTAAGCGCGGTGAAGGGCAGCATTCCTTTCATGCATTTCTTTGACGGCTTCCGGACATCCCACGAACTGAGCCGTATCGATATGCCGGATGTAAAGGAACTTTCCGCACTGACGGACCGGGAAGCGCTCGACCGTTTCCGTGCCCATGCGCTCAATCCGGAGCACCCGCTGCTTCGCGCGACGGTACAGAACGGTGACGTATATTTCCAGGTGCGCGAGGCACATAACCCCTTCTATGACGCGCTGCCGGATATCGTACAGGATTACATGGACCGGGCAGCGGAGATCACGGGCAGACATTATCATCTGTTTGATTATTACGGAGACCCGGAAGCGACGGATGTCGTCATCGCAATGGGCTCCGTTTCGGGCGCTGCAAGAGAGGCAGTCGACTATATGAACGCACAGGCTGCGGCAAAGGAAGCTGAGGATATGGCAGAGGCGGGAAATACCGCTTCAAAAGGCAGCCCTGATGCCGGAAAGGAACGCCGCAGATACGGATATCTGCAGGTACATCTGTACCGACCGTTCTCGATCAGACATTTTATCGATGAACTTCCGGAAGGTGTAAAGCGGATCGCGGTGCTTGACAGATGCAAGGAAATGGGCAGCATCGGCGAACCGCTGTATCTGGATGTCGCTGCGGCGGTATCCGAAATGGAGCGGGTGCGTGCTGCATCCGATGCGGCAGGAAGCGGTGACGCGGATGATACCGGAGCTTCCCGCATCCTGGTCATCGGCGGACGTTACGGCCTGAGCTCCAAGGACACGGATCCGGCTCAGATCGTCGCGGTTTTTGAAAACCTCGCTTCCGAGGAACCGGTGCACAGTTTTACCATCGGTATTGAAGATGACGTGACGCATCTTTCCCTTCCGGTGCCGAAGATCGACGCGATCGGAGACAGCAGTGAAGGATCCGACATTTACAGCTGCAAGTTCTGGGGACTCGGCGGAGACGGAACCGTCGGCGCAAACCATAACACTGTCCAGATACTCGGAGACTGCGCGGATATGTATGCACAGGCATACTTCGAGTACGATGCCAAGAAATCCTTCGGCGTTACCAAGTCCCACCTCCGGCTTTCCAAAGATCCGATCATCAGTTCCTACTACGTAAAGCATGCGGATTTTGTCGCATGTCACAATCAGAGCTATATGGCGCAGTATGACATCGTGGACGAGGTCAAGCCGGGCGGAAGCTTTCTTCTGAACTGTACATGGGGCAGTGACGAGGCATCCGTAGGCGCGCATCTGCCGGATCGTGTAAAGCGGCTGCTTCATGACAGAGGGATCCGTTTTTATGTGATCAATGCTACGGCGATCGCCGAAGAACTCGGCCTCGGCAGCCATACAAATACGGTCCTTCAGGCAGCGTTTTTCAAGGTCTCCGACCTGATGCCGGTCGAGGAAGCGCTTGAAAACATGAAGGAAGCCGCCCGCCGGACATATTTCCGGAAGGGCGATGCCGTGATCGCACAGAACGTGGCGGCGATCGAAGCGGGTGCGGAAAAAGTTTATGAAGTCACAGTCCCCGAAAGCTGGGGAGACCTGGAGCCGGATGCTTATGAGATCGATCCTTCGCTTCCGGATGTGGTCAGGAATATCCTGATCCCGATCAACCGGCAGAAGGGTGACGACCTGCCTGTCAGCGCTTTCAGAGGAAGAGAGGACGGAGCGGTCGAAATGGGCCTTACCGCTTATGAAAAGCGCGGTATCGCCGTCAATGTGCCGGTCTGGGATGCCGACAAATGCATTCAGTGCAATCAGTGTTCCTATGTCTGTCCGCATGCCGCGATCCGTCCGTATCTGGTGGATGAAAAAGAAGCGGCAGAAGCGCCGGAAGGATTTGTGACCGCAATTGCAGAAGGCCTGCCGAAGGCGGCAGGCACAGCATCGGAAGCTCCGAAATACCGTTTTACGATGCAGATCTCCGCATATGACTGTACCGGCTGCGGCAGCTGCGCAAATGTTTGCCCGGTCAGTGACAAGGCGCTGAAGATGATGCCGGCTCAGCTTGATGAGAGACAGAAAGCGGTCTGGGAATACGGACTTTCTCTTTCGGATAAGGGCGATGTCTTCAATCCGTACACCGTCAAGGGTTCGCAGTTCCGCCAGCCGCTCGTGGAGTTTTCCGCAGCCTGCGCAGGATGCGCGGAGACTTCATATGCGAAGCTTCTGACACAGCTCTTCGGCGACCGGATCTACTGGGCAAATGCCACAGGCTGTTCACAGGCATGGGGATCCCCGATGCCGGGTATTCCTTATACCACGAACAAACGCGGCTTCGGACCGGCATGGACCAACAGCCTGTTTGAAAATAACGCGGAGCTGGAACTCGGACTGTATCTGTCCGTTCAGCAGCAGCGGGAAGCCCAGAAGATGCGTGTGGAAAGACTCTCAGCAATGCTGAAGGCGGAAGAAGAGGAAACACGGATCGCCGCGGACGGAGAAAACCGGGTTTCGGCCGTGCTTGAAGCATGCGCCGGCTGGCTGGATGCTTACGATGATCCCGACGGTTCCAGAAAAGCGACGGATGCGCTTGTAGCTGCATTGGAAGATGTGCTGAAGGGACAGGACGTAAACACCGGCAGCACCGAGGAAACGTTCGGAGCCGGAGTTCCGGCAGACGGTTTTGCAGACGGAGCTTCTTCAGCCGATGCGGCAGCCGGACTCATGGCAGAGATCCTCAAATACAGAGACCAGCTCGCAAAGAAGAGCTTCTGGATGTTCGGCGGCGACGGCTGGGCGTACGATATCGGTTTCGGCGGTCTCGACCATGTGATCGCGCAGGGCGAAAATATCAACGTGCTCGTCATCGATACCGAAGTATACTCCAATACCGGCGGCCAGAGCTCGAAGGCAACACCGATCGGCGCTGTGGCACAGTTTGCATCCTCCGGCAAGAAGAGCCGTAAGAAGGACCTCGGAGCCATTATGATGACCTACGGCAATGTTTACGTTGCCCAGGTCGCGATGGGTGCGGATATGAACCAGCTGATCCGCGTTCTGAAAGAAGCGGAAGAGTACGACGGCCCGTCTGTCGTCATCGCGTACTGCCCCTGTGTTTCGCACGGCATCAAAGGCGGCATGAGCAAGGTGCAGGATGAGATGAAGCGTGCCGTTCAGAGCGGATACTGGAACCTGTATCATTTTGATCCCCGCGATGAGCACCCGATGCATGTCGATTCCAAGGCACCGACGATGGCATTTTCCGAATTCCTGGACGGTGAGGCGCGCTATGCATCCCTCAGGAGGACTTTCCCGGACAACGCCGAGAAGCTCTTTGCGATAGGCGAGGAGGAAGCGGCAAAACGCTACGAAAAGTATAAGAAGATGGAAGAGTAAGAAAGACTCCCGGCAAAGGTGCCAAGGCATCCTGCCGGGAGTTTTGAAGCATCTCGTCAGACCGTGACTGAACTGCTGATAAAGCAGCCGTACCGGTTAAGTTTTTCGAAGAAACGGCCGCCGTATAACAAGCAGGTCCCATATTCTCAGCGGCGCTTTCAGGACATATTCTTCAAAGAGCGCTCCGACAGCTGACGAAAGAATGAGGTCAGCGGCCACAAGCCAGATCAGGGCGGAATGAGTGCCGGCATTCATCAGCAGTGCGTCATAGATCGTATGAAAAATTCCTCCGGATAAGAACAGGGACCGGAAGATGCCGGTCTGCGTACCGGCGGAAGCAGCCCGGGTGTAGAACCGTCCGAGGATAAAGTACAGGACCCACCAGTGCACGAGAATAGCGGAAAAGCTGTATTTGCTGAAGAAGCGGATCAGCTTTCCGCCCGGGACCAGCCGTTTCGGAAGCAGATAGACAAAGGCAAAGTAGCCGAGGCATAAGAACACCATGATCGGAGTATAAGGCGTGATCAGTCCCATATATCCGTTGTAACCTGTGCCGTTCAAAGTGCTTTGGCGGATGAGCCGGAAGATCACCACGGCCTGCACGATGCCGAACAGAAGAAGGAAGCGGTCGAAACGGCGCGACTCGGGCCGGGTGACCCAGTAGCCGAGGATCGCATATCCGAGCCAGAATCCTATCACGGGCGCAAATACGAAACCGGTATAGGCGACCGTGCCTGAGAAGAGGACTATACCCGCTGCGAGCACAGTAAGTGCAGGGTAGGGCAGGTCTTTCATCATATACCTCATGAACGGGTAGATCAGATAAAGTGAGATGATGATATAGATCAGCCAGTAAAACGGACAGAGTTCAATATCCGCAGTGAAAAAGCCGCGGAATATACTGCCGATGCGCGCAGCCGAGAGCGGGAACAGCATCCCGTTTTGCCAGTGGTAGAAGAAATAATAGATCAGCAGGGGCAGCAGGACTTTGGAGACCCGCTTCAGATAAAAGTCTTTCAGGCGTTCATCCTTCCAGCGCATAAGGAGCGCACCGGATATCATGATATAGACGATGTTGAAGCCGTAACAGCAGGTGCGCAGTGCTGCGTACAGGTCCAGCGTGCCGGTTCCGGGAAGAAGTGCGGCCATCGCAGGTTCGGGCGCCGCCCCGGTCGTGACAGAAGGAAACATAGCGTCCACGGCATGGATACAAATGACGCCGGTGATCGCAAAAAGACGGAGCAGATCCAGGCGGAACTCGCGTTCAGAAGATGCTGACGGAACTCCCGCGATCCGTCCGGCAGCCCTGTCATTCAGTCTGATCACAAGAGAAGCAAGCACGGGCACGGCAAGGAGCAGCAGGTGTCTTAAGTGCAGTTCCCCGTCCACAGCAAAACTCATCGCAGTAAGAAGCGCCATCGTAAGCGCGGCTGACGCGCAGTCAGTCACAGCCCCGAGCGGGCCGGGACCGGTGTTCGGGTCATTGCGGTCTGCTGCCGGCTGTATTTCGGCTTCGGCCTGTTCAAGAGGACGGACTTCGGTTATTCGGTTATGTCCGGGATCGGAATGCGCTGCCATATCTTAAATAGGTTCTCCTTCACTTTTCCTCGTCATTATACCACAGATGTGATAAAATACACGATAGACTGAGATTGAAACCTTAAGGAGGTATACATGGATAAAATCATAATCACGGTCGTCGGCAAGGATACTCTCGGTATCATTGCCCGTGTGACCACATATCTTTATCAGAACAATATCAATATCCTCGACATCAGCCAGACGATCCTGGATGATATGTTCAATATGATGGTGATCGCGGATATGCAGAACTGCAAAAAAGAGTTCGGCCTGGTCTCGGATGAACTGCAGGCACTCGGTGTGGAGATCGGACTGCGGGTCCTGACACAGAAAGAAGAGATCTTCACAAAGATGCATCGTATCTGAGGCTTTGGGCGGGTGCCGGCATTCATGACAGCATGATGCTGTCCGGTGCAGGACCCGTAAGGACATTGTTTAAAAGGAATAATCTATGATCAATCTGTTTGAGGTCCGTGAGACCAACAAAATGATAGAGCAGGAACTGCTGGATGTGCGTACGATCACGCTGGGCATCAGTCTTCTCGACTGCGCAGATTCCGACATTTCACGCCTGAACGGGCGCATCTATGAAAAAATCACACGGCTCGGTTCCCGTTTGGTGGAGACCGGCGAGGCGATCTCCAAAGACTTCGGCATCCCGATCGTCAATAAAAGAGTATCGGTCACCCCGATCTCACTGATCGGAGCCGGCGCATGCAGGGACACGGAGGATTATGTCAGTATAGCACGTACACTGGACTATGCCGCAAAGGAGATCGGGATCAACTTCCTCGGCGGATATTCCGCTCTTGTCAACAAGGGCATGACTGCTTCCGACCGTCTGCTGATCGAATCCATCCCGGAGGCGCTTGCCTCGACGGAGATGGTCTGTTCTTCCGTCAACGTCGGTTCTACCAGGACAGGCATCGACATGGACGCCGTCCGCCTGATGGGCGGCATTATCAGAAAGACCGCGGAACTGACTGCGGACCGGGATTCCCTCGGATGCGCCAAACTCGTTGTTTTCTGCAATGCGCCGGATGACAACCCCTTTATGGCAGGCGCATTCCACGGTGTGACAGAGGGCGATGCGGTCATCAACGTCGGCGTCAGCGGCCCGGGCGTTGTCAAGTCTGCGCTGGAAAAGGTCCGCGGCGAGAGTTTTGAGGTGCTTTGCGAGACGATCAAAAAGACAGCTTTCAAGGTCACGAGAGTCGGACAGCTTGTTGCGCAGGAGGCATCGAGGCGTCTGAATGTTCCGTTCGGTATCGTTGACCTTTCCCTGGCTCCGACTCCGGCGATCGGTGACTCGGTTGCTGAGATCCTGGAACAGATGGGCCTTGAACGCGCCGGTGCGCCCGGCACTACAGCCGCACTGGCGATCCTGAACGACCAGGTCAAGAAGGGCGGTGTCATGGCTTCCTCCTATGTCGGCGGACTTTCCGGCGCTTTTATTCCGGTCAGCGAAGACCAGGGCATGATCGACGCCGTTCACGAAGGTGCGCTCACGATTGAAAAACTGGAAGCGATGACCTGTGTATGTTCGGTCGGTTTGGATATGATCGCGATCCCCGGCGACACTCCTGCATCCACGATCGCAGGGATCATCGCCGATGAGGCAGCCATTGGCATGATCAACCAGAAGACTACGGCAGTGCGTCTGATCCCGGTCATCGGGAAGGATGTCGGTGAAACGGCAACATTCGGAGGCCTTCTCGGCTATGCACCGATCCTGCCGGTCAACCGGTTCTCGTGCGATGCCTTTATCGGAAGAAAAGGCCGCATTCCTGCACCGATCCACAGCTTCAAAAACTAAGAGGATCTTCCGGCAGACAGATGACAAAGGAAATAAAACACACAAATAAAAACGGAAAAACACCGGATCCGGCTGATAATAGAAAGGGCATCGTATTCTTTGATCTCGACGGAACGCTCCTTGATAACTGGGCTAATGCCATTCCCGACAGTGCGCTGAAGGCACTGGATCTGCTCCGCCCGAATTACCATGTCGTACTTTCGACCGGGCGGGATATGGACACGCATTACAGTGTCGCATACAAGGGAATGGTCCGGCCGGACGCCATCATTCACCAGAACGGAAACAAGATCACGATCGGCGAGGAACTGCTGTTTGCCCATACGATGGACCGCGGACTGCTCCGAGAGATCTATGAATACTGTACCGTACGGAACATTTGCATGGGCACAAGCATCGGCAGTGAGGATTTCTTCATCTGCCCTGAAAAAAAGCGGGCTTCCGATCTTTCGTACACCAAAGCCGTCAAACGGAACTTCATGCCTTTTGAAGAACTGTTCCGACGGGATATAAAAGTGACGGCGCTTTCGTATGCCGGAGACCTGGAGCTGGAGAAAGAAATGATCGAAAGCGCCTTCCCGATGCTGGAACTGTTTTCTTTCAACGGCGGTGCAGGTGCGGACGTGGTCGAGCGGGGATTCAGCAAGGCTGATGGCATGAAGCGGATGTGCGAGCATTTCGGAGTCGACATTGCGGATACGTATGCTTTCGGCGACTCGCCCAACGACCTTGCGCTTTTGAAGGCTGCCGGCACAGGCATAGCGATGGGCAATGCGGACGAATCGGTCAAGGCGGCTGCGGACTATGTCACGGACGATATCCGCAGCGACGGCATCTACAAGGCCTGCGTACATTTCGGAATGATCTGAGCCGGATCTTATTAAAAGTCGATAAGGATAGATGCAAACCCTCGCAAAAGAGGGGTATGCATCTATTTTTTTATTTGTCCGGGTGATGATAAGCGAGAGTTCAATGCATGGTGTTTGCTTCACGGGTAAATAAGAAATCTTGCGAAAATTACGGACTGGTACTAAGATGTAAAGCGGTCTATAATATACCATGGCTTTATGTTAAACATAAGTGCATTGCATAAATTATATATGATTACCGGCGCATCACAAACGGTATCAGACAATGGGGGATATAAAGATGAGAGAACAGGTCTTAAAACTGCAGCGCAAAATGCGTGAACTCGGGATCGATGTGTACGTGGTCTCGGATATCGACGAGCATCTGAGCGAGTATGTCAGCGATCATTTTCATGCACTTGAGGAATACAGCGGGTTTACCGGGGGCGACGGCAAGCTGGTCGTGACTGCGTTAAGCAGCGATGCTGATACCGGCAGAGACTGTGAAGGACTGGCAGCGCTTTGGACAGACGGACGTTACTTTACGCAGGCGGAAAACCAGCTGGAGGGAAGCGGTATCGAGCTGATGCGTATGGGTGAACCGGAAACACCGCTTATGAACGACTGGATCTTTGAACAGCTTCCGGAAGGCGGAACGCTCGGATTTGACGGAAGCTGTACACCGTTTAAGGAAGGCACCGTGCTTGCGGATAAGGTCAGGGCAAAAGGCGTCCGCTGCGTATACGAAAGAGACCTCTGCGGCGAGCTGTGGGAGGACAGACCCGCCCAGAAAGTGACGCGGTGCTGGATCCTCAAAGAGAAATATACCGGAAAGTCCGCGGCAGATAAGATCGCTGATCTGAAAGCTGCAATGGAAAAGGCAGGTGCCGACGCACACATACTGACAACCGTAGATGACATTGCATGGCTGATGAATCTAAGGGCGGACGATGTTCCGAACAATCCGGTTTTCATGGCATACCTGATGATCATGCCGGACGGACAGGTCAGACTGTATACGGAAGAGGGACATCTCACGGATGAAGTCTCCGTTTATCTGAAGGGACTTTGCGTGCAGGTGTTCCCGTACCATCAGATCTACGAAGATGTGAAACAGCTGGAGGCTGTGAGTAAAGGCAGCGGTGAGGGTGCCGTTCTTCTCGACAAGAAGCGATGCAACTATACGATCGTCAGCAGCATCCCTGCAGGTATCAGGATCATCGACAGGATCAACCCTGAGGCGGAAGCAAAGGCATGCAAGAACGAGACCGAACGCGCCAACATCCGTATTGCGCAGCATAAGGACAGCGTGGCCCTGGTCAAGTTCATGCACTGGTTCAAGACCGAAGGCCTGAGGATGGAGCGGCTGACCGAGTGGACTGCAGCGGAAAAGCTGCACAGCTTCCGCGCGGAACAGCCGGGTTTCTTTGATGAAAGTTTCGGAACGATCTCAGCATACGGGGCAAATGCTGCCATGGCGCACTATGCGCCTTCGCCCGATCCGGCACTCGATACGCCGATCGAACCGCACGGCCTTTATCTGGTGGATTCCGGCG
>Ga0129307_1003233_pt1 | contig 10707 bp, 8 predicted proteins | sample P1105metagenome_FD_94437 | JGI IMG/M metagenome (GOLD analysis project Ga0129307, IMG submission 94437) | Capybara group fecal microbial communities from Wisconsin, USA - P1105 metagenome | ecosystem: Host-associated > Mammals > Digestive system > Large intestine > Fecal | place: USA: Wisconsin... | reverse complement strand
CTGCGCGAACTGCTCGCGTATTTTGTTGCTTGTAATATCGTTCATACTCAAAATTCTCCAAATAAATCTTCTTCTTCTACACCAGTCTTTATGATTAGCGTATCGGTCTGTTTGAAATCGTTTATTATCAGCGTAACACTTTTGGTTGTAGCCACAAGATTCAGTCTTTCGCTCTCATAAGTGCCATCTGTCGCTTTGTGCATGTTATAATGTGCACCATTATAGCTAATCACAGGCTGATCAATAGTGGAAAGTCCCTTTATCCTGTACCTTACGATGGGGTTAGTGCTTTTAACCTCATTATCTGTTAGCGTGGCTGTATATGTGCTTGCATTTTTCTGTGCCGACACAATGACAATTGGCACCAATACTTCTTCAGGGGTCGCGCCTCCATGTGCACCCTGTCCCTCTGGTGTCTTGCTGTCAAGCGAGTTGTAATTTAGCGCACAAATGCGATTTTCATCGTTAACCTTAGCATAGTTACTATCCTGTGACACATTTCCTTTTTTCCATGCCCCACAGCGTCCGGCATGGTCGGCTTCTACATTTCCAAGCCCCAATCCAGCACCCAACTGAGGCATATAACTAATGCCATGGTCAGATACAAATGCAATCTTCTTCCCATTGTATTGCGACAATACCGAAGAGATGGCTTCTTCAACAATAGCCATTTCTTTAATGACGTATTCCGGGTGCGACTTGTGGCTGTGGGCATAGGTGTCCAAATCGCCAATCTTTTTCAATTCGCCATTTGCCAACTCCAGCAATTTCTTCTTGTTGTTAGCTGTACAAGTTGGCAATTCTGCTACACCTACATACATTTCATTAAGGTACACACCGTCCACCTTGTGCTTCTCTATCACACTGGCAATAAATGGCAACCAATCCACTCCAAGCCCGTCAATCCAATAGAACACGTCAATGTCATCTCGGTTATAGAGAATGGTCTTTACCGTTTTAAAACTGTCATACCACATAGTGAAGGACGCTGCATTGGCGTTTCTTTCTTTCAGCAGTGTTATCAGCTTTTGCTCCTGACTGTTGGCCAACTTTGCATGTCTGTACTCATTAAAATACTCATTTATCCAGACGTTTTGTGCCTCAACATTCAGTTTCATCGTCCCTGTGTAGTCATATAGTTGAGGAAACAGTGCCTTTATGCTCTCACGTTCAATCTTTTCGTTTCCCAACCATTCCACCATTAGTGCCAGTTCCGATTTTGTGAGCGGTGATATATATTTCATTGCCTGATAGTAGCTACGAGCGGGGTCAGCTGCAATGGCTTTTAGTTTGGCTTTCACTTTCTGTTCTGCCATATCAGTAATCATAACATTGTGCTTTGCTGCTTCTTTCAAGAGCGTTAGTCGCTGGCTCAATGCCTGCTGGCTGAAAGATTCATCAAAAGCAAGTGTTGCCAAGATTGAGAACAGTTCTGGTGTGCCAAGAGAGGTAAGGTTGTGCAAAGCTCTGCCAAGATAGCTTTCCCCTCCGTCCTTCTGTATGTAATAAGTTTTTAGCAGCCACCTCGAAAAGTCATCACTATAGTCAAACCACGCCTGTACAAAGTCTTTCTCGTCGTCAAGTGCAAAGGTATTGAACCGCTGGTTGACAAATGTACAGAAATCAAAATCCTTTGCCTCAGCATTTGCAGCTAATTGCTCCCAGAAGGACATTTCTTCATCGTGATAGATTATGCTCTTAAAACTTATCTTAAGACCTTTGGTTAGAAACTCAAAAGCATTGTGGCAAACAACATAGTCGAATGCATTGTCGGGATGTGCATGGTAAGCATTGTCATAAATGACCTTTGATGTGCAGACGATGTTACGTTTCACGCTGCCCGCCGATTTCCACAGGGCTATCCATTGCCTCATGTTCCTGCATACGGTATAACTCTCTTCCAGTCCTTTCACGCCATAGGTTCCCTCTTTGGTCATAATCAGTTGGTAGCGTTGGCCGTCACCATTGGAATTCAGTTCCCAGATATGAATGTTGGGGTCGGTTTTGAACTTGTTCATCTGGTGCTGCATACCTATGATAGGAACATAGATACGCTGATGGACTTGCTGCGCCAATTCAGTGGCGTTAATGAGACGAATGGTTTTAACCAGAGAGTCAAACTCAGTATATTTGTCGTTGTCGTAAAAACGAGCAATTTCCGAGAAAGGGGCAATCACGAAGTCGTTGACGGGTATGTTCTTCACATATTCTTCAAAGCGTTCAGCGAGTTGCGAATAGGTCAGCAGCAAGTCATCGCTGCCTTCCGGCAGCCAGCCCTCAATGCTTTGCACAAACACACCCGCACTTTGGCACGCCTCTGTAAAAGCAAGAAAGTCGGGAAAGTAGTCAAACAGCACAAAACGCAGCGGGTAGCGGTTGCGCAACGAACTTTCCGCACCTGTCCAGTGCTTGTCAAGTTCTATCTCTTGGCAGAGTTCTTCTAATGTGTTGAAAGTCTTGTACATGACACTATCTGTTTATCTGGTCCAGAAGCCACTCGCTTTTGGTGTTGCAGAGCATCAACAATAATTGCTTAGCTTCATTAAGCGTTTCTATCTGTGCAATTCTGGCCTTAGCCTTGTTCAGCTTCTTGTTCAGCACATCTGGTGTCGAGTGTTGTGTGGGTGGCTCGTTAGCAGTATCACCGACATCGTTTCCAGATTGTAATTGGGGTTCTGGGGGCAACGATTGTTCCAGTCGCCAGTTCTTGGCTGCTTTGACCACCTCTTCCTCTGTCCAATAGCCAACAGTGGATTCCAAATGCCCATCAATGTATTTGCGCACGCTGTCAATCTCACTCTCCTGTATGTTCACACGGTCTATCTGCATCAAGAATGTCTTGAAGCCCTCGATGAAAGCCGCATCCACGTTGAGCACGTTCTTCATCTCCACACGTTGCTCGTCGATTAGTGTCAGCGTGTCCTTTACCAGTGCAGGGTTGCGCAGCTCCCTCTCCTCACAAATGCGCACGATGTTGTCAACGAGTCGCTTTATATTTTCAGTAATGCTTAGTATGATGGGGAGATGACTGAACGCCTCTTGAGGTGCATACTTAATGGTCCATAATGGGTTGTTCTTTCTGACAAGGAAATCGCCTGTAATAGCAAAACGGGCATCCTTCAGACTGGTCACGTCACTATAGGTACTACCCTTACCGCCCAGACCAAAAAGTGAAATCAACTCCTTACAGAGTTTTCCCTCTTCGGGCGTTTGGAACTTGAAATTAAGTTTGCTGTTCGATTTCCCCTCGTCCCACACCTTGAATAGCAGCACAACATCATCAATCAGTGCGTTGGCGTCGCGTGGCTTGCCCTGAGGGTCAAATATCTTGTTCACCCATGGGCGAAGGGCAAAGGCCATGACTCCCATTGTGGCAAAACTCCCATAGAATCCGAAAGGTGGCTCGGTGAGCGAGGAGAATTTCTCGTCGAAATTGAATAACAGGCTCTTGTCGGCATACTTGATAATCTTCTGCACACGGTCGAAAGCCATCTTGAATGGATGCTCCTCTGGCACATCATTGCGCCACTCCATGTTATCATCAAGGCAATCCTGTATAAGATATTGTATAGGCTTCATCTGATTGTTCAAGTTTGCAAGCTCTGTTTTCGACGTGGCGAAAAGGAATGTGCGCACCATCTCCTTCGAGTTCTGTTGTTTCCAAAAGGTCGAAGGAGCTTTTTGCCTCAATACCTCAAGGGCATCGGGAGCATAGCGGAATATGGCTGGGGCAATAGCCGAATTGACGATGCTCGACAGGTGGCGCACATTGATTGGCTGCTTCTCTATACCATTTATAAATACGGTAGCATTGCTGCGCTGAACTGCGTCCATCCATTCCTTTACCAGTCCAATGGCGTGTTCGCGGTTGGCCTTCTGCTGGTCCAGGAAACCGTGACTGCTGGCACAGGCATACTGTGCCTGGTATTCTATGAAAAGGTCATATTTCTCTTTAGTCAGAACCTCATCAAACACCACAAACACGATATCTTTCAAGTCTTTGTCGCTGTCATCGGAAGCACATTTTGTGGCAAAGTCATATAAAAATGAACGTTCATGGTTGTCGCGAGCCAACAGCAAGGCAAAGAATAGGCTGCTTTTCTTTACATCTTTTTTGCCATTCTTTATCTGACTGCGCAACGAAGAATCGTTCTGCACGTCACTGTAGAACTTGAAAGCGTAAGGGCGGATGACTTTCTGCATAAATTTCTTCTCAAACTGCGTGGCACCCGAATCGGCAAACTCCAGAATCTTGTGAGTGAAGCGAAAATCCACGTTGCGCATTTTCGTTTTCTGTTCCTCTATCTCGCCGGATGGCAGAGCCGAGAATTGCACTGAGAAGATGCCGCCAGGTGTGCGCTGGATAACACTCTCTGTGCTGAACCACCGCAATGTTTCGTCCACCTCGTCGGCATAGCGGGTACCTGCATATAACATGCGTATATTGTCCTCTGAAGGTGTCACTAAACCTTTGTTATTCTCGCCCGATACATTATTGAAAGCATTGAGTAATAATGTGCCCTTAAAGATAGCCAGTGTGGCAGGACTGCGCTGACTGACCTGCTGCAGGTGGTTGTTGTAGCACTGAGTGACAGGGCCGTAGTTCGCAATATCATTGGTGAATACTTCAAGTACAAAGTCCCACAGATAGTCGGCAGTGACTGTGTCGCTATTTAGAAAATACTCCTCGTTGTTTAGGAATGTTTTTATATTGTCATTCTGCCCCAGAAACTCAAACACGCTGCGGCTCGACGAGCCTACCACCGTGGCGTAGTGGGTGGCCAGGTTGGCCGTGCCAGGATGCAGCGGAAAAAGGTTTTGTAAGTCTTCACGCGTCTTTTGCGGGTCGTTGCTGGTGGAAATAAAAACTTCCATCAATTCAGGATTTAGCTCATAAAAGCGGCGGCACATTTGTTCGTGACGCTCCTTGTCAACAATCTCAAACTTGCGCGACATAATCTTGAATGCACTTACCGACTCCATGTTGTATTTCATGCGGTGGTAGCGTCCATCAGTCTGCTTCAGTTGTTCACGGTCTATGCCGTTGAAGGCTGACGGGTGGGAAATGAGGAAAAGGTAGGAGTCGCATCCGTCGGCCATGAACCTCTCAGCCACATCTTGCAATTCCTTCAGCACGGGAACGCCAATGGCATCGGCCATCACGTCGGTGAACTCATCCCACACTATCAGCAGGCCGTTGTACTGTCCTAGTTCGCGCAGCTTTTCCTGCACCTCTATGAGCCACTGCCTCAACTTGTCGTTGGTCATACGTACATCTAAGCCCAGATCACGCAGTGTGTCGCTGACGCGGTGAAAAGTCCCTATGTCGCCGCCCTTGCTCTGCAAGGCATTCACCAGCTGCTCAGGGTCGTTGGCCACGGCTGAGAGGGCTGGGTATTGCCTTATCCATCCGGCCCACGTTTGAGGGTTCTTGCGTATCTGCTCCACATAGTTCTCAAAGTCGGTGGGTACGTGGATGTCTATCTTCTTAGCTGCAAGCGTAGCTGTGACAGCTTTCTGAAGCACCAAGGCCAAGTCAGCAGGATGAGCCATGACATCAATGCTATAGACCTTCACTGTTAGCAGACGCTTCTTCTCGCGCAATTTGTAGATGGCATTGCGCACAGTGTCGAACTTCTCGTCACCATATTCATAGTCTACCCACTTGCGAATACCCTCCACAGGGTCGCCAAGCAGATGGCTGATTACGGCCACAGCGTGGCTCTTGCCTGTTCCGTATGTTCCGTTGAGCCAGAACGATTTGTGATTGTCTATGTCGTTGCCACGGACAGATTTCAGCACCGTCGCTAACACTTTATTGAACTGCTCGTTTGGAATGAACGAAGTCCATTCACCCTCCTTCTCGTCTTTCAACACGTAGGCTCCCTTGCCCCCACGAATCTTTATGATGTCATCGTATCTTGTTGCCATAGGTCTGCTATTGGTTTGAATCTTTCTTTTATCTTAGTCTTAATGTATTCGCGGTTTTCTACTTTTTGTAATAACGTCCAAAGATCATCGTCAAGTTTTGCATAAAGCAGATTTTCTTTCAAGTATTTTGCCGATGGAGTGTTGGATTTCAATGGCGGACATACCTTGTCTTTCCATATTAAATGGTAAAAAGAAGATGAGCCGAGATGATAAAAAGGCCGTATATAGAAAGCTGGTGTCAAAAATTTCTTTTCATCAATACCATTGTATCTGCAATACAATGCTCCAAATAAGGCATGAATGAATATGTTGTCATACTCTATCTTGTTCTCTTTAAGAACGTTCATGTCTATTGCCTTGATAATACAGAAGATGTAAAGCGGCTTCGATATGGCTTCTTTCCCACCTCTGAAACCGAGTTTGACGGAAAGAATCATGTCGCAATATGTTGAGAGTAGCATATCCATGACCAGAAATTTATAAAGCCAGCATTTCCAAAACCTTCTGAGCCGTTATGTCTTCCCGTATTGTGATATGGTCAAGGCCCATGTTTAACTCTGCAATAAGCACACGATTAGTATCTGAAGTAAGCACGCGAAGCTTCTTCTGAAGTTCATTACGAGTTAATCTGAATTCAACGTATGGCCCATGGTCCTCTTCTTCTCGATATAAGTCACTAACACGAAACATGTTTATTTCATGAAGCTTGGCATAGCGAAATAAAGAATAAGCTACCGCTTCAACACTCAAATCTTCGTATGCATTTCTCTCCATACCGTCCCTCCCGTGTTCAATGCCCTGGCATAAATCTTCACCAACAGGACTTTTGCGAACCATATCTACAAAAGCTATAGCTGCGTTCTCTATTGTTGATAGTGAACCCATATAGCCTTGGTTTGCTATTTCTTCTTTAAAGACCTTCTTACTATAGGTTTGTCCTGCGTCAATATTAGAACAGAACCATCCCACAATAAATGAGTTGTAAGAGAGATTGATAAAAACTATCTCCCAAAAAAGAAGAGGATTGTTTTGATAAATACTTTTCAAGACAGTGCCTAATGGCGTTATCTGATTTTTCGTGTCTGTTATCTCTGCATCACGCAACCATGCTTTCATTGCATCGACTTGAGCAGAGCCTAAACTGTTGTTTTCCCAGAAATCTTCAGTATGGATAAAGAAATCTTCTATCCATTCTTCACGTAAACCAAATTTTTTATATCCCTGAACTTTGGCGTTCAGTTTTCTTTCCGTGTCTGTAATCATACGTGTACAATCTGCTGCTATACATCCCCTGTCGTGAGCATTGAAACACTTATGACAGTGGATACATTTATTAGTATCAATTTTTACATTTGGCAATATAGAAAGAGCACCTGTGGGACAATCTACTTCGCAGACTTCACAGTTGATGCAATAAGCCGTCTTATAGATTAATCGTCTTAGAAGAAACAGCAAATCTGCGTCAAGTCTTCCTAATACTTCAAATTTTGTTGTATTATTTCTTATAATAATGGTATAAGGATAAATGCCTTTTTTGAAGAACAGCTCACCAAAGAACCCATTTGGGCTTTCTTTAATGGTGTATTTGCACAAAGCAGGTAGCCAGTTCTGTATGCGCAGCCTACTGTCTTTAATCTCTGCATAGAACTTTAGGGAATTTATTTCTCCATAAATTGTTACGGTAGGGATGGTTTGGCCCCTGTCTGCTAACGGCTTTAATTTCCATCGTCTTTCACTAAGATAGTTATTTACGTCAGCTATTTTTACTTGAGAGGAATAGCTCTTTAACTTGAATATGAATGGTTGAAGTTCATCTGTGTATTTCCTATTAATAATCATATCGTCCCATGCTGTGGAAAACGGACAAATCAAGCAACCTACACGAGCTTTTCCTACACGATATGCAGGATTCACAGGTAAATCGTATCGAAAAAGGTACAAAAAAATCTCTATAGTGTTCCATTTCAATATAGGGTGGGCATTATAAACAAATGTATGCTTTCCTTTTCCAGCTCTTGGATAACTGTCTCTTCTAACAGACTCTTCTGCTCTAACACCATCAAATGCCAACACATGGGCTTGCTTGTTATCGTCAATCTTGAACATTCTGTATAGCGGTGCCGTCTTCATTATAGAGCAGCACCATCGGTGAGTGTCACTTGGCGTGCCAATCTTGTCCCAATAGTTAAGCACCGACTCGTGGTTGCGGACCAAGTGGAAACGAAGCTTGGGGAACTGCTCTTTATAGTATCGCTGCACCTCGTCGTAGAGAGTCAATGATGGTGGTAGCTCATAGCCAGTATCACTGTAAATGACCTCGAAGTCGGTGCTGGGAATGGCACGAGTGCAGAGGTCAAGCACCACCTGAGAGTCCTTTCCGCCAGAGAAGGAGGCAATAAAACGGTCGATACGGGTGGAAAGCAACGTACGCTTGCCTTTGGCATTGGCCGCATCAAGGGGCATGATGTCGAAGCTGTCGCAATCCTCCTTCACCACAACCATCTTCTGCTTCGTAACTTTCTCGGCTCGCGTTGCCATAGCCTCAAAGTCCATTTGGTTGGCCTTGGATTTGTCGAAGGTCTTATTCACACGTGCATATTCGGTATAGATGTCGCGAATGAACTCTATGGCCTCGTTCTCAAGAACGAACATCAGGTCTTGCGTCCGCTCCAGCATTCTCTTCACGTCCACAGGTTCCAATTGTTGCGACTCTACTCCGTTGCAGAACTCCAATGTAGGCATCGTGTAAATATTTGCACCCTTTGCATCGAAAAGGTGCTTCCCCTGGTACCAATACGATTTATTCACCGCCCACATCAACGGTTCCTTACAGCGTGGATAAGTCCATCCAAACTTGTCAAGCCCCAGCAAGTCCAATTCCTCATAGAACACAGGTCGTGGAGGCACGCCCAGCGTACCCTCCACGTTTCGAGTGTGTAGCAGAACTCCTCCCGTCTCTTTGTCCCAGGTAATCTTATACATTTTCTTCCCTTACCAATTCTGTTAGTTCAACATCGAGTAATTTTGCAATTTTAAGATACGTCTCCATCGGAGGCTGGCAAGCATTGGTACACCACTTAGAAACTGTAGTGGGTGCGCAACCGAGTTGTTCGGCCAACCATTTGTTTGTTCTTTTTTTTTCTGCAAGTACTACTTTGATGCGGTTGATGTCTTTATCCATAATATGTATTAAATTATTACGAGCACAAAGGTACTCAATTCCTTCGGAATAGGATGCAAAAGAAGACTATATTTAGCGTTTAATCTCATTTAATGGCCATTTTTCTCACTTCTTGCGCATTCTTAAGAATTAAGAATTGGTTCTAACACCCCTTTAAATTAGAACCAAAAATGAAAAATGATGGCAAAAAAGGCTGGTTTTTGATGATTTTTTACTCGCAAGATACGGTGCACGGTATTTTTGCATGTGATTTCACAGCGGTGCTTCAGGTGACAAAGACACATGATATCATACATTTTGAAATCTGATATGCAAAAGGATCCGTGCATAATACGCCACGTGAAGGAGATGCAAAAACATTAGTAAACATTTAAAATTTTAATCATGGAATCAAACAATAAAATCTTAAGCAACCAACTGGTTGTGATGTCAAGGTCAGACCTTGACACCATGGTGAATGAGATGGCACAGAAAATCGTCGCCACTCAGACCAAGAATGCGCAGAGTGACTGTGAGGCATGGATGGATGTTCCAGAAGAAGAACGATTCTTGACCCGTAAAGAAACGGCGCGTCTGCTGCATGTGAACTACACCACGCTCTGGCGATGGAACAAGCAAGGATATCTCCGTTCCAGAAAGATTGGCGGAAGGCATGTCATGTACAAATACAGTGATGTTATTGCTTTGCTCAATGGCTAAGTATGACAAGAAAGGAGGTCTATATGGCAAAAGACTCAAATACAATCCTGCTCTTCACGGAACACCGAGATGCCATCGGCTATCTTACTGATGAAGAAGCTGGGCAGATGTTCAAGGCCATCTATGACTATGCCTGTGAGGGTGTTGTGCCAAAATTTGCCGGTCCAATGATGTCGGTATTTGCGATGATCCGCTCACAGATAGACCGTAGCAGAGATGCCTATAAAGAGAAGTGTCTGAAAAACAGCGTGAATGCCAGGAAGCGTTATGCTTCCAAACAGCAGGAAACCTGCGAACGCATGCCATCGCATACGAACGCAAACGACAGTTTGCCTCCGCATCCCGTCGCATGCATTCCTAATCCTAATCCAAATCATAGTCCAAATCCTAATCCGAACATTGATGATGGAACTAACACTTCCATCATCAATGAAGCGGAAATGATAGGAGGTGATGACTACCCATTTGATGAGATTTGGGAGATGTATGACAAGCAAATAGGTGTTCTGGAACAACTCAGACAACGTTGGAACGCACTATCACACGATGACAAGAAAGCGATTTTCGCCTATGTTCCCCTTTATGTGCAAGCACGACCTGACAGGAAATACCGCAAGGACTTTGCGAACTTCCTCACCTGCCGCACATGGGAAACGGAACCTATCAATTTAGCACAATTACGCAATGGAAACAACTATCAACACTGCAACCAATCAATTGAAGCAAGAAGGGACGCAGCCCAGTGGACCACCTTGCAACTTGCCAACAAACTCATCGGCGCAAGCACCGAACCTGTCGCCAGCTTTGATGAAGATTAAGAACAAGTTCCCCACGGTAAAAGAATTCCTGGTCGCCATCAATCCAGACAGGCAATTGCAGATATGCAACAATCCCAT
>Ga0129307_1003232_pt1 | contig 10709 bp, 4 predicted proteins | sample P1105metagenome_FD_94437 | JGI IMG/M metagenome (GOLD analysis project Ga0129307, IMG submission 94437) | Capybara group fecal microbial communities from Wisconsin, USA - P1105 metagenome | ecosystem: Host-associated > Mammals > Digestive system > Large intestine > Fecal | place: USA: Wisconsin... | reverse complement strand
ATTACCTATCCTAATCTCGAATGGTTCTTTCGTTTCTTCTTTCTTGTCGTTAAATGTGGAATTTTCTGTTTTTTCATCTTTTGTCGTATTTAAGGACAGAAATCCGGAATTTTCATCTTTTTCATCATTTTTCCGGATTTCCAGAATTGATGTCTGCTCTGGTTCTTTTGTCTTCACTCTCTCAGCAAGTTCTGCCTTACTTTCTTTAAGATGATTCATATCTATCTCATATCCTTGGATTCTACCTTTAAGATCAGCTATCTTCTTCGGATAATTCTTTGATATATCATCTTCAAGTCTGTACTTTTGGCTTGTATGATTTGCCTTTAAGAGCTTCAGCTTCGACACCTGAACATCAAGGTCCATCTTTTCACGTATGTATGGATTACCTGTACACAGCGCCTTAACCTCAGCATAAGTAAGTGCAGCTTCATCTACATCCTCACAGCTTCTGACCGGGGATTTGCTCGTCATTATCTGACCGATGAATTTCTGCTTATTCTCAATAACCTGCCAGGAATAACTGTCAAATGTACCCTCAGTCACATAACGGAATATCTTTACAGGCTTTCCAAGCTCCTTATACATATTTCCCTGCCTGATGATACGACCTTCCTGCTGTTCAATGTCAGCAGGCCGCCAAGGCACATCAAGGTGATGTAAAGCTATCAGTCTGTCCTGAACATTGGTTCCTGCTCCCATTTTCTGAGTTGAACCAAGTAAAAAGCGAACCTGTCCGCTTCTTACTTTAGCAAACAAATCCGCTTTTTTTGTTTCTGTATTTGCACTATGGATAAATGCTATCTCTTCAGGTGGAACACCCTTGGCTATCAGCTTATCCCTTATATCCTCATAAACACTGAATGAGCCGTCTCCTTTGGGTGTCGAAAGGTCACAGAACAAGAGTTGTGCTCCTTTATTTTCTTTTTCTTCTACATATATCTCATAAGCCTTTTCTACACACGCAGCCGCCTTTGAGTTTTCATTCTCAGGAAGCATATCCGATATGAGCCTCTGATCAAGAGCAAGCTTTCGACCGTCATTTGTGATTTTAAGCATGTTATCAACGGACGCATCAACACTGCCGCTTCGGACTCTCTCAGCCCTGTCAGCAAGTGCCTTTACCATTTCCTTCTGTTCCTCTGAAGGTTTTAATACAACATTTTCATAAATGGCATCGGGCACATCCAGTTTTAACATATCAGGAGTTTTTATATCAGCACTTTCCTTGAATAACGCTATAAGCTCAGGAAGGTTGAAGAACTTGGCAAATCTCGTCTTTGCTCTGTATCCCGTACCTTCAGGAGCAAGCTCTATTGCTGTCTGTGTCTCGCCAAATGCAGAAGCCCACGCATCAAACTGAGTGAGATTCATCTTCTTAAGTGTATTATACTGAAGATATCTCATGTTGGTATAAAGCTCAGTCATGGAATTGCTTATTGGAGTTCCTGTTGCAAATGTTACTCCCTTTCCTCCGGTCAGTTCATCCATGTACTGACACTTCGCAAACATATCCGAAGACTTCTGGGCATCTGTCTGGGCAATGCCTGCAACATTACGCATCTTGGTATAAAGGAAGAGGTTCTTATAGTTGTGCGACTCATCCACAAACAGCCTGTCCACACCCAACTGCTCGAAGGTAACTACATCATCTTTTCTGCTTGTATCATTAAGCTTTTCGAGTTTTACCTTTAGCTGTTTTCGGGTTTTCTCCATTTCCTTTATGGTATATCTCTCACCTCTTTCAGCCTTGGCAAGTGCTATGGCTTGCTCTATCTCATTTATCTGAGCTTCTATGGTAGCCGCCTGCCTTTCTGTTGAAAGTGGTATCTTCTCAAACTGAGTATGACCTATAATTACTGCATCATAATCACCTGTCGCAATCCTCGAACAGAACTTCTTTCTGTTGGCAGGCTCAAAATCCTTCTTTGTAGCCACAAGGATATTTGCTCCTGGATATAACTGTAGGAAATCAGCTCCCCACTGTTCGGTCAGATGATTCGGAACCACAAAAAGACTCTTTCTGCATAGTCCAAGTCTCTTGCTTTCCATAGCAGCCGCAGCCATCTCCCAGGTCTTACCTGCACCAACACAGTGCGCAAGTAATGTATTATCACCATATAGCTCATGCGCTACTGCATTCTTCTGATGAGGTCTCAGAGTAATCTCAGGTGACATTCCCGGAAATACAAGATGGGAACCGTCATACTCTCTCGGTCTTGTTGAATTGAAAAGCTCATTATACTTCTTTACAAGAGTTTCCCTTCTTTCAGGATCAGTAAATACCCAGTCCTTGAAGGCTTCTCTTATAGCTTCCTGCTTCTGACTTGCAAGGGTAGTCTCCCTCTTATTAAGAACTCGCTTCTCCTTGCCATCCTCTATGATAGTATCATAAACTCTGCTGTCCTTAAGATTAAGAGAATCCTCTAAAATCTTATAAGCATTTGCTCTTTCAGTACCAAAGGTGGCATTTACAAGCGGGTTATTTCTATCGGCATTCTTACCTCTTATGTTCCACTGTCCTGTTATATCTGAGAATTGAACGCCTACTATACTCTGGCTCCATCTGCTGTTGGTAAGATATTCGGGAGTCTTGAAGGTCTCCTTCATGAACTGTTCGTAATACTCCGGCTCTATCCATGTAGCACCAATCCTTACCTCAATCTCTGATGCATCAAGGTCTTTAGGCATAACCTTCTGAAGAGCCTGCACATTTATACTGTAACCGGGATCTGATTCAGCTTTTGTCTCGGCTATACGCAGCTTATCTCTTACATTTCCCGAAAGGTACTCATCCGCAGTCTCCCATCTGTCCGTCGCTGGATTCTTATATATAACACCCATAAGGTCTTCCGTTATATCCTTCTCGGACTTTTCGGTCAGTTCTGCCATAAATGCAAGATCAACACCTGCTTTCTCATTAAGAGATAATGCAAGAGCTTCACTGGCTGTATCAACGCTTGTTACAACCTCGGCTTTCTTTATGGTACGCTTTGTGAACATATCAGCCTTATCAAGGAAGTTGCCATCTGCATCAAACCTCTCCAGAGAAGCAAGCAGCGAATAGCTTGAATCCTGACTAAAGGCACTCTTATTAGTCCTTGAATTTATACGACCAAACTTCTTTTCAAATGCATCATATAATTCATTAAGTTCTGTCTGCTTAGCTTCAATAGCATTATCAGAATATTCCTCAAGCTGCATATCTATAAGCTCTCTGGTACAGTCTCTGATTCCCACCATACCCTTGATACGATCCAGCTTACTGTCAGCCATATCCACTGGCTTCATTACAGAATTCTCACGATAATAAAGCTCATTATCTATAATTGTATAGCTGAAATTCTTTACACTCGGATCCGCAGGAATAGTCCTGTCCTCAAGGTCATTTTCAACATCATCAAGAGTAATCTCCGGAAGGTCGATAAAGCCTTCGATATTTGATAATGCATCACTGAGCTGGTCAGCAAATGTTTTTCCCGGAATTTCATCAGGAAGACATGCGCTCTCCATACCAAACGGACCTGATACCATTTCCATGTGGCCGACTATCATCTCCGGATGGTCAGCAAAGTACGCATTCATCTGTATGCCGTCTGCATTCTCCTTTGTATGAATCCAGTCCGGTTCTTCCTTTACAAGTCTGTCCCTCTTCTTGAATATAAGGATATCAGATGTAACCTCAGTTCCTGCATTTGCCTTAAATGCAGTATTTGGAAGTCTCACCGCACCAAGAAGCTCCGCTCTTTCGGCAAGAAACTTACGAACCGATTCATTCTGCTTATCCATGGTTCCTTTGGATGTAACAAATGCAATCACTCCACCAGGTCTCACCTTATCAAGTGTCTTGGCAAAGAAATAATCATGGATAAGAAAATTATGTTTGTCATATTCTTTATCCTGAACCTTATACTGTCCGAAAGGTACATTTCCTATGGCAACATCAAAGAAATCGTTCGGATAAGTGGTCTTTTCAAATCCTTTTATCTGAACATCAGCCTTTGGGTAAAGCTGTCTTGCGATACGACCGCTTATACTGTCAAGCTCCACACCGTAAAGTCTGCTCTGCTCCATACTCTCAGGAAGCATACCGAAGAAGTTTCCGACACCCATAGACGGTTCAAGGATATTACCCTTTTCAAAGCCGAATCTTTCAAGAGTGTTATAGATACCTCGAATGATATCAGGACTTGTGTAATGAGCATTGAGGGTACTCTCCCTTGCCGAAGCATATTCCTCCGGTGACAGAAGATTTTTCAGTTCCGAATATTCTGAAGACCAGTTACTCTTTGTTTCATCAAATGCATCTGCAAGACCACCCCATCCGACATACTGGGCAAGGATTTCCTGCTCCTCCGGTGTGGCAGTTCGATTCTCTTCTTCTATCTTTTGCAATGTATTTATTGCAAGAACATTTCTCTGAAACTTCTCCTTTGGAGTGCCTTCACCAAGATGGCTGTCAGTAATACGATAATTCTTTCCATCCGGCTTTTGGACTTTTCGTCCAGAAGTTTCAGATTCCGCTTTATCACTAATATCATTATCAGCCGGGAACAAATTGGCTTCAACTTCGCCACCAGTGAAATCAGCGTCTGCTTCTGACCGTTCGAGCGCATTTTCCTGCATTTCGAGCGCATTTTTGTCCACTGATTCTGATTCTGGTATATTATTATAGGTTATACTCTCATTTTCTATATCCGAATTTGTATGCTCTGTGCTGACATTATTTGTATGCTCCAAGCTGACATTTTCTGTATGCTCCGAGCTAACAAAATCACGTTCTCTGACCTTATCCCATACATCATCAGGAACTGATACAAGGCTGTCAAAATTGAGATAACTTAATTCGTACTCTATGAGTCCTTCAAGGCTCTCATACTTTTCTGTATCCAGCTTTTCGTCATCAATGAACATGCTGATACTGTAATCAGTAAGGTCTGCTGATACCTGAACTGTATGCTCTATCCCGGTTTCTTCATCCGTAACTTCCGTATAGGCAAGCTCCACATTAGACATATCTTTAAAATCAGCCTCATGCGAGAACTCATCAATACAGTAATCATTTATAAGATTTATCGCCTTATCCAGTAAAACATCTTCCGAATCAGCAATATCCGCCTGTGCAGCTTCAAGTGCTTTTCTGTCATGCTCCTCCTTCTGTTCCGGAGTTAAATATCTATCCTCAAGTACAAGCTGTTCTATTCTCTTGGCTACAACATTCCAGTTAAGAAGAACCTTTGCATAAGGTTCCATGATATTTCCTTTCTGAAGCTGTATGCCCTTTGCATCATAATCCTCATAACTGTGCCATGATCCGCTTATCGCACTTGTACGACCTCCGGTTCCATATTCCTTTTTAAGAAAGTCAGCCAGTTCCTTTCTGTCATGACGTTCCATTACGAAATCATAAATACGGAACTTTCCACCAGCAAATCCACTACCACCACCGAGTACACTGTCTATTTCATCCTGGGTGATAAAGCTCTCCGTCATTATTTCAACTAAGTCCTTAGTAGGAAGCTCCCTTTGGGGTCCTGCAAACCCATTAAGCTTATCTGCCAGTTCTTCAGGTGAAGGAGTAAGTCTCCAGTGCTGTTCAATCTCTCCACGCCTTAATGCATCAACCCTGTCCAGGATATCATCTCGGATAGTTGCTGCGCCCTCTGGAGTGGATAACATTTCCCTTATCTGTTCCGTTGAATCCGGATAATTATTTTGTTTCAGTTCAAACCCTTTAGGCTCCTCACTGATTGCATCCCTATAAAAGAAATAAATATTATCAGCGAGTTCAGCTCTGTATGTCTGTTCAGAGATAAATGCCTCGTTAGTGGTAAGATAATCACCTGCTTCTATGATATTTCTTGTTCTGCTTTCAACCTCATCCCACGAGAGATGTACATCGGGACTGTTCATGGCACTGCGACCACGGGATATATTCATACCATCAAAGTTGTACCAGACAGATATATCATTTCCATTTATCTCAAAGCCTTTTCCTCCGATACGATATTCCTTTCTGAGAAAGTCGGACATATACTCCGAGGTATGTTCTTCTCTGTACTTCTCGAATATCCTTGCCCTGCTGTCCTTCTGACCGCTTCCGGTCTTTAGTATCTCTGCTATATCATTATCGGAAATAGAAAAAGCGGCAGGAGTTTTGACATTTGTCTCTGCTTCTGCCGCCAGTATCGTTCCCATCTGTTCTTCCAGATAAGGGAAAAGGCTCATCTGTTCATATTTAACTGCGGGATTAAGTGTACTTAAAGAATCCGCTTCAAGCTCACTGCCCCTTATAGGCTGTAAACTATCTCCCTCAGAACTATCTCGTCTGCTCTGTTCACTATCGAGTTGCGTCTGCGAACCCATTCCATCTGATCTTCTGCTTTCAGTTCCTCGGTCACTTTCTCTTCCTTCATCAGATGTTCTATTATCCTCTCGGCTCTCTCCTCTGCCTGCTTCTGAATCGTGAGGCAGTGCTCCAGAAGTGTTCCCATCAGAAGTTTCCCGTTGTAGATTCCCTTGTGATGCTCCTTCAGAAATGTCTGTCTCAGCATTCCGTACTTCGTGAGTGTCTCCTGTGGTTCCTCCGGAAGTGTCAGGTTCGGTATCTGATAATCCCCTTCCTGTCTGTAAGTTATCTCCATGGCTCGTACCTCCTTCATTGATTTCATTATTGACTGGCTCCGTAGAAGCCTCATTTTCAGCTTTTTCAGCGTCCGTGATGAATATCTTGTCTGCATCTTCACTTTCACGCTTTAAAGCATTATAGTCATGTTCTGATGTATTTTCAAGTCCTTTATCAGAAGATTTTTCAGTTTCAATATTCACGGTATTTTCCGCTTCTTTTGATGCCTCATTTCTTTGCAGTATCTCCTGCGCAAATGTTCTGTCTATCTGTGCTTCGATATTTTTATCCGCTTCTCTCTCAGCCCTTTTCTCCAGAGCTTCAATAGTACGACCAATCTCCATAAGAACGGGCTCGCACATATCAGTTGTAGCTGTTCCAAGAACTGTCAGAGTTTCCGGAGAATCAAAATCGGTAATATAATCAAAGTTCAGATCCCCCAGATATGCATCAGCCTCTTCACCACATCTTGAAAGCAGTGAATACGCAATACTCGCACCAAGAGTCTCACGAAGCCGCATTTCCACATTGAATTCATCAAGTCCTGAAAGACTGGAGCTTTCCTGAACCTCAATCAGATCATTTACAACATCCGGAGCATAATCCGTTGCAATTTTATTAGATAATTCAATAAGCCTGTCCGCAAATGGTCTTGCTACATTTGTCTTTCCATAAATACCTTCAAGTCTCCTGATAACATCAGCCTCATAGTTCTCCTGCATCTCCCATAGCTTCGGCAGCACACCATTTACTCTCGATCTGTGAACATCAGATACATCGAATACATATCTGAGCTTAGATCTTGCGGAGCTGTCATCAATAAGAGCGATACCCTTTGCTCCACGATTTACCCAGCAGTGCATACGATTGTTCCACAGTTCAATAGGTGCACACGCCTTTGCATCAGGTCTCTGCGCATAAAGCAGGAGCTGATCGTTGAATGAATAGCGATAGTTTCTTGCCGCAGTTTTCAGGTAATCAACCCAGTCACCCGGACTGCTCGATACACGTTCAAATGTATCCCTTGCAAGACGAACTATCTCGTCAAATCTGTTAGCCATAAATGCCTCCTTTAAAGTTTTATAAATATAAAAAGGCAGGGGCTACTGTTACATAGTCCCTGCCGATGTTACCTTATTGTGATATTCTATTTTCTTATGCTGTTCTTTGCTTCTTCCTCGGAAGGAAATAACCTGCTCTCATGAACTCTTATTCCACCGCCGGAATCCACAAACTTTATGATATATGAACCTGCTATATGTTTCGTAATCTTAACCTCTCTTATAAAGCGGTTAGATTCAACGATATATGCAGTATCTCCAATCTGATATTTTTGTGCCATAATGACCTCAATTCTTGGTAAGGTTTCTTCCGGTTTTATGTTCCAGCAGTCAACCCGACAAATCGGAATTTATCCTAAAAATCCATCTTATTCTTCAACTTATTTACCAGAGATGCATCTAATTTGTTTAGAAGCTCCTGCATCGAAATTTGGCCAGACTTTCTTATTTTCTTAAGTTGTTCAGAATCCTTTATTTTTCTATCAGCTTCACTTTTAGGATATCCTTGCCCAAAAGGCTCTGAGAATAGAGCTTCAACTGTTCGTTCTAGATTATCAATACCAGACCAAGTATATTCTTCACCTAGGGGTAAAGATATCGCGTTTCCATTATTTATCTGTGCAAATAAATAAGCATCCTTCGGTGTCGGTGCATACCCGCAAATGACGCCTGGCATACTGTTGCAAGCCAACATCATTCCCTGTCCAGAGGAACAACCCGTAACTATAAAGTCCACCGTCCTATTCGCTAATAACATACCTACAAGAATTGAAATTTCTATATAAGAGTAATTTTCTTTTTCTTCCAACGTGCAACCAAAATTGATTACTTCAGAATCTTTTGGTGCATATTTTGTTACTGCATTATAAAGCATTTTATTTTTAGTCGCTTGTGAACTTGCCTGAATAACTCCGATTCTCATTCTTCCTCCACAAATATCGATTTATAAATTTCATTGTCCCAAAATACGTACTTATTGAGCCTTAAGCTTCGAAAACACTTACCAATCGACTCACCACCTGATCATTTGTAACTCTATACGTCTTCAAACTATTCTGATCATATTCATCTTCTCGAAGATTATTAATGAAATGGTGAATATCCTCCATGACAGATTCTGGCAAATCCGATACAGGATTCAAAACCATCTCAACCGCCAATCTCAAAACATCTTTCTTATGCTTTTTAATATCCGCAGAGTCCACCTTTTCTCCTTGTGCTTTTCGTGAACTCAAGTCCAAATACGCCTTAGCCTTAAATAGAATCAAATACTCTGGTCTTAAAACAGAAAATCCATTCTCTATCACTCGTCCATTCAAAAGGACCTGATAATAATCATCATCCAAAAGAATGGCCGATAGACTTGAAATATCATCACTCACATAAAGTGGTGTTATACCAATGTGACTTTTAAGCTCAAAATATGTTCGAGAAAATAACTCTATCATTTTGGGAAAGCCTTCTACCTGCGGTTTATCAAAACGATAGAACTGTGGCTTTCCCGTACTTCCACTTATATGCCTATAATCACCATCTTTAATAAAATCCCAAAAGATTCCGGCAAACTCTGGTGTAAGTGCCTCTACAATAAGCACCATATCCAAATCTCTTGTTGCTCGAAAGTCTGCCTCATTCTCTGTGAATAAAATATCACATGCGGCACCACCTATTAATACATAACTATCTGCGTAGTCTTTGAAGTACTCTTTAAATTTCAGCAACCCCGCTACCATACATATTCCTCCAACATTTCTCTTATAGAAATCTCAATTCTTTCATCTTTTTTTTCATCATCTGACAATGATAATAAAAGTGATAATGGATCAATAGCATCACCTTTACCAAAAGAAATCACGTAACCTACCTCCTGTATAATACAGCTAGGTTCGTATTTTTTTATATCAACCAACCTATCCTTCAGTGCCAAATCTTTTATATCTTTCTTTGCCACAACATAAGTCGGATATTTATTATCAGATATCATCGAATATTCAGCAAGCGCTGACATTCCACCAAAGACAGGAAGATTCAAATTATCATTAATATAAAAGATATTAATCACTGGATTTCTCATATAAACTTCAATGCTACTCCACAATTCCTTTACATCATCTGGCACATTAATGACACGTGACTTGCCTTTGGTTCCAAGAATTGGCATATCAAAAAAATCTATCTCGTCGAAACACCTAGAGGCAGACATTTTTGTAATGTCTAGCTGTTCTGCTGCTTTTGTGACTGTAATTCCATTCCATTTTTCATAGATTGCTGTAAGAATCATTTTCTGAGTTAAAAATGATATTCTTTGAACTGGTTTTATATTTCTTTCACTTATAGAATTAAGAAGGATACCTAAAAATGGAAGATATATTTCCTTATCTTCTACAATAAAAGGAATTCCATCTGCTATCATTGCATTCTTAGAGTAAGTGCTGGTATTCTTTATATACAAAGCACAACGCATATCCAAAAGCTTTTCAATTTGCCTATGGTTCTTTCGTAATTGAGCCAAATTGATTTTTTCTTTTGGAATTGCTATTAGCCACTCTATATTATGCATACTCGCAATCTTGAAATCATATAATGAAGAATAGATCATTGGAAGTCTTCCATTATAGTCTATGTCTTTAATATCTACTTCCATCCCAATGCTCTTCTCTATAAATTCTTTCATATATAAACCTCTTTTTAATTTGTAACGTATTTTGTGTTACAAATTAAAAATAGCACCTTTGGTGTCTAAAATCAAGACAAATCATATTTTAATTCCGTCTTCGAATTTCGCAAATCAACAATAATTAAAATTTTTTAAATTTTTGCAAAATGAAGAAGAGCAGCTATCTTCTGATAACTGCTCTATGTAACGTTTATTATTAAAGCTTGAAAGATGTCGACAAATTTGAATTTGAAAACCACAATTTTATAAGTGGTTATTAACCCTCACAGGGTTTTAATAAAATCCTCCAAAAGCCTTGAAAATAAAGAGTTTATCGCAAAATGCTCACCTTAACTTATTATACGAT
>Ga0129307_1003227_pt1 | contig 10733 bp, 6 predicted proteins | sample P1105metagenome_FD_94437 | JGI IMG/M metagenome (GOLD analysis project Ga0129307, IMG submission 94437) | Capybara group fecal microbial communities from Wisconsin, USA - P1105 metagenome | ecosystem: Host-associated > Mammals > Digestive system > Large intestine > Fecal | place: USA: Wisconsin... | reverse complement strand
TACTGTATCGAATGTAACTTATGTGTACAAGCATGTGGACCGGACGCTATTGATCACAATCAAGAAGCTACCACTATTGAATTAGAAGTTGGTACTATTGTTGCTGCAATCGGTTACGACCCATTCGACCCATCTGGAATTTACCAATACGGATACGGACGTTTCTCAAACGTCATTACCGCTATGGAAATTGAAAGAATGATTAACGCATCAGGTCCTACCGGTGGACACGTAATCAAACCTTCCGACGGTATCGAACCTAAACGTGTTGCATTCATCCACTGTGTCGGTTCAAGAGATGAACAAATCGGTAAACCATACTGTTCCAGAGTATGTTGTATGTACTCCATGAAAAACGCTCAATTATGTATCGACCACGAACCTGATACCGAAGTAACCTGTTACTACATGGATATCCGTTCATTCGGTAAAGGATACGAAGAGTTCTACAAAACATCTCAAGAAAAATACGGTATTGAATTTATCAGAGGTAAACCAGCACAAATCTTCGAAAACGACGATTTAACCTTAACTATCAGAGCAGAAGATACTTTACTCGGTAAAGTAACTGAATACACTTACGATTTAGTTGTATTAAGCGTAGGTCTCGAACACTCCGCTGGATCTGACGAACTCAGACAAACCTTAGGTCTTTCCAGATCTGCAGACGGATTCTACATGGAAGCTCACCCAAAACTCAGACCTGTTGACACCTTAACTGACGGTGTTTACATTGCTGGTGTAGCACAAGGTCCTAAAGATATTCCTGACTCCGTAGCACAAGGTTCAGCTGCAGCATCCAGAGCAGCAATCCCAATGGCTAAAGGAGAAGTAGAAATCGAACCTATTATCGCAGCTAACGACGAAGCAATTTGTGGTGCTTGTCAAGTATGTGTTGAATTATGTCCATTTGCAGCTATTTCAATTGCAACTGGCGTAGGTGGAAAAGAATTTGCACAAATTAACTCCGCATTATGTAAAGGATGTGGAACTTGTGTAGGTGCATGTCCATCTGGTGCTATGAACCAACAACACTTCAAAACCGAGCAAATTATGGCACAAATCAGTGCTGCTCTTGAAGACTTAGGTAAATAGATTTAGAGATTAATCTCTCTATTTCTTTTTTTATTTTTTTTACATTAACATCGCTATTTTTATTTTAAAACTTATTTTCTATTTCAATTTAAAATCATTTTCTGTCTTTTTCACATATACTTCCATTTTTTCATAACTATTATATTAGAAGATAAACAAAAATTAAATCATAATATTTAATTGGATATTAGGTGTAGTAAATGACTAATTATCATGATGAAATTTTAAAATTTGAAGAAATTGCAAAAGAACATACTGAATACATGAGAAACAGTATCAATCTCATTGCTTCTGAAAATGTTACAAGTGTAGAGGTAACAGAAGCCGTGGCTACTGATTTTGCTCACAGGTATGCTGAAGGACAGGCATTTGAAAGGTTTTACGAAGGATGTCAATATGTTGACCAAGTGGAAGACATGACCAAAAAGCTTTCATGTAAGGTTTACGACTGTGATTATGCTAATGTTCAACCTGTATCTGGTGTAACAGCAAACCTTGCAGCATTCTTTGGTTTTGCAAAACCTGGAGAAAAAGTAATGGCTTTGGAAGTTCCATCCGGAGGTCACATTTCCCATGCCGATGTAAGTGCAGCCGGTATTCGTGGCTTAAAAACCGTGTTCCATCCATTGGACAAAGACATAATGAACATTGACATTGATGCAATGAATAAAAAGATACTTGAAGAAAAGCCAAACATTGTTTTGTTCGGTGGAAGCTTATTCTTATTCCCTCATCCTATTGCTGAAGCTCGCGAAGCCGCAGATGAAGTCGGAGCTACAGTCATGTATGATGGAGCACATGTATTGGGTCTTATTGCAGGAGGTCAATTCCAACAACCTCTCAAAGAGGGTGCAGATTTGATGATGGGAAGCACTCACAAGACATTCCCAGGTCCACAGGGCGGAATTATTCTCTCACATAAGGAAAATGAAGAAATCATCGACAATGCAGTTTTCCCAGGTGTTGTAAGTAATCACCACTTACACCATTTATTGGGTTTAGGCATTGCCACTGCTGAAATGCTTGAGTTTGGTGAAGCTTATGCAAAACAAATCATTAAAAACGCACAGGCTCTTGGTCAGGCAATGTATGAAAGAGGCTTTGACGTATTATGTGAAGATCAAGGGTTTACAAAATCCCACCAAATTGCAGTAAACTTAACCAATATCAGGTCAGCTTCCGATATTGCAAAGGAATTGGCTGACAATAATGTAATATTGAACAAAAACCTTTTGCCTGGTGATGACAGGGACAATTCCGATGATCCATCCGGTATTAGAATAGGTACTCAGGAAATCACAAGAAGAGGTTTAAAAGAAAAAGAAATGGATGAAGTTGCTGAATTCATCAAACGTGTCGCTGTTGATAAAGAAGACATTGCCGATGAAGTTGCTGAATTCATGAACCAATACACTACCTTAGATTACGCATTTTCAGACAGAGAAGCTTACAAATATCATAAATTAGATTAAAATGAGAATCGGATTTGCATTTACTGGGGCGGGTCATTTACTTAGGGAATCAGTGCAGGTGGCTGAGAAATTAGCCAAAGAGCATGAAGTCACTATATTCCTATCAGGTGCCGCTGAAGAAGTTCTTAAGATGTATGGACTTTATGATAGAGTTGTCAGATTAACTGGCGGTAAATATAGGGAATTAGCTACTGATTCAAATCAAAAATTTTCATATCCAATTACAGGTCGTTTATCCTTAGGGAAATACGACGCATTGATTGTATCACCTGCTACAGCAAATACAGTTTCAAAAATAGTCTATGGAATAGCCGATACTTTAGTTACAAATGCCGTTGCTCAGGCAGGTAAAGGTGCCGTTCCGACATATATGGTGCCTGTTGACATCCATCCCGGTCCAATTGATACAGTTTTACCGTCCAAGATGGAATTGTCAAAATGTCAAAGCTGTGACGATTGTGTTGCATCTCTGGCCTGTGAGCAGGGAGCTATCATACCTCATGAAGAGATAGACTTAACAAAGTGCATTGGCTGCGGTTTGTGCAGGAATACATGTCCATATGATGCAATATCCGAAGGAAAAATCATAACAATCTACATGAGAGACATTGATATTGAAAACACTCGTAAGTTATCCAGTATTGATGAAATAAAGATATTTGAAAACCCTAATGAAATCTTAGATATTATCTAAGGTTTTTACTTTTTTTAAATAAATTCTATCCTATCGCCTATTTCAAAATTAAAGTGATTTTTTTTAGTTTCCAGTACATAGTGTGCTGGTTTTTTAGGTTTATAAAATCTCCATGGTTTTAATGTAGTTTTTTCTAAAATGACTTTGTTTTTATCCAGAAAATAGACATCTATATCAAATCTCATAAAATGAGTATGTATGGATGAGTCTTTTAGATTGGTAAACACTAAGGCAAAGTCAATTTCTTTTTTCAACATCAATCCTTTAAAACGCTTGATAAAGTTATCTGCGAATATAATTTTTGTATCAAATAGTTCATAAGTGGTTTTATTTAAAATCATGAAGTTATTATTTGATTAAGATTATTTAAACTTTTTATAACCTAAAAACAATATTGACTTTAGATAAATGTCTTTTCTTTGATGTTTCCACTTGCAAGATCTTCTAGAGCAATTTTAAAATCTTCTTTTTCAAAGGCTCCTGGAATAATCAATCTTTGACCATCAATATAAATGCTGTAGTGTGGAATGGCTGTAATTCCGTTAAATACTGCATCCTGCGTTTCAAGTTCGACTTCAAGATCATATGATTTGCTTAAAAGCATTTTACTAATTTCATCCGGATTTAAACCGATTGAAGCTGTAATTTCACTTAACACACCAATATCTGATATTGTCTTGTTTTTTTCAAAATTTGCCTTGTATATTTTAAAAATAAGTTCCTGTGAAAGTTCGGGATAATTTTTTTGCACGAATTTTGTTAGTCTATGAGCATTTCTTGAAGAGGTTAATGAAATTGGTTTGATGGTTAGATTGTCATTTTTTGTGTTTTCTTCTACCTCTTTGAAGTTAATTTTATTGCTTAATGGAAGCTCAAATGATTTTAACTCCCATTTTGGGGTTAAATTTAATTCGTTGACCGCATCAGTTAAGCGTTTAAGTCCGATATATGAGTATGGACAGTTAAAATCACTGTAATATTCTATTTTCATTTTTTATTGTCTTTTTCTTTTTTAGCATCTTTTTTAGAAGCCTTGTATAATTTTACAATGTTATCTACTGTTCTGATTATTGTGTTGTATCTTCTATAAAATCCCATACTATTATTTTGACCGTTATTTTATATCAATATTATTAATTCAAATCCATCATGATAAAAGCAATGATTAGAATTTTAATTAGTTTAAAATCCCTTCAATTTCTGAAAAATTCTGATTTTTAATAACCTTTATTTATTAGCTAAAACAAAAAGATACATATTATAAATTATTATTTTTGAGGAGTTACAATGCCAATAAACGAGGCAGAAAAATCATATAATCACGATAAAATAGAAAAGAAAGTTCAAGAATTCTGGAAAGAAAATGAAACTTTTAGAAAGGTCAATGAACTTAGAGAAAAAGGTCCTAGATATTCCTTTTTAGATGGTCCACCTTATTGTAGCGGTAAGATTCATTTAGGTACCGCTTGGAACAAAGTTATTAAGGATTCATACTTGCGTTACAAATCAATGAATGGATTCAGCTTAAGAAGACAGGCTGGATGGGATATGCACGGTCTTCCAATCGAGAATAAGGTAGAGCACTTGCTGAACATTCAATCCAAGCAAGAAATTGAAGAGATTGGCATTGACAAATTCGTTGATAAATGTAGAGAGTTTGCCCTTGAAAATAAAGTTGCCATGGAAGAGCAATTCGACCAGTTGGGTGTTTGGATGGATTGGGATGACCCATACATGACTTTGGATCCTAAATACATGGAATCCTCATGGTGGACACTCAAAAGAGCAAACGAGCAGAATTTGCTTGTCAATGACCAAAGGGTAATCAGCTGGTGTCCGCACTGTGGAACCGCACTTGCGGCTGCAGAGATAGAATATGAAGAAAAGGTCGATCCGTCAATTTATATCAAATTCCCTGTAAGGGGTCAGGATGATACTTATTTCCTGGTTTGGACAACTACTCCATGGACCTTGCCTGCAAACATGGCTATTTGTGCAAACCCTGAATTCGATTATGTTTATGTGTTAAAAGACGGCGAAACATATATTTTAGCTGAAAACTTGATGGAAACAGTATTGGGTCGTCAAATCAAGATTCACAAAACTAAAATACCTGCCGAAAGTGAAGATGAAGAAGACAAGATTATTGAAGAAAAAGAAGTGATGTATGAAGTCATCAAAACAGTTAAAGGTGAAGAGCTAATCGGATTGAGCTATAACTACATTTTGATGGATGAAGTGCCGATACATGCCGAATTCGATGAAATCGATGCGGTTCATAAGGTTTTGCCTGGAGACCATGTTGAGCTTGGTGAAGGTACAGGTTTAGTACACACTGCACCAGGACACGGTCCGGACGATTTTGAAGTGGGTAAAGCTAATGGAATTCCAATTTTCTGCCCTGTTGGAGAAGATGGATGCTTCAGCGAAGACGGAGGCAAATATGTTGGAAAATTCACAAAAGATGAAAATGCTCAAATTATCAAGGATTTAGAAGACAAAGGCTTAATGTATCACTCAGAAACCATTGAACACAGATACGGTGTATGTTGGAGATGTAAAACTCCTATTATATATAGGGCTACCAAACAATGGTTTTTAAAAGTAACTGAAATTAAACAAAAAATGTTGGATGAAATTGCAAGCGTCGAATGGGTACCTAAATGGGCTGGTGAAGGCAGATTCCATGATTGGGTAGATAATGCCAGGGACTGGACAATTTCAAGACAAAGATTCTGGGGTATTCCAATTCCAATTTGGGAATGTCCTGATTGTGGAGAGATAAAAGTCATAGGATCCCTTGACGAGTTAAAATCAGAATCATTGAACGAAATCACAGTTGGCGATGCCGAACTTATTCACAGGCCGTATGTGGATGAGGTCGAAGTAAAATGCGATAAATGTGGCAAGTCAATTAAAAGGATTCCTGATGTATTGGATGTATGGATTGACTCAGGAGTAGCAGGATGGGCTTCACTTTACTATCCTGCCGAAAATGACAAGTTTGATGATTGGTTCCCTTATGACTTCATTACAGAAGGCCATGACCAAACCAGAGGATGGTTCTACTCACAGCTTGGAACTGGAGTAATTTCTATGGGCAGGAGTCCATATCAAAAAGTGCTGATGCACGGGTTCGTGTTGGATGAAAACGGAAATAAGATGTCCAAATCATTAGGAAATGTAGTGTCTCCTGAAGAGGTAATTGAAAAATATGGGGCTGATGTGCTCAGATTCTACTTGTTGTGGGCATCCAAACCATGGGATGATTTGAAGTTCGTATGGGAAGAGCTTTTAAATATCAACAAGATGTTCAACATCTTGTGGAATGTATATGTATTTTCAACAACTTACATGTCCCTTGATAACTTCAATCCAGTTGGATTAACTGAAGATGACATGATTTTAAGGGCTGAAGACAAATGGATTATTTCTAAAGCCAATAGCTTGGTTAAAGAAGTGGCTGAAGACTTGGACAATCTATTCTTCCACAAGGCGACAAGAAAAATCAATAATTTCATTTTAGAAGATTTAAGTCGCTGGTATGTAAGGCTTATTCGTGGAAGGACATGGGTTGAAAGCGATGACCCGGACAAATTGGGAGCATATTACAGCCTATACACTGCTCTTGTTAAATTGATTTCAGTATTATGCCCAATAGCTCCTCACATATCAGAGGAAATCTATGAAAACCTTGTAAAGGGTGTTGATTCTCAAGCACCTGAAAGCATTCACATGAACGATTGGGGATATGATGAAGATGCAATAGATGAGGAATTGGAGGCTAAAATGGATGTTGCTCGTGAAGTTATTGAAGCATCAATTAGAGCACGTGACATGGCACAATACAAGCTTAGATGGCCAGTATCAGACATAACTGTTGTATCCCAGGATGAAGATGTCCTAAAAGCTATTGAGGAATTGACAGACATTATCAAAGATCAATCAAATACTAAAGAGGTTTTATGCGCTAGCGAATTTGAAAAATTGTCATTCATTGCAAAGCCTAACCTTAAGATTCTAGGTCCTAAACTCAAGGGGGACATGGGCAAGGTTGTAAAGGGTTTGAAAATGGCTGACGGCAATCAAGTCAAAGCTGACCTGGAAGCAAACGGAAGTGTTGAAATTGAAGGAATCGAATTGAGCTCTGAAGAAGTATTGTTTGATTCTGAACTTCCGGACGATTTCGTTTCTTCAGAGTTTGAAGGTGGAAACGTATTTGTAAATACCAATATTACTTTAGAAATCAGACAAGAAGCTATGGCTCGTGAATTGATAAGAAGGATTCAGGACATGAGAAAGGATTTGGATTTGGATGTTGAGGCAAACATTAATGTTGATGTGGAAACTTCAGCCGAATTCAAGGATTTAATTGTACCTCAAAGTGAATTTGTAGCTCACGAAGTAAGGGCAAATAGCTTTATCATAACTGACACAGAAGAGTGCAGTAAAGATTCTAAAGATTATACCAAAGAATGGGATATTGAAGGAGAGAAGGTAGTTATTTCAATTAAAAATTAAGGGTGTTAACATGACTTTAGCTGATTCTGAAATTGAATATATAGAAGGAATCCTTGGAAGGGAAATGAACGAGTTAGAGGAAGGAATGCTTGATGTAATGTTTTCAGAACATTGTTCTTACAAAAGCAGCCGTCCGTTTTTAAGGGCTTTCCCTACTGAAGGAGAAAACATTATTTTAGGTCCTGGTGATGATGCGGGACTTGTATCTGTAACTGACAAATACGCTTTAGCTGTTGGAATGGAATCTCACAACCATCCATCCGCTATTGAGCCTTATGGTGGAGCGGGTACCGGTATTGGAGGTATCCTAAGGGATATCATATCCATGGGAGCAATGCCTATTGCACTTCTAGATTCACTAAGATTTGGACCATTGGAAGAAGACGAAAAATCAAGATACCTGTTTGAACATGTAGTAAAGGGAATTTCCGATTATGGTAATCGTGTAGGAGTTCCGACCGTCGCCGGTGAAATTGAATTCGATGAATCATTCAGAACAAATCCTTTGGTCAATGTAATGTGCGTAGGGCTCGTTGAAAAGGATAAAATCGTTCGTGCTGAAGCGCCTAATATTGGCGACGTGTTCCTACTGATGGGAGGAACCACTGGCCGTGATGGAATTCATGGCGTAACATTCGCATCAGAAGAGTTAACATCCGATTCAGAAACTGAAGATAGGCCTGCTGTTCAAGTAGCCGACCCATTTACTAAAAAAAGAGTTCTGGAAGCATCATTGGAAATATTGGAGAAAATAAATGTCAGTGGTGTTAAGGATTTAGGTGGTGGGGGTCTCACCTGCTGCATTTCAGAACTTGTGGACTCTTCTCAAAATGGGGCATTGGTGGATTTACGTTCAATTCCATTAAGGGAAACCGGAATGACTCCATATGAAATCATGCTTTCAGAATCACAGGAAAGGATGGTTTTCGTCATCAACCCTGATGATGTTGAATTGGCTCAAAAAATCTGCGATAAGCATGAAATCGTATCATCTGTCATCGGCGAAGTCATTGAAGGAAATAACATGATTATTTCAGATGAAGGTGAAGAGATAGCTAGCTTACCGACAATTCTTTTGGCAGACCCTCCTTCAATCGACAGGCCAATCGTTGAGATTCCAGAAGATACAGAAAAGATAGAACTTAAGGAACCTGGAGTCTATAAATCATTACCTAAATTATTATCTTCTCCTAATATAGCTTCAAAGGAATGGGTTTACAAACAGTATGACCATGAAGTTCAAGTAAGGACAGTTGTAAAGCCTGGAGATGATGCGGCAGTATTGAGAATTGACGAAGATACCGCCATTGCACTTACTACAGACTCCAATACAATTCATACTAAATTATCTCCATTTGATGGAGCTGCAGGATGTGTTGCAGAAGCTATACGTAATGTGATTTCAATGGGTGCAACTCCTTATGCGGTTGTAGATTGTCTTAACTTCGGAAATCCTGAAACACCAGAAATCTTATGGCAATTTAAAACAGCAATTGAAGGAATGAGTTTGGTGGCAGAAAAATTTAATGCACCTGTCATTAGTGGAAATGTAAGTTTTTACAATGAAACTGAAGGAATTAAGATCAATCCTACTCCTGCTGTTGGCGTAATCGGTGTTGAAAATATCGAAAACATCAGAACCATGGACTTTAAAAACGAAGGAGATAAGATTCTTTTAATCGGTAAGACCTATGATGAACTGACTGGTTCCGAGTATCACAGAACCATTCATAACTTGGAAAAGGGCACTGCTCCTAGAATCAGGATAGATGAAGAGGTAGCCAATGGTCAAACCGTATTGAGATTAATCGATGAGGATAAGGATAAAAATATCACTGCAGTTCATGACGTTTCAGCTGGTGGAATTGCCGTTGCACTTTCTGAAATGGTAATAAAATCCGGTTTGGGATGTGACGTTACCCTAACCGATGATGAATTGGATAAAATACAATTGCTTTACTCTGAAAGTCACGGCAGATATATCCTGACCGTCAAGGCAGATGCTCTTGATGATATTTTATCAAAAATCGATGTGGATGTTGCGGTAATCGGCGAAGTTAAAGGCGATTCCTTAAATATAAATGGTCATGAATTTAGTTTTGAAGATTTAAATAATGCATATCATGGAGTAATTGAGAAATACATGGCATAAATGACTTGGGGGAGTTTTTAAACATGTTTTTATCAAAATTGGATTCATTAACTAATGCCTTAAAGCTGATTAATGATAATCAAAGGTATTGCGGTATTGAAGAGATATCGATACATGATTGTCATAAGAGAGTTTTGGCTGAGGATATTAAAGCTTATCATAATTCTCCACCTTTTGATAAATCTGCAATGGATGGTTTTGCTGTAATCGGTGAAAATACATTTGGAGCATCGCAATCCAGTCCTAAGGAGTTTAAAATTATTGATGCGATTGGTGCAGGAGATTTTTCCGATAGAAAAGTCGGGGAAAATGAGGCCATTGTAATAGCCACTGGCGCTCCAATCCCTCAAGGCGCCGATGCAGTTATCATGAAGGAATACACAACTACCGAAGGGGATAATTTGACTATTTATTCTCAGGTTACTCCGGGCGAAAATGTGAGCCCTAAAGCTGAAGACATCAAAAAGGGAGAGACAATCCTTTCTAAAAATGCATTTATAAGGTATTCTGAGATGGGTTTAATAGCTTCCGCTGGCTATGATAAGGTAAAGGTTTTCAAAAAGCCTAGAATTAAATTGATTATAACGGGCAATGAGCTTGTTGAACCAACTAAAGAGGAGATTGACAAGGCTAAAATTATTAATTCTAATCAATTCACTATCAAGGCAATGGTTGAGGATTCCGGAGCAGTTTGTGAGATTGCTCATGCTGGAGATACTTTTGAAGAGGTTAGGGATGCTATTCTTGAGGCATCCGAGGATTTTGATGTAATAATGACCACTGGCGGAACAGCAATCAG
>Ga0129307_1003225_pt1 | contig 10742 bp, 12 predicted proteins | sample P1105metagenome_FD_94437 | JGI IMG/M metagenome (GOLD analysis project Ga0129307, IMG submission 94437) | Capybara group fecal microbial communities from Wisconsin, USA - P1105 metagenome | ecosystem: Host-associated > Mammals > Digestive system > Large intestine > Fecal | place: USA: Wisconsin... | reverse complement strand
GGAACATATTCAGCGTATTGAAACGAACCGGTAAAGACTTTTTGATTCTTTATCACATCCGCTCAGAGATTTCGAAGATAAGCTAAATAAAATAGCTATAAAAAATCCATCAGATTTCATTTTCCTATTAGGATGAAGGCTTATGGATTATTTTATTTTTGGAGAATTTATGAGCTGTTTCATCGATTTTATAGATATAAATTTGTTGGAGAAATACACCTTGACAAATCTCGTCTCAGTATCTGATCGATATAAACCAGCACATCATGAACCGGATTAACAACTGTAAATCCATCATGCCCATCTGGTTGAATTGGGAATACATCCGTGACCTCTTTATTATGCCAAATGGTCTAAAGGATTCTGGCCTGAAGGCTGCTGCCAGCGAGTATTACGAATATAAGGGTAGACTGCCGTATCAGGTCTATATGAACTGGCCGGGATCTTATGATGGCAATATTCTCTATAATGATAAGAAGTTTGTGAAGCTCCTGTATGAGGGTCACGAAGACTATTTCGGGGATATGAGCAAGGTCTCCGATGCTGGTTTCCTGACGAAATCCAGCATTTATCAGTTTCTTGAGGATTCTAATCGGGTCGAGATCGTGGTGGACTGCGAGAACTCTGATCCCTTCAAGCTTTACGCTATGCTCAACAACCTCAACCAGGAGGCCTTGCTGGACCGCATTGTCAAGATCGTTCTCTATGATGATGTCCATACGACTTCCGCTTGGGATATTCTGAATAAGTTTACACAGATTCCCATCGAGCACATTGAGATTGAGCGTCTGATGGAGCGCAAGTCCTATCTCGATGTGCGTTTGGCCACCGGCGCCTGCAAGGCGTTCTATAAGGAAAACATCGATGCGTTTATCCTAGCCTCCAGCGATTCCGACTACTGGGGCCTGATCAACGAACTGGACGAGGCTCGCTTCCTTGTGATGGTGGAGAGCGGGAAGGTGGGTACTGCCATCCGGAAGACGCTGGAGGACAGTGGCATTACATACTGCTATATCGATGATTTCTGCACTGGCAACAGCTATGAGATCAAAGTGGAGGCGTTGCTGGCAGAGGTTCGGAAGACGATCCAGAATAGCCTTTCCTTGAATGTGAGTGAGATGATGGAGAATGCCTACACCGTTACTCGGGCAGATATGTCCGAGGCGGAGAGGCGCCAGTTCTTCAACCGCTATATCAAGCCGATGAAGCTTGTGGTTGGTTCCGATGGCGAGGCAAAAATTGTACTGGGAGAATAATAGAATAACTGGAAATTTTGGCCCGCAGAGCTACCGCTCTGCGGGTTTTTCTTGTTTTGGGAGGTTTATGGGACACCTATTCCTGTACGCTAATGGTAGGATAGGCGGTATTATACTTTTTTCGATTCTTTTTGTCCTTTTCGCACAATTTTCTATTGTGTGTAAATTTCGCAACCACAAGTCCATCTGCACGGGGAAAGAAGTCCACCTTCACGGGGAATGAGGCCCACGCTCACGGGCATGAGGTCCACCGAGAGCAGAGGGGCTTTTGCCCCTCTGCTCCGTAGAATCAAATTCGGTTCCAGCGGTCAATAATCTTTCTGGATTGCTCCCAGATATCCTGCTCACTCCAGGTATATCCGTCACCAGGTTCCTCGGAGAACAGCGCAAGGATCTCTTTCTTAGCACGCTCGGCATTCTTCACATTGAGAAACCAGCTTTGCAGATCCGTATCCAACATCTGGCGAGTAATTGTCATCTCAATCACCGGCCTCTCCGGGAGCTGCCCCCATGCTTCTCAAGCCGTGTCGTTCCCGCATGGAGACCTTGCCATCAATCAGAACCTCATAGGCATTGTGGACGATGCGGTCCATAATAGCCTCAGAAATGGGGCTGCGGTCATCAGAGTCAGGATTAATGCGCTCATACCATTCATCCGTGTTGTATTGGGTACAGAAGATGGTCGCACCCCGGTCACTGCGCATCTCAACAACCTCCAGTAGGTTGTAGGATTCCTGAGGCGTCAGGCAGCGGATCAGCCACTCATCCAGAATCAGCAGGTCGTACTTTCGGTAGCTTTTAATCAGTTTCTTCAGCTCTCCGCTTGCCTGCGCCAGGCTCAATTCCTCCAACAGTTCCGGGAGTCGGATATATCGCACAGACTTGTATTTGCGGCAGGCCGCATTTCCAAGGGCGCAAGCCAGAAAGGTCTTTCCGCTGCCAGAAGCACCCTTTAAGATAATGTGGTGGCTTTCTTCAATGTATTTGCATGTGGCAAAGCGGAGGATTTGGGTTTTGTCCAGCCTGCGGTCTTCGTGGTATTCAATATCCTCAATCATGGCACCGGGGGCGGCAAAATGTGCCTCCCGGATGCAGCGTGCCAGCCTGTTCTGCTGTCGCCTGTTCCATTCCGCGTCAACCATTAGGGCAAACCGCTCTTCAAAACCAAGGTGGTTATAAGCGGCCGAATCGCCCAGCTGGCGCTCAAATTCAGCAGCCATTGCACTGAAACGCATTGCCTTCAGCGCCTCAATGGTGGAGTTGTTCATCATTTACTGCTACCTCCTTTTCGGAAGTAAGCAGCACCGCGGGTTATGCCGTGTTGGGTGTTGGCCTTAGGAACCTCCGGCTTTTTCGGCGTAGCAACCTTGTCTTGCCCATTCTTGAGAATGGTACTGAGCGTTCGGATGGACGGCGTAGAAGTGAATGCCAGCAGGCGCTCACAGGCGTTTTCCAACCGCGCTGCACCATAGCGGCCTGCCAACCTAGTCATACTGGCACAGGCCTTGTAGCCTTGCTCGGTTTCTTTGCCGCTCGTCAGGAAATAACGGACAACAGAAGCGGTATGTTCACCAACAGAACTGCCCCAGGATGTGAACTCGCTTTCGTTGTAATTCAGATACTTCCTATGTTCCGGCGTCATATGCTCCGGCTTTACCACAGGATCGCGAAGTACCGTTCGGTGCCGTACATGCATAGCAACTCTGGTACCGCGGTAGAAAACCTCAACCGCGTTTTTGGTCAGGCGCAGGTTCACTTTTTCGCCAATCAGATCAAATGGGACGGAGTATTTGTTTATGCCATCAGAAACCAGGTAATCAGGCCCAACTGTCAGATCAGGAGGCCAGACCGCTGGCTCATATGCGGCAGTCGGAAGAGGCTTCATAAACTCCTGCTCTTCGGTCAGATAGGCGCTTCTGCGGCAGCCTTCGCGCTTTTTAAACGGGCGGTCATTCAGTTCTTCCAGCTTTTCAGCTACCGCTTCCTGCGCTTCGCGTATGGAGAAGAACCGTCGGTCCCGCAGAGCCGCCAGGATCCAGGTGGACGCAAACTTCACCGTTCCTTCTGCCAAAGGCTTGTCCTTAGGGTGCTCCACTCTGGCCGGGACAATCGCGGTATCATAATGCTCGGCCAGCTCCTGGTAACTCCGGTTGAGAATTGTTTCATACCGGGTATTTTTCGTCACACCGGTCTTCAGATTATCCGGGATCAGCAACCGGGTCACGCCGCCGAAGTAACTGTAGGAATGGGAATGACAAAGAAGCCAGTTTTCCAGCTTCATGTCGTCACAGGCCTCGGCATAGGCATAGCAGCTGCAAGGTAGAACCGCAACAAACAAATATGCCTTGGAGACATCCCCGGTAACCGGGTCATAGATATCCAGCGTGTTGCCGGCCCAGTCCACCTGCATAGCATCTCCCGGCTTGTGCTGGATCCGCATGGTTGCCTTGGTAATCCGGGCCCATTGCCGGTATTTCTCGCAGAATTGTGTGTACATGTACGGTGTGGTGCCGTCGTTTTCGCATCGCCTGCAATATTCTGTCCACAACAATGTCAAATTTACACCCGGACGTGCTAACTCCTTGTGGATATAGGGGTAGTCCGGCTGTGTGTACAGAGTCTCCGCTGTAGACTTTTCTGGGAAGAGGATTCGCTTCAGCATTTCGTTGGTAACGGTACTATCCAGTGGCCAACTTACCCCTGCTTTCTCTGCTGCAACTCGCACTTCCCGGATCGTATCTCTGGAACAATGCAATGCTGCTGCAATACTCCTCTGCCCATTTTTGGGGTCGTTGCTTAATCGCAAGATTTCTCGGTAGTTTACCATCTCGGCAGCCTCCTTAGTAATAGTCACGACATCGCGTGCTACTACCATTATAAAGGCTCTGATTTAGCCGGACTCCTTCACCGTGACGGTGGACTTGTTTATCCGTGAAGATGGACCGGAAACTCCGTGCAAGTGGACTTCATAACCCGAAATTTACAATTGTGAGAAGGACGGCGAAGTAGTACAATTATTATGTGAGATTATACTACTTTCGGGAGGGTTCGATATGGATGTCAGTTATAAGCGACTCTGGAAAAAATTGATCGACATTGACATGAAAAAATCCCAACTCAGAGAGCAGGCACAGCTCAGCGGCAGTACCATGGTAAAGCTGGGTAAGAATGAGTTTGTCTCCTTGGATGTCCTTGCCAGAATTTGCTGTGTTCTTCAGTGCCAGCTGAGTGATGTCGCAGAGATTATTCCGGACCAGGATGTTAATTCCGCTTCCGCTGCGGAGAAAGAATAATCTTTTTCCTAAGCGCAAAGACTACACGAGATAGAATACCATGTGTTCGTCTATGATCAGCAGCCGGGATAGCAATTGACTATAAAACAGGTGAAAGAAGAGTGGGTAGTCCATAATGCCTGAAAAAGATAGGTGTTTTTGAAAGATCCCTTTTTTTATGTTGAATAAAAATGCGCCGATTGAAGGCGCTGGAGGAGCGCACAATGATAACAGGTGAACTGAAGAATAAAGTTGATTCGATCTGGGACACTATTTGGACTGGTGGAATTACCAGCCCCATTACTGCTTTGGAGCAGATTACATACCTGATGTTTATGAAACTGTTGGATGACAACCAGCTGAAGCAGGAGGCGAGTGCGAATGCTCTGGGTGTTCCTCTGAAGGTCAAGGTGTTCCAGGATGGCATTTGTGTTATCAGCGAGAACCCCAGAATTGAAACGGCCTATGAGAACCTTCGCTGGCATGTTTTCCATAACTTTGAGCCGGCTGAAATGCTTTCCAATATCCAGACCTATGTATTCCCGTTTATCAAGACGATTGGAGGGGGTAAGGATACCGCGTTCAGCCGTTATATGAAGGACACAGTATTCCTGATCCCGACTGCCAAGGTGCTTGCCAAGGTTGTCGATGGCATTGATGCCATGGATATGAACAATAAGGATATCATGGGCGATGTCTATGAGTATCTACTGGGAAAAATCGCCGCAGCAGGAGAGAATGGCCAGTTCCGTACGCCTCGCCATATTATCAATATGATGGTCGAATTGATGCAGCCCTCTGTGAAGGATCGTATTCTTGATCCTGCCATGGGTAGTGCAGGCTTCCTGTTGTCCAGCGCTGCATACGTGAATGAGCACTATTCCAAGGAATTGATGAAGTCTGAGAACATGAAGTATTTTAAGTCCGGAATGTTCTCTGGCTTTGATACCGACCAGTCCATGCTGAGGATCGGCGCCATGAACATGATGCTGCACGGCGTTGAAGATCCTAATATCAAGTACCAAGATTCGCTTTCGGGCGATAATGATGAGCGGGATAATTATACTCTTGTTATGGCTAACCCGCCCTTTACCGGTAGTGTCTTTCAGGAAGAAATCAGCAAAGACCTCTTGTCTCTTTGTAAAACCCGGAAGACGGAATTGCTCTTTATGGCACTATTTATCAAGATGCTGAAGGTTGGCGGTCGCTGTGCCTCAATTGTCCCCGATGGCGTGTTGTTCGGCGGTAGCACCGCCCATAAGGCTCTTCGTAAGGAGCTGGTAGAAAATCAGCAGTTGAAAGCTGTGATTTCTATGCCTTCCGGTGTTTTTAAGCCCTATGCGGGAGTATCAACGGCAATTCTTGTCTTTACAAAGACAAATGCCGGGGGTACGGATAAAGTCTGGTTCTACGATATGAAGGCAGACGGATATAGTTTGGATGATAAGCGAAATCCGATCGAGCAGAATGACATTCCGAATGTAATTGAGCGATTCCACAATCCGGCCGGTGAAGAAACCCGCGAACGGACGGAGCAGAGCTTTTTCGTTACAAAGGAAGAAATTGCAGGGAACGATTACGACCTGTCAATCAACAAGTATAAAAAAACGGAGTATATCGCAGTTGAGTATCTCCCAACCGAGGAGATTTTGGACGAGTTGGATAGGCTGAATAAAGATGTCGAGAAAAAAACAGCTGAACTGCGGAAGCTGTTGGGCCTGTAAATTCGGATTTGTAGGGATGAATAGATGAAAATAACATTAGGTGATTTATGTTTGCCAAATGCAGGGCAAGTAAAATTGGAGCCTGATACTCTGATTGATTACTTTGATATATCCTCTGTTGATAATATAAGTAAGACAGTAAAAGGTTATGAGACATATTCCTTTGAAGAAGCTCCAAGCAGAGCAAGAAAGGCTGTCAGAAAAAACAGTATTCTTGTATCAACCGTCCGTCCAAACTTAAATGCTGTGGCAGTTTTCCAAACGGAAACGGATAATACTCCTGTTGTTTCTACGGGTTTTTGCGTGTTGGACTGCAAAGAAAATGTTAATCCGAGGTTTGTTTTTAATTTCTGCCGTTCAAAGGCATTTATAGAAGACTTGGTCTCACAAGCTACAGGCGCAAGTTATCCAGCTGTTAGCGATAAGATTGTGCGGGCTGCAAAGGTTCCGCAGTATTCGTCAGAAAAACAAAACGAGATTGCTCAAGTTTTAGATAGTGTATCCTCAATTATTGAGGCACGAAAGCAGGAACTCCAAAAGCTGGATGAACTCGTCAAAGCCCGATTTGTCGAGACGTTTGGTGACCCGATAATCAACTCAAAACATCTCCATACCAAAGACTTAAAAGATGTTTTGATAATGAAAGCGGGAGATTTTACAGCGGCATCAGATATTTCTGACACACAATCTGAAACTAATCCTTTTCCTTGTTATGGTGGCAATGGTATTAGAGGATATGTTGCAGAATACAACCAAGAGGGAGATTATTCTCTTGTAGGCAGACAAGGTGCATTAAGTGGCAATGTACAGTATGCAAGAGGCAAGTTTAAGAATACGGAACATGCATTGTTGGTTACACCAATAGTTGAAATGAATAGTATTTGGCTGAATCAATTGTTGCTGAATCTTGATTTAAAAAGGTATCAGACAGGAGCTGCACAGCCAGGTTTATCTGTTAAGAACTTGCAGGAAATACCTATTCTTTGTGTTCCAATGGATGAGCAGAATAAATTCGCAGAATTCGTCAAACAACTCGACAAATCAAAATTTGTCGTGCAAAAGGCATTAGACGAAGCACAGCTTCTGTTTGATAGCCTGATGCAGGAGTATTTTGGATAAAAAGATAGTGGTTGTAGAGATGTTGGTATAAAACTATGAAAGAGGTATACCAACATGGAAGAAAAACTAGTCCGTATCATAAATGAGATGGCCGAATACCTGAGTATCGCCCAGCTGAAAAAGCTGCAAGAGGTACTGGTCAAAGAACTGTCGGAACAGCAACCATACAGAGAGGAAATCTCAAACAGTGCATATTTGAAGCTGTTTTTAGATGCCAAAATGATAGAAGGCTGTTCCATGCGGACAATCAAGTATTATCGTGTTACCGTGGAGCACATGTTGGCACATATCCTGACTCCAGTAAGAAAAATTACCACGGACGATATTCGCAGTTATCTCGTTGCATATCAGGGAATCAATAATTGCAGCAAGGCTACCGTTGATAATATCCGCAGGAACATTTCCAGCTTCTTTTCATGGCTTGAAGAAGAGGACTATATCCTGAAAAGTCCCATGAGGCGAATCCATAAAATCAAGACGAAAACCGTAGTCAAGGAAACCATTTCCGATGAGGCCATAGAATTGATACGAGATAACTGTGTGGAGAGCCGAGACCTTGCAATGATTGACCTGCTCTATTCCACAGGAATTCGTGTTGGTGAGCTGGTAAATCTGGATATTGCCGACTTGGACATGGAGCAGCGAGAATGTGTTGTTTACGGAAAGGGCGATAAGGAACGGCGGGTGTACTTCGATGCAAAGGCAAAAATACACCTGCAGAATTATCTGGACAGCAGAACAGACGATAATCCTGCATTGTTTGTTACCCTGAACGGTTCTCATGCTCGATTAAAAATCAGCGGTGTTGAGATCCGAATCCGAGAATTAGGCCGCACACTCGGCCTATCAAAAATCCATCCGCACAAGTTCAGAAGGACAATGGCCACCCGTGCCATTGATAAAGGTATGCCCATAGAGCAGGTGCAGAAAATACTCGGTCACTCACAGATTGATACTACAATGCAGTATGCCATAGTAAATCAGACTAATGTGAAAACATCTCACCAGAAGTTCATCTCTTAAATCCAAATTCGGATTTGTAGGGATGAATAGATGAAATATATAAAGTTAGGCGATGTAATACAGAGTGCTAAGTCTGATAGAGGTGGCGATGGAGATTATCCAGTTCTATCAATTACTAAAAGCGATGGCATAGTATTGCAGAGCGAAAAATTCAAAAAAAGAATAGCCTCGCAAGATACGGCACAATACAAAATAGTGTTACGAGGGCAGCTTGTGCAGGGAATCCATATTGATGAAGCAAACTTTGGAATCCAAGACATTGTTGATGCTGGAATTGTCAGCCCCGCCTATAAAATCTGGAATGTAGATTCATCGGAAATCGTTCCAAAGTATTTGGAAGAAGTATTGCGTTCACCGCGAAGCATTCAATATTATTCTTCAAATTTCAACGGAAGTGTAAAACGTAGAGAGCGTCTTTCAGATAAAGATTTTTTGGCTATGGATATTCCGTGTCCAACGATCGAAGAACAGAATTATGTTTTGGAGGTCATTAACAAAACACGCAGCATTATAGCTAATCGTCAAAAGGAACTCCAAAAGCTGGATGAACTCGTCAAAGCCCGATTTGTCGAGATGTTTGGAAATCCTGTTATAAATGATAAAGGTTGGGAACAGAAATCATTAGGGGAACTTACCACTAAGATTGGCTCAGGTGCTACCCCAAAGGGTGGTAAGGAGGCTTATCGAGAAGAAGGCATAACGCTTATCCGAAGTATGAATGTCCATAATGGGCAGTTTGAATATAAGGATCTAGCTCATATTTCTGATGAACAAGCTGCAAAACTTGATAATGCTTGATAATGTTGTAATTGAGGAAAACGATGTGTTGCTGAATATTACGGGCGCTTCAGTGGCGCGCTCCTGTATCGTTCCAAGTGAAGTTTTACCTGCGAGAGTTAATCAGCATGTTTGTATTATTCGGTGTAAAGAGGATATTATTCCTGAATTCCTCAATAAACTTTTGATTGATGACAACTACCAAGATTTACTTTGGAGTATTGCGGGGAGCGGCGCTACGCGAGAGGCAATTACCAAGCAACAGGTCGAGAATTTGCAAATTATTTTACCGTCGGTAGAGCTACAAAAAGAATTTGAGCAGTTCTGTAAACAGCTCGACAAATCAAAATTTACCAAGGATAACCTCGTAGCATGATGAAATGCTAATCATAGATTACTGGAGGGATCAACCGTGACAATTAGTCAGTTGAATTTCATGCTGAATTCGGCTGCGAATGAGCAGTCGAATTCGGAGCGCGCAAAAATGTGCCGAGAAGTGTTGTCTTCCGCGGTGGATTATATCTATGGACGTGTAAATGCTACGAAACCGAGAAATGCCTCTTTGCTGGAGCTGTTGGACAGCGGTATTGTTACAGCATTTCTGAATGATGCGGATATTATTAAGTCACTTCATTATGTCCGCATTCTGGGCATGAACGCTGAGCATGGTCGCAGCGTTCGAAAAAAAGAAGTTAAGCTTGCCCTGAATAATATTACTTATCTCGTTGGACTGCTGAACGCCAAGGAAAACGGCACAGATGCAACATACCATAAGCCTCCTTATATGAGCGAGGCAGCAACGAGACGACTTTATGTCGATTTGTACCTGAAGGAAGCAGGATGGGATATTCTCGATACGGAGAATGTTGTTCTTCCAGCAGTGGCGGGTATTGAAATAAAGGTCGAGGGTATGCCCAATGCCAATGGGATTGGTTTTTGCGATTATGTCCTTTATGGAAGAGATGCAAAGCCGCTTGCCATTGTTGAGGTAAAAAGAACATCGGTGTCTCCCGAAACAGGCCGCCATCAGGTGAACCTATACGCGGAATGCATGGAAAAAATATATGGGTACAAACCCGTTATGTATTACACCAATGGCTATATGATGAAGGTCATTGATGGCCTGTATCCGGATCGCGAAATCCGTGCTTTCCACTCTATGGATGAACTGGAGCTGTTGATCCAGAGAAGAACCAGAGAGAAAATCACCGATTTGCGGATAAATGATGAAATAACAAATCGCCCATATCAGAAAATTGCCATTACAAAGACCTGTGAATGGCTGAATTCGAATCATAGACGGGGACTCCTCGTAATGGCCACCGGTACGGGTAAAACCAGAGTTGCAATTTCTTTGGTTGATGTTTTGACGCGGAATAAATGGATTAAGAACGTCCTGTTCCTGGCAGATCGGACAGCCCTTGTCAATCAGGCAAAGAAGAACTTTGCAAACGCAAATTGCAATAACAAGTTGGACACCCCGTGGTAAAAACCTTGGTCACGGATGGAGCCGCAGGATCTATCCGTGAGCGAGGTTGCCGCAGCCGTCAGGCTGCGTAGACAGCGTCCAG
>Ga0129307_1003223_pt1 | contig 10746 bp, 14 predicted proteins | sample P1105metagenome_FD_94437 | JGI IMG/M metagenome (GOLD analysis project Ga0129307, IMG submission 94437) | Capybara group fecal microbial communities from Wisconsin, USA - P1105 metagenome | ecosystem: Host-associated > Mammals > Digestive system > Large intestine > Fecal | place: USA: Wisconsin... | reverse complement strand
CAATTGCTTCAGCTATATCATCTTCAGAATTATTTTCATCTTTTAACAATTCCAGCAATCTGCCATCATCATCACTAGCCAAACCTTTAATTGCGATTATTGTCATCTTGCCTTTTCCAATGTCAGATCCAATCGGTTTTCCTAATGTCTCTTCATCTGAAGCCAAATCAAGGTAATCGTCCTGAATCTGGAAAGCTAGACCAATTAAACGACCATATTCATACATCGCATCAATGACTTCATCTGATGCACCACCCATGATGGCACCAGCTTTAGTGGCAGCCGCTATCAATGCACCGGTCTTTTTGAAAATCATTTCCATATATTCATCTTCGCTTACGTCAAATCTATCTTCAAATCCCATGTCTGAAGCTTGACCTTCACAGATCTTAACGCATGCATCTGCAACTGTAGCTAATGCTTTATTGTTTTGATCAGAAGTTGTTCCCTCAGTTCCGATAATTATTTCAAAAGCCTTTGAAAATAAAGTATCCCCTGCTAGGATTGCTACATCTTCACCCCAAACCTTATGAACAGAAGGCATTCCTCTCCTCATATCATCATCATCCATGATATCATCATGAATAAGTGAAAATGTATGAATCAATTCAATAGCTGCAGCAGATTTTAGTGCAGATTCACGTTTTCCACCAACAGCCTCAGCAACAATTAAAGTTAAAGCCGGCCTAAGCATTTTCCCACCAGCTCTTGTAAGATAAACTGATGCTTCTGCAAGATTATCAGGAGTAATTGTTGCCAATTCGTCTTCTATAGTTTTTATAATGTCTGTTGAATAATTTCCTAACACTTCTTTTACATCACTCATTATATCCCTCGTTTAACCTTTAAAAACCTGTGCTTGAGCATTTCTTAAGATATGAATATCATATCCAATTCTATAACCTTCTTCTTCAGCAAGTTCAGCGTAAGCCGCAAGCATTGATAAGTCCCCGTGTGCTGGAATGATGTGTTGCGGTTTTAACATTCGCAAAAATTCCCTGTGGTCTTCTCTTCCAGCGTGTCCGGAAACGTGAGCATTCGGATAAATTCTAGCACCCTTTAATTTTAATCTCCTCTCCATGATATGCCTGTTTGCAGCATTGGTTGGGTTTGGAATAATCGGTGCTGAAATGATTACATTATCTCCTTTTTTAATATTGAATGGGGTTCTGCCATTAGCTATTCTTGGGAGTAATGCATCAGGTTCACCTTGGTGACCTGTAGTTACAAGCAAATAATTTGCCCTGTCTTCATCAGCTCTCATTAAAGCTTTATTTACTGCTTTTGGAGAACCGAAAATACTGGCATTTTTTGGTAATTTCAGTATTCCTAATTTTTGAGCAATACCGCAAAAACGCTCCATGGATCTTCCTAAGAAAAATATTTCCCTGTGGCTTTTCTTTGCAATGTCTGCAATAGCCTGCACACGTTCAACATGTGAAGAAAATGTTGTAACAATCATACCTGTTCTCTCTTGGAGAGGTCCTTTCATTACATCTTCCAATATGTTTTTTGCAATACGCTCCGAATGGGTTTTAACCTCATTAAAATTTATTGCATTGGTGGTTTCAACAATTAATGCAAGCACTCCTTTTCTTCCAAGCTCTCTTAATCTTTTATAATCTGGAGGCGGAGACACTTTTTGATGATTATCAAACTTGAAATCCAATGCATAAACAATTACCCCCTCAGGAGTATGTAAAACCGGAAATACTGCCTGTGGAATACTGTGTGTTGATTGGACGAATTCCAAAGTAATGTCCTTTGACAATTTCATTTGACTTCCAGGGTTAAGTGGCCTGATTGGATTTGTTACTTTGAATTTGCGTTCTCCTTTAATCTGTTTTTCGATTAAAGCGGCTGTATATGGTGTTCCGATTAACGGCGCATCATATCTATGAGCTAATTTAGCTACCGCACCAATGTGGTCCAAGTGACCGTGAGAGAATACGATTCCCCTTACTTTACCGTCCACATCTTTCATCAATGTATCATCGGGAATAACCCCTCTTTCAATTAAATCTAAGCTATGCATCCTATCAATGTCAGTATCTTCGTGCATGCTGATTCTGTCAAGATGAATTCCCATATCAAATATTATAACGTCTTCGCCGATTCTAACAGCAGTCATGTTTTTCCCGACTTCCTGATATCCTCCTATAGCGATTACTTCTACACTCATGTTTCATCTCCTTGAATAATTTTTTGTGTTAATTCCTCTTTCGTTTAACCATTCCCTTGTTTTTCCTCGAATGACTAAATTAGATTGTTTTAGCTCTTCAATGTTATTAGCTCCTACTAAAAACATTGCGATTCTAAGTGAATCATTGAATTTGTTAATAAGTTCATTAAGTTGTTCTTGTGATGTGCAATTTTTCAAAAATGGCAATGCCATGCCCACAGCATCTGCTCCAAGAGCAATAGCCTTTGCGGCTTCAAGACCATTTCTAATACCTCCGGATGAAATGACTGGTACATCAACTGCATTTGTCACTTCAACAGTGCTAATTGCAGTAGGGATTCCCCAATCCCAAAATATTTCACCGAAGTACTTATCTTCAGCCCTGTATGTTTCAACTGCTGCCCAGCTGGTTCCTCCAGCACCTTCAATATCAATGAAATCAATGCCCGCATCAACTAATGTTTTAGCTGATTCGGCTGATATTCCACAACCTGTTTCTTTTGCAAGCACTGGAATATCTACAGATTCTGTAATCTTGCCGATTAAATTAGTATAACCTCTCGCATCCAAATCGCCTTCAGGCTGAATTGACTCTTGAAGAGGATTTAAATGAATTGCTAAAATATCTGCATCCAACATTTCAACGGCTTTTTCTGCCAAATTAAGTTGTGGTGCACCTATATTTCCGACAAGCAAACAATTTGGAGCATTTTCCCTAACAACAGTGTATGTGTCTGCAAGTTCAGGGTGTTCGCATGCAGCCCTTTGAGAACCTACTCCTAAGGCAATATTATTATTTTCAGCAGCAATAGCCAATTGTTCATTTATAGATTTTGCTGCAGGGTGGCCACCAGTAATTGCTGTTATAAATAAAGGAGAGTCTAATTTTTTGCCAAATACGGAAGTTGATAAATCAATTTCGTTTTTATCTACTTCAGGCAATACATTGTGGATTAATTCAATATCTTCAAATCCAGTTGTTTTATTTTTAAACTCCACATCATAATTTTCACAAATTAATAAATGCTCTAATTTTCTATCTGAAATCATTTTCCTAATTTCCCCTTGAAATTACGGTTCCTTTGACCTTTTCATCTTCCAATACTTTAAAAATATTATCATTAACTTCAGCATTTATTATTTTTGCTTCAATTCCTAATTCTGCTAAATATAAAAGTTCTTTGATTTTTCCAACCATTCCTCCAGTAACATCCACATTTGTAGTTCCTTCCAACGTGTCCAAATCTTCAAGTGATGAAAATCTATCAAAAAATATTGCATCATCATGTGTTTTAGGGTTTTTACTGTAAACCCCATCGACGTCTGTTCCTAAAATAACCCTATCAGGGTTAAGGTTAACGGCCAAATATTGGATCAATTGGTCTCCAGAAATAACGCAAATTTCTAATTGATTATCCAAAACAACATCCCCATATATTACGGGAATGAAACCTTTATCCAAATATTTTTTAAATGAATTCAAATTTCCATCAGTGATTCTTTTATTTGTGGCTGTCATGAAACTTGAAGCAGGAATGGCCACTACTGGCAGGCCCTCTTCAATAAAAGCTTCACAAATAAGCATGTTTAATTTCTTAACAGCATTTTGAGTTTTGCAAAATCCTATCCTCTTTTGAGGATACTCGTCTTTTTGAAATGGCTCGCCAATTTTATATTCCTTAGCTGGCGGATGTCCAAACGATCCTGCACCATGAACAATGATTAATTGCTTGTCTGACCTGTCAAGAGAAGACTTAATCTCAGATGCTATTCTCTTAAGAGATTTGCTGTCAATTTCACTTTCAGCCGAATCCTTATTGGTCAGAATACTTCCGCCAATTTTTAAAATTATCATAAAATCACTTATAAACTCTTGAAGAAACTCCTTTTCGAGTGAAATGGATTTTTAAAACATTATCATCACGTTCAATAGCTTCAGCCACTTGTTCAACCTTACCAGGGCAAAGTGCAATAATACTACCCCCACCACCGGCACCGGTAGTTTTAGAACCAATAGCACCGGCTTCCCTTGCATTATATACCATTCTAGATAATTCCAGTGTATTAACACCTAAAACATCTAAAAATCCGTGGTTGATATTCATTAATTCTCCAACCTTATTGAAATCCCTTTTTAAAATGGCCTGTTTTGCATAATTAGTCAGATTTCCCATGGCAGTTATTACTGGATTTATGATTTTTGGATTTTTATTTTTAAGATTTCTTACATCCTTTACCATTTTTCCAGTATTTCCATGCTTGGTAGTGTAGCCTACAACAAAAGGAACATTGAAGTTAACGTTGAAATGCTCAACTTTCTTGTTGCGGGACAAGTAAACAAGTCCTCCATATGTGGAAACTAAAGTATCTAAAGGACTGGCAACCCCCTGAACGGCTTGCTCAACCATATGGGCATCATGAGCTAGGGACTTTTTATTAAAACGAATATTATGATAACGGTATAATGCGGCTAAAGTAGCAACTGTAACTGCCGCAGATGATCCGAGTCCAGAACCAATAGGAACATTTGAATGCAATGTAATTTCTATTGGAGTATGGTCATGTACTCTATAAAGAGATTCTAAAATATATCTAATAATACCTGGTTTTCCTTTCAATAAAATGTATTTTTTCTCTCTAGTAAGTAATTCAGCTTCAAAATTTATATTAGGGGCCTTGAAAATAGACCTACCACATTCAGATTCCTTAACAGTAATGTATGCCCTTTTATTTACTGCCCCAGCTATGGCTGGTTCATCATAAACAACTGAATGTTCTCCAAATAAAATTGCTTTAGCAGGAGCTGAAGCTTTAGCTATCATTGATACACCTTATTTAAAAATACCTGAAGCATAACCTACAACAGAAGTTAAATCCCCTGTAACATCTCCACTGGTTTTATATTCCAATATTTCACAAGCATTCTTATCAGACATTTTTGAGACTAGAATAGTTGTCATTACAGGACCATAGCCACACATTGTAATATTATACTGAATAACTTCCTCAAAAAGTTTAAATTCATTCATTTCAGCAATATCCTCCAAAACAAATCCATCAACTTTATTGGCTTTTTCTTGATTGTTGAAATGAGACAAATCAGTACTTGCAATAACACAATAAGATTTGTTTAATTCATTTCCTGCCTCAAAAATAGCCTTTGCCAAATCGCTTGAAGTGGAAAAATTTTGAGAACCTATGGTTATAGGAACTATCCTAAAATCATTTGAAAAATATTGTAAGAAAGGTAGCTGAACTTCAATACTGTGTTCACGAATATGGGCTGAAAAATCGGCAACCGCAATATCAGATTTGGAAATCAAAGCGTCTGCAAATTCGCTGTCAACTTCAACACTCCCTAAAGGAGTATCCCATTGACCTTCATTGAACACGGAAATTTCACTACCAAAACCTGTATGGTTAGGACTTAATATAATAAAAACTTCAGGAAAACCATTTTGAACTAACTTGCAGTAGCTATGACTTGCCACTGCACCAGAATATTGATAACCCGCATGCGGAACCATAACATTAATAGGGTAGTCTACACCATCAAATTTGCCCATATCGGGTATTTTACCAACTCCGAAATCATTTAAAAAACAATTTTCAATAGTTTTTATCAGCACTTCGGGGTCAGCTGGATAAAATGCTCCAGCAACAGCAGGTTTTCTTATCATTTAACTCATTTAGAATTTAAGTTCAAAGTCGGTTGCTTCAATATCTAAGTCACCATCTTCTGGGATGTCGCCTCTTTCTCTTAAGATTTGTCTTGCAAGTAACCAGTAAACTAATGCAATAGCTTTTCTACCTTTGTTGTTTACAGGTACAGCAATATCAACAAAACTGAGTAAGTTTTCAGTATCGCATAATGCAACAACAGGAATACCATTTTGTTTGGATTCTAATACTGCTTGTGCATCTGATCTTGGGTCAGTTACGACAATGATTTTTGGTTCAATAAATTTAGCATAATTAGGGTTTGTTAAAGTTCCAGGAATAAATCTGCCTGGAATAGTTTTAGCGCCAGTTATTTCACCGAATTTTTTAACAGGAGCCTGACCATATTGTCTGGTAGCTACTACTAAAATATCTTCAGGGTCGTATTTTGCTAAAAGTTTTGCAATTTGTCTAATTCTTTCATCAGTTTTTTGAATATCTAAAACATATAAACCGTCAGATCTTACTCTGAATATGTATTTTTCCATATCGCTTGTTTTTTGTTGGGTTCCGATATGTAAACCTGCTGCTAAATAATTGTCTAAGTCTATTAAAAGTTCGTTAGTCATTAATAATCACCTTTTTATTATATTTAATCTTCATCTTCAATGTTTACACATTCATTAGGACATACGTCCATACATACTTCACAATAACTGCAATCTTCTGGATTGTTGATTGTAATTTTGTCCCCTTCGAGGACTAAAACTTCCATTGGGCAAACGTCAGAACATTCTGCACAGTCAGCACCATCACATTTATCGTAATCAATAGTTACTTTTGCCATTAAACTCACTCCCTTAATATTTCTAAAAGTTACCCATTTGAGGATTTGAAAGTTCTTCTTCGATACGGATAAGTTCGTTTAATTTTGCTATCCTTTCGCCGCCAATAGCTCCGGTTTTAATCATAGGAGATGAAAAACCTACAGCTAAATGGGCAATAGTTTCATCAGTTGTTTCACCAGACCTGTGGGAAACGACAGGCACAACATCATTTTCTTTTGCTAGCTTTACAGTAGCATAAGTTTCAGATAAGGAGCCTATTTGATTAGGTTTGATGATAATAGCATTTGCAGCATTCATTTCAATGCCCTTAGCCAATAATTCTTTATTAGTTACAAACAAATCATCGCCGCAAATTAAACATTTATCCCCAACTTTTGAAGTCAACTCTGTAAATCCTTCGAAATCAGATTCATCGAATGGGTCTTCCACATAAAACATTTTATAAGTATCAATGATATCTTTTACGAAATCTATTTGATCTCCGGTGTCTCTTTTAACACCATCTTGAGCATAAACATATTTTTGCTCATCTGCATTCCACAATTCAGAAGCTGCCATATCTAAAGAAGGTCTAATTTCAATACCAAGTTCATCACCAACCTCTTCACATGCCTTAGCTTGAATTTCCAAAGCGGAATCATTGGTAATGTTTGGCACCCATCCTCCTTCATCTCCTTTGCCACCAGTAAAATTGGCATCTTTAGTTTGAATTAATACTTTTAATTTTTTATGAACGGCAGCATTTGCAAAGATGGCTTCACTAACACTAGTGGCCCCAATTGGAACAACCAGGAATTCTTGAATATCTGGCGCATTTACGCCCGCATGTGCTCCGCCATTCATCATATTTCCTAAAGGAAATGGCAATTCATTGACTAAATTTCCACCAATGTATTTGTATAATGGCATGTTATAAGATTCAGCAGCAGCTTTAGCTACAGCCATGGATATCGCTACAGTAGTGTTACCACCAATAGCCGCCAAATTATCAGTACCATCGATTTCCCTTAATACTTCGTCGATAGTAGTTATATCTTCAGCATCCATACCAATTAATTCAGAAGCTATGAAATCTTCCATTTCACGGACTACTAAATCCACTCCGCCATCTGGAAAAGATACAACTTCCCTAGAGCCAGTACTGGCTCCACTTGGTGCAGCAGCTCTACCAAAACCATTCCAAGTAACTACATCTACTTCAATAGTTGGGTTTCCTCTGCTGTCCAAAATCTTACGAACTTGGACATCTTCTATTACACTATCCAAAAAAAACACCTCAGTGTCAATTAATTTATTACCATATAATCTATACTCCTTAAAAAAATCAGTAAGTTTCTTTATAGAGTTATATTGGTATTTTTTATTTTTTTTAAATAATTATGAGAATAAATAGAGAAACTATTTATTCATCTCTAATAACATCTAATGGTAAAACTCCAGCTTTGAACTCCTCATAAGCTATATCAATTGGATCTAATGATTCTTTAATATCAACTAATGGTTTAGCACCCATTGATATTTGAATTGCTCTAGCTCCAAGAAGTCTAGCTCTTTCAAACCTTGTAAATTTTTTTTCAACATTCATGAATATTACTTCCATTATTAGGCATATTTTACCAAGATTATACTATTATAATACAATATCCCTACGCTTTTGAATTATTCCCAGGTTTCCACATGGGAAATTAACATTCTTCTACAACAGTATCTAGTTAAACCTAAGTCATCCAAAATATCTTTAGGATCCTCTTCAGGATAAGTACCACGTAATCCTAAGTCAGACAAAACCTCTTTAACTTCTTTTCTTTCAATAATCAATTGATCCATAAAATTACTAGTTAAATCACGGTCTTCTAACTCTTCATATAATCGTTTGCCGCCAATTTCTCTAATTTTATATTCATTAAAGTAAGCTGATATTGGTTTTCCACAACTTAAGCATCTAATAGGAATCATTTATATCATCTTTTTAATTTAAATAAAATAAAATTACAGAGTAATTATCTGTAACTTTTTTGTTTACGAGCTCTTGCTCCAGGACCACCATATTTTTTAGGTTCTGAACGTCTTGGGTCACCAACTAACATGGTTCTGTCATATTGTATGAATTTTTCTTTTAAATCCATGTCTTGAGACCATTGAACAAGTCCTTTTGCAATTACCATACGTGCAGCTTCAGCTTGACCCATTACTCCTCCACCAACAACCTTGATGTTGATATCAACTTCATTAGCTAAGTCTCCAGCTAAGGTTAATGGTTCTTGTAATTTTAAGTTTGCAAGCTCAGGAGAATAAAGTTCTAAAGGAATTCTGTTAATTCTTACTTTACCAGTTCCTTCTTGAACAGTACCTCTTGCGATAGCTGTTTTACGTTTTCCACTTGTATGAATAACTTTAACCATAATCACACATCCATTTATCTAAAAGGTAGCTCCTAAAAGTTTGGAGATTTCCCCTAATTCAATACCTTTTTTAATGTTTTCATATTTTGCTTCAGGAACTGCAGTGAGTTCAGCATCTGCATATTCAGCAGGCACACCAACAAAAGCTTTTAAACCTTTATATGCAGTTTTACCTTTAGCTTTTTTGAAAGGTAACATTCCTCTTACAGTTCTTCTAAATATATCATCTGGCCTTCTAGGATATTTTGGACCTAAATCACGAGGGTTAGAGATACTAGCCCTGTCAACTCTTTGCTTGTATTTAGCATATGCCCATTCCTTGTTACCAGTTAACATGATTTTTTCAGCATTAAGAATTATTACTTCTTCGCCTTCTAAAAGATTTTTACTAGTTACACTAGCTAATCTTCCTAAAACGCATCCTTCTCCATCAATAATCATAATAACACCCTATTTATTCCATGATCCTAATGTTTGATCCTTTAGGATTTGATTCGATTATCTCATCAATTGAGATGCATTCTCCACCAGCACTTTCGATTTTTTCTTGTGCTTTAGCTGAGAATTTTAATGCTACAACATCTACTTTTTCTTCTAAATTACCGTTTGATAAAACTTTACCTGGCACTAAAATAGTTTCACCGGCTTCAGCATGTCTTGCAATATCAGACAAATTTACTTCAGCAGTTCTTCTATTTGACCTTTCAAGTCTTTGTGCAACATCTTTCCAAATAGCTGCATCTTCTTTTCTTGATTGTTCATAAAGTTTATTAATAAGTTCAATAAGGTTAGGATTTGTTTTTACTACTTTCTTAACCATTATTTACTTCCTCCTTCTTCACTAAATTTGATAAACTTATCCGCTTTTTCACCTAATACATCACAAGCTTTTAATAAAACTTCTTTAGGAGGCATTGCCCCATCTGTTTCTATTCTGAATATGAAGTCATTTTCATGATATCCCACGTTAATGTATCCATTTGAAGAAGCTCTAACGCAGCTTTTACACATGGAACAGTTTTCAATATCCAAAATTTTAATCTTTTTAGATCTCCTATCTGATTTTAAAACACCGCGAGGACATGCCAAAGCACAATCATAATCAATTTCATTGTCATCATTAAAAGTTATTTCAGGATACTGTTTGTATGCACATACAATAGTTGGCATCCATTTAGCATGTTCCTTTCCGTATCCGACTTTCGCAGAAGCTTCAATTATGATTTCTTCATTTTCTTTAAGTTTTACTAAAGGAATTGTGTCGTATACTGGTTTAATTTTTGAGTCTGAAGATATTAAATCCTTAGAATAAACAACTTTAGGTCCCACTTCATGTAATTTGAATAAAATTCCATTTTCGAATTTATCCCAATCATCATCTTCAGGTAATGACATACCTTCAATAGCATCAAGATCAGAAACTAAAGGAGTTAAACCAAGCCTATGAGCAAGCACCTCATTAAACATTGCAGAGTCATTTCTAATAATGTTTACATCTTCAATAGCTATTTTTGGCACATTTACCATTGCGCATCTTCTAATAGCATTAATAAAAGGCACTTCTGCATCACGAACAATGAATACCATTTCATTATCGTTTTGACTTTTAACTTCTATCTCCATATTAAACCCTTCCACTTAAACTCTTCTTCCT
>Ga0129307_1003222_pt1 | contig 10746 bp, 10 predicted proteins | sample P1105metagenome_FD_94437 | JGI IMG/M metagenome (GOLD analysis project Ga0129307, IMG submission 94437) | Capybara group fecal microbial communities from Wisconsin, USA - P1105 metagenome | ecosystem: Host-associated > Mammals > Digestive system > Large intestine > Fecal | place: USA: Wisconsin... | reverse complement strand
CTGGACGCTGTCTACGCAGCCTGACGGCTGCGGCAACCTCGCTCACGGATAGATCCTGCGGCTCCATCCGTGACCAAGGTTTTTACCACGGGGTGTCCAACTTGTTATTGCAATTTGCGTTTACAAAATAAGCCGACAGATTTTGACAAGAAATCTGTCGGCTTTTATTTTTAAACGGCGGAAATACCGATGATTCCGGTATTTCCGCCGTATCTCCGCTTTTTTTCAACCCGGACCCTTTGGATGAGTCAACAGAATGAGCAGGAGTTCCCTTCCATCACCGCCCGGCAAAGCCGACGATGCCGAAGCAGCCGTGGCCGCCGTGGCAGGTGATCACGCAGCCGGTCTTCATCCAGACAACCTGCTGGAAGCCGCGGGCGGCGGCACATTCCTCGGCCACCCGCTTACAGGTGTCCTCCAGGCCGGGGGACCAGATGAAGTACAGCGTTTTTCTCTCAAGCCGGTGCTTTTCCGCAAAGTCCTCAATCAGTTTGGGGATGAGCTTGATCAGCGAGCCCCGGTATTTCTTCTTGGCCAGCAGCTTTCCGTCGATGATCTCGATACAGGGGTGCAGGTTCAGCAGGTTTCCGGTCAGCGCCACCACGTTGCTCACCCGGCCGCCGGCCCGCAGATAGTCCAGATTCCGGGGTACAAAGCACATCTGGACCCGGTCACAAATCTCCCGAACCGAGGCAGCGGCTTCCTCTATGTCCATTTCCGGGTGCTCCCGCAGCAGCTTGGCGGTCTCCATCACCACCGCTGCCTGACCGACGGAGACGTGCTTGGTGTCAATGTGAGTCACATAGTCCCGCCCTTCCGCCGCCAGAATGGCGTTGTGATAAGAGCAGGTAGTGGAGGCGGAATATGCCAGATGGAGAATCTGCTTGTCCGGCCACTGGTGATGGATCGCGTCCAGCACCTTCGTAAAATCGTCCGGCATACTGGCGCTGGTCTGGGGTACCTTTCCCGTCGCATTGTAGTAGCCGCACACCTCTTCCGGCGGAAAAGCTCCATCGTCTAAAGTCTTATCACCCATGGAAACATGCATGGGCACCAAAAAATGCCGTATTCCTTCGCCAGCTCCGGCGTGATGTCCGAGCCTGTCTCTGCAACCAAAACGATCTTCTGTTCCATCTGAACGCTCTCCCTGCCGCGTACCGGCGTCTGTGCCGGCCATTTCTATATTTAAAAACTCATAAGGGTTTTCAAAAGCCTCTGCGAGCAAAACAATATCACGTTTTAAAAACTATGTCAAGGGTTTTCAAAAACCGTAAAATGGGATTCTGTTGACATTCATCATAGTCCAACCTATAATAAAACCATGGGAAAAAGATTCAGGACGCATTGGCAGCGTCCGTGAGGGCGTTTCGGATGCCCCGCTATGCGGAACTGCCGGATGTGGGGCTCTATTTAGAGCAGACAACAAAATACGTCAACTATGTGTTCAAACCGCTGGGATGTGTTGAGATCACCGGCTCCATGATCCGAAATTATGTGAAAATGGGGCTGGTCACCAACCCTGTCAAAAAGCAGTATGGCGCCAATCAGATCGCCCATCTGCTGTGCGTCACCCTTTTAAAGCAGGTGATGCCGCTGGACCACATCATCCGGCTGTTCCGGCGGCAGAAAACAGTCTATACCGATCCGGTTGCCTATGACTATTTTTGTACGGAATTGGAGAACATCCTCTATTTTCGCTTCGGTCTGAAAGATACCGTGGAGAACGTGGGCGTCACCTCCTCGGTGGAGAAGGATATGCTTCACAGCGCCATTATCGCCGTGTCCCATATTATTTATTTAAACGCCTGCTTTGAGCATCTGCGTCTCAACGCGCAGGAAGAAGAAAGAGATTGAGACAGGATCACCCGAACAACGGGGGGGCCTGTTTTTTCAGTTGCCACGCGGCGGGGCCTGATGATGCATTCCAATAGATGTTGACATTTCAACTTTTTGCAAGTATAATCCAAGAAGTTGAATTTTCAACTTCTGCGCTGCGGAGGGGTATGTATGGTTGACAGATTTGAACGATTTTCTTTTGCTATTTCAGAAATCTCCCGGTACTGGCATAAGATTACCGCGGATGAAATGGAAAAATATGGGCTGCGAGGGCCGCACTCCGTGTATCTTACGGCCATGTGCCGCTATCCGGATGGGATCACCGCGCCTCAGCTCTGCGAGCTTTGCGGAAGGGATAAATCCGATGTGTGGCGGGCCATGTCCCTGATGGAGCAGAAAGGACTTGTGCGAAAAGAGGGAATTAATCACAACCGCTACGGAGGCGTCTTCAAGCTGACAGAGGAGGGCATGGCTGCCGCCGAACAGGTTTGTCAGAGAGCGAGCCTGGCCGTTCAGATCGCCGGTCAGGATCTCAGCGACGAAAACAGAGCGGTCTTTTATGAGTCATTGGAAAAAATCACGTCGAAGCTGCGTGAGATCAGCAAGGAGGGGCTTCCACAGATATGAACACCGCATCCAAAATTTTTTGCCGTGCTTTTCAAGCTGTTTTTCACCTGGCGCTTCCCATTTTGCCATACCGGAAACCAAAGATCTATGAAAATATCACCGGGATCGGCTCGCTGCTCCGGGAGAGAAAGATGGATTCCGTCCTGCTGATTACCGATCCTGTCCTGAGAAACTCCGGAATCACAGCGCCGCTGGAGAGGCTCCTGCGGGAACGGAACATCCGCTGCGCCGTTTACGACAGAACCTGCCCCAATCCCACCGTGCGCAATGTGGAAGAGGCCCGGAAGCTTTATATGGAGGAAGCATGTCAGGGGTTGATCGCTTTCGGCGGCGGCTCCTCCATGGATTGCGCGAAAGCCGTGGGCGCCCGTGTCGTCTATCCCAACCGCTCCCTGGACCAGATGAAGGGACTGCTGCGGGTTTGGAGAAAGCTCCCGCTCCTGATCGCCATCCCCACCACCGCGGGCACGGGCAGCGAGGTCACGGTCACCGCCGTGATCACGGACTCCGAGAAGAAGCACAAATACACCATGAACAACTTTACATTCATTCCGCCCTACGCGGTTCTGGATCCGGAGGTCACCTTTACGCTGTCGCCCTCTGTCACCGCGACCACCGGTATGGACGCGCTGACTCATGCGGTGGAGGCCTATATCGGCGGCTCCACAAGCGGGGAGACCCGGGCCTTGGCACTGGAAACGGTGAAGCTGGTGTTTGAGAATATTGAAACGGCGTACAGGGACGGCACCAACCGCTCTGCCCGGGCCAATATGCTTGATGCCGCCCACAAGGCGGGCATCGCCTTTTCCAAATCCTATGTGGGCTATATCCACGCGGTAGCCCACTCCCTTGGCGGCCAGTATAACATCCCCCACGGCCTTGCCAACGCGGTTTTGATGCCGATTGTGCTGGATTCTTATGGCCAGGCCGCCCACAAAAAGCTGCATGAGCTGGGCATTGCCGCCGGCGTCACTGACAGGGGGGATTCCCATCGGGAGGGGGCGGAAAAGTTTATCCGGGCGATTCGTGACCTGAACCGGAGACTGAACATCCCCACGTCTCTTCCCAGCATCCGGAAAGAGGATATCCCGCGGATGGCACGGCACGCCGCCAAAGAGGTGAATCCCCTTTATCCGGTCCCGGTTCTGATGAGTGCCGGAGAACTGGAGCAGTTCTACTACAAAGTCGCAGATTGGAGTCAGAGCTATGGATATGGATCAGCTTTTGCAAAAACAGCGTGAGTTTTTCCGCAGCGGCGCCACCCTGCCGGTGGACTTCCGCGTCGCCATGCTCCGAAAGCTGCGGAGCGCCGTGGAGTACCATGAGGAGGAGATCGGCGCCGCCCTGAAAGCGGATCTGGGAAAAAGCGGCTTTGAGGGGTTCATGTGTGAGACCGGTCTTGTCAAGAGCGAGCTCAGCTGCATGATCCGCCATACCCGCCGCTTCGCCGCCAGACACGGCGTGCGTACACCGCTGGCGCAGTTCGCGTCCTCCAGCTATCAGCAGCCGTCTCCTTACGGAAATGTGCTGATCATGAGCCCGTGGAACTATCCCTTCCTTCTGACCATGGACCCGCTGGCCGACGCCATCGCCGCCGGCAATACGGCGGTGGTGAAGCCCAGCGCCTATTCTCCGGCCACCAGCGCCGTGATCGCCAAAATCATCGCGGAGTGCTTTCCTCCGGAATATGTGGCGGTGGTCACAGGCGGCCGGAAGGAAAACGCCGCCCTGCTGGAAAAGAAGTTCGACTTCATATTCTTCACCGGCAGTCAGGCTGTTGGCAGGGAAGTCCTGCGCCATGCCGCCGAGCATCTGACGCCTGCCGTCCTGGAGCTGGGCGGCAAGAGCCCCTGCGTCGTGGACAGCACGGCCAAGCTGGAGCTGGCCGCAAAGCGGATCGTATTCGGCAAATATCTGAACTGCGGTCAGACCTGCGTGGCTCCGGACTACATTCTTTGCCACAGCAGCGTGAAAGATCGGCTGGTGCGGGAGCTCTGCAGGCAGGTCAGGCTCCAATACGGAGAGGATCCCCTGGAAAATCCTGACTACGGCAGGATCATCAATGAGAAGCACTTTGACCGTCTCTGCGGCCTGATCGATCCGGAGAAAACCGTTTTAGGCGGCACGGCGAGAAGAAGCACCCTGCAGATCGCCCCCACCATCATGGATCACGTCATCTGGGAGGACGCCGTGATGCGGGAGGAGATCTTCGGCCCCATCATGCCCGTTCTGACCTTCGAGCGTTTTGATGAGGTGTACGCGCTTTTGGCGGACAGGCCAAAGCCGTTGGCCCTTTACCTGTTTTCCGAGGATCAGCGCCGGATCCGGGAGGTCACCGAGCGCTGTTCTTACGGCGGCGGATGCGTCAACGATACCATCATCCACCTGGCCACCAGCGAAATGGGTTTCGGCGGCGTGGGTGAAAGCGGTATGGGCGCCTATCACGGCAAGGCGGGCTTTGACGCGTTTTCCCACTACAAGAGCATCGTGGATAAGAAGACCTGGATGGATCTGCCCATGCGCTACCAGCCCTACCGGCGGGGCCTGTACGGAAAGCTGCTGCGGATGTTCCTGCGGTGAGCGCGGAAGCATTTGCCGCCTTATGGGCGGGCCGTGTCCGGATTGACAGCCCATGGAAGGGTAGAAATTCCTCATTTGCCACGAAGCCCCGCCGCAAGGCGGGGCTTTCTTTCGGCAAGAGCAGGGAGGAAAGCACAAGGGCGGCGTCACCCGCGACGCCGCCCTGAAAAGTGGATCTGATATGGACAGGGAAGAGCTACGGTTTTCCGCCGCCTCTTAAAAGAACGTGCCCATCTCAAACAGGATATGACCCGCAAGCCCCATGTTCTCCGGGTGCATTTCCAGGCTGTCCTCTGTGATCTCCGCAATCAGATGATCCATATCTTCCATCCGCCTGGCGGCCTGGACCATGTCCATTCCGGAGTAATTGGCAGGGTCATAGCCGTCGGCCTGGGCAAATCCGCTCCGCGCGGCGGCAATGAACTCATTACGGCTGATGTTTTCATCCTCAAAGCCGGAGACGATGGTCCTGATCTCGTCCCCGTCCATGACCACGGCGTGAATCAGACCGTCGCTGCTCTCATACACATGAATCCGCATCCTTTGTTACCTCCTGGGGAGAATCCCCTCTTTTGATGATTTAAACATACGGGAAGATTGCCGTATTATCAATAGAAAAATGCTGATTTCAACAAAAATTTTTCGGAGGAGTTTTCTGAACATCGCAGCCATTCCGATGGCGCTGCTCCGCGGCGGAGGGAAAATCGGGCTGGCTCCCTCTTGCCGAATAGAGGCGGGGCGGGGTATACTATAAAAGCAAAATCGGATTCCCCGCCCGCCGGAAAGGCCGGGGACGGGACATACCTGCGGAAAGGGAGCGTTTCATTCATGGCAGTTCTACAGAATTTGGAGCCCAAGCGGGTCTTTGCCTTTTTTGAGCAGCTGTGCGCCATTCCCCATGGCTCCGGCAACACGAAAGCGGTCAGCGACTGGCTGACAGCCTTTGCGGCTCAGCGGGGACTGGAGGTTCACCAAGACCGGATGGGCAACGTAATCATCATCAAGGAGGCGGCCCCCGGCTATGAGGGGGCGGAGCCCATTATCCTCCAGGGGCACATGGACATGGTCTGTGAGCAGGCCCCGGACTGCCGAAAGGACATGACCCGGGAGGGACTGGATCTGGCGGTGGAGGGTGACACCGTCTATGCCAGGGGCACCACCCTGGGCGGCGACGACGGCATCGCCGTGGCCATGGCGCTGGCCATTCTGGACGATCCCGCTATGGCCCATCCCCGTGTGGAGGCGGTGTTTACCGTGGACGAGGAGGTGGGGATGCTGGGCGCCGCGGAGCTGGACGTCAGCCCGCTGAAGGGCCGCCGGATGCTGAACATCGACTCCGAGGTGGAGGGGATCTTCACCGTCAGCTGCGCCGGGGGAAACCTGACCCGGTGTGTGATCCCTGTCCGCCGGGAGGCCTTTGGAGACGAGGCGCTCACCATCACCGTGGGAGGGCTGCGGGGTGGACACTCCGGCATGGAGATCCACAAGGGCCTGGGCAACGCCTGTATGCTGCTGGGCCGGGTGCTGGCCGCCTGCGCCAGGAAAACGAAGCTGCGCGTTTGCGCCGTCAGCGGCGGTCTGAAGGACAACGCCATCCCCCGAGAGGCCCACGCCCTGGTGGCTGCGGCGGATGCCCGGGAGGCGGAGGCGGTGTGCGCCCGGCTGGCCGCGGAGCTGAAAAACGAGTACCAGACCACGGATCCGGAGGTGTTTGTCGCCGTCCAGGCCGCGAAGCTGGATGCGGCGCCGATGGATGAGGATTCCACCCGCCGGGTGCTGGCACTGCTCACCTGCGCGCCCAACGGGGTCCAGGTCATGAGCGCGGAGATTCCCGGCCTGACGCAGACCTCGCTGAATCTGGGCATCCTGACCACGGAGGAGGAGACGGTGACCGCCTCCTTCTGCATCCGCAGCAGCGTGGAGTCCCAGAAGCGGATGCTGGTGGAGCGTCTGGAGTGCCTGATAGTGCTCCTGGGCGGCAGGATGGAGGTGTCCGGGGATTATCCCGGCTGGGAGTACCGGCGGGAGTCCCCCCTGCGGGAACTGCTGACGGAGGTCTACCGGGAGCAGTACGGCCGGGAGCCTGAGATTGAGGCCATCCATGCCGGCGTGGAGTGCGGTCTCATGGCCGGCAAGCTGCCGGGGCTGGACTGCGTGTCCATTGGCCCGGATCTGACGGAGATCCACACCTGCCGGGAGCGGATGCACATCGCCTCCGTCCAGCGGGTCTGGGCCATGGTGACGGAGGCCCTGAGACGGATGAAATAGAGAAAATGACAAAAAGAGACGGCGGGCCGATGCCCGCCGTCTTTCTTTGTCAATCTGAAAGATTTACTTGCCTGATTCCTCGGTAAAGTCCACATCAATGGCGGAGGCCTGGGCCTCGGCGTCGGACTTCATCTGCCGCGCCACCTTGCTGACCCGGCTGGCGATCCACAGGTCGGAGATGCCGTCATACAGCAGGAAGCAGCCGATAACCCGCACCACGGTGGCGAAAGCACCGAAGGGATTCACCACCAGCACCGCGCCCAGCACCAGGGTCAGGATTCCCAGAATCAGAGCGGTGCTCCACCGCCCGTAGCCGCCCTTGTGGAGGGTGACGGCGTCGCCGATGTCACTGGTACCGTGGATGCAGATCAGGATACCCACGATCCGGGGAATGACCACCGTCACCAGGCTGGGCCGGGTCATCACATAGACGCCCACCACCGCCAGGATGATGCCGATGACGAGGTGGAAGTTGGAGTAGAGACTGCCGTCCCGGTTGGCCAGGAACGTGATGATGTCCACCACGCCGCACAGAAACAGCACCAGCCCCAGGGCCGTACAGAAAATGCTGGCGGACAGGCCGGGCCAAACCAGCAGCACCAGACCCAGCACGGCGTAGACCGCGGCGGTGACCAGGGAATTTGTCTTGATTTTTTTCAGAAAGTCGCTCATGTCAAACGCGCCTCCTTTTTCTTTTAAACCACTCTTATTATACACGTTTTTTTCCAGTTGTGAAGAGCTTTCCCGCAGGAAACCACGGAAAAGATGGGGGAGAGTGTTGCTTTTGGGGCTGGTCTGTGGTATACTCTGGAATATGAAAATCATTCTCAAATTCGAGAGACGAGAGGAAAACCTATCCCATGAAACGAGCATTATCCCTGCTGATGGCCTGCCTGCTGGCGGCGCTGCTGACGGCCTGCGGACAGGCACCTTCAGAGCCTGCTGACGACGGGCGGCTGAAGGTGATGGCCGTCAATTTCCCGGCCTATGACTTTGCCCGGGCCGTGGGCGGTCAGGAGGCCGACGTGTCCCTGCTGCTGCCCCCCGGCGCCGAGAGCCACTCCTATGAGCCCACGCCCCGAAATATCATCGACGTCCAGAATTGCGATCTGTTTATCTATGTGGGCGGCGAATCCGACGCCTGGGTGGACACCATTCTGGAATCCCTGGACCAGCCCGTGGAGACGCTGCGGATGGTGGACTGCGTGGAGCTGCTGGAGGAGGAGACCATTGAGGGTATGACGGCCCACGATCACGACCACGACGAGGACCACGACGACCACGGAGAGGGGCAGGTGGTGGAGGCGGACGAGCACGTCTGGACCTCCCCGCTGAACGCCGCGAAGATTGTGGAGCGCATCGGGGAGCGGGCGGCGGCTCTGGACCCGGAGAAGGCCGCGGCCTATCAGGAGAATACAGCGGCCTACACAGAACAGATCCTGGCCCTGGACCGGGAGTTCCGGGACTTCTTTGACACGGTGGAGAACAAGACCCTGGTGTTCGGAGACCGGTTCCCCCTGCGGTATTTTGCCGAGGAGTACGGCCTGACCTGTTATGCCGCCTTTCCGGGCTGCTCCACCCAGACGGAGCCCTCAGCGGCCACCATCGCCTTTCTGACAGAGAAGCTGGAGGCAGAGGGTCTGTCCACAGTGTACTATATCGAGTTCTCCAACCACCTGGTGGCGGACAGCATCGCCGAGGCCGCCGGCACCCGGACGGCCCTGTTCCACAGCTGCCATAATGTGTCCCAGGCGGACCTGGACAGCGGCGTCACCTATGTGTCCCTGATGGAGCAGAATCTGAAGACCCTGCGGGCGACCATGGCATAGACGGCTGTAAAGCTTTTTTCACAGCAGCGCGCGGCGGACAGGTAAGGGCGCGGAAAAATCAGGGCCTGGAGAGACGGGCCTGCATACAGAGAGGAAGCGGAGAATCATGTGGGTGTTCTTTGCCTTTGGCTCGGCGGTGTTTGCCGGATTGACGGCTATTCTGGCCAAGTGCGGCATCCGGAAAACCGACTCCAATGTGGCCACGGCCATCCGGACGGGCGTGGTGCTGGTGTTTTCCTGGGGAATGGTGTTCCTGGTGGGCTCTCAGAGGACCATCGGGAATATCAGCGGCAGGACCCTGCTGTTTCTGGTGCTCAGCGGTCTGGCCACCGGAGCCTCCTGGCTGTGCTATTTCCACGCCCTGCAGATCGGCGATGTGAACAAGGTGGTGCCGGTAGACAAATCCAGCATCATCCTCACTGTCCTGCTGGCCTTCCTCTTTCTCCATGAGACCGTCTCCGCCACCAAGCTGCTGGGTCTGACGGGCATCGGCGCGGGCACCTATCTGATGATCCAGCGGAAGGACGGTGCCGGGAAGGAGGAAAAGGGCCGCGGCTGGTTCTTTTTTGCCGCCGGCAGCGCGGTGTTTGCCTCCCTGACCTCCATTCTGGGCAAGATCGGTATCTCCGGCGTGGAGTCCAACCTGGGCACCGCCATCCGCACCGGTGTGGTGCTGGTGATGGCCTGGGTGGTGGTGTTTGTCACCGGCAAGCAGCATACCGTCCGGGAGATCCCGCGGCGGGAGCTGATCTACATCTGCCTCAGCGGCCTGGCCACCGGCGCCAGTTGGCTGTGCTACTACCGGGCGCTGCAGGAGGGGCCGGCCAGTCTGGTGGTGCCCATCGACAAGCTGAGCATCCTGGTGACCATCGCCTTCTCCCAGGTGGTCTTTCATGAGAAGCTGACCAGGCGGGCGGCCTGGGGCCTGCTGCTGATGACGGCGGGCACTCTGGTCATGCTGCTCTGATATCCCACTCTGATTTTGAAACACCGTCCATATGGCTGAAAAAATCCTCCCGAACTGATTTTGAGTCTGTATCTGTCAAAAAAATAGACACCGAAAAACACCATAGCATGAAAAGCCCGGTTCAGTCTTATGCTGAACTGGGCTTTTATGGTCCAAGGCGGCTGCAGATTGCCTGGCAGTCTGCATACCTATCCAAGCGTACGTGGACATTTTCTGAGGCCGCCAATCCGAAGTCGAGGCAGAGTTCTTCTTTCATCCGTCCGATGAATGATTCAATGATTGGATGATCTGTTGGAGTTCCCTCTCTCGACATTGACCGAAACAATAATGTTCGTTGGCCTGGAAAAAAGCCCGTAGGGAGCAGGCGGAACCCGGTTCAGTGCGGGAGACTGCCTAAGATGTCTGCTCCGCCTTCTTTCCAATGGGCAGCTTCCAATGCTCTAAGCTATGGTAATATGGTTTGTTGCTGCCGGGAGTAGGCGCTGCCTGATGTGCTCATGTCTCATTGTTAAACGTATCTAAGGAATCTCTGATTTAATCCGCACTACCATAAAGGCTTCGGATGTGGGATAATAACACTATCAAAGCAATGGCGGTGTATGGCGATGAAGAAACAGGAAACATTTACGGATATCGAAT
>Ga0129307_1003220_pt1 | contig 10751 bp, 7 predicted proteins | sample P1105metagenome_FD_94437 | JGI IMG/M metagenome (GOLD analysis project Ga0129307, IMG submission 94437) | Capybara group fecal microbial communities from Wisconsin, USA - P1105 metagenome | ecosystem: Host-associated > Mammals > Digestive system > Large intestine > Fecal | place: USA: Wisconsin... | reverse complement strand
TATACCGTGAAGACATTCCTGGCCGAGGGCGAGGCACCGTCTCTTGATGCCTCTTCCGACGAGGTGGCGATTAGGACGGGCTTCCGAAAGACACGTTTCGGAGAGGGAAAAATCTGGCTCAACGACCGTGTCATCATGGTGCATGGGTATGCACAGCGCACCAGCAATGAGTGGCCGGCGGTGGGGCTGAGCGTGCCGGCATGGATGAGCGACTACAGCAACCACCTCATGGTGGAGTCGGGAGGCAACCTCGTGAGATGGATGCATGTCACGCCATGGAAGCAGGACGTGGAATCGTGCGACCGCGTGGGACTGATACAGGCCATGCCTGCCGGAGATGCAGAGAAGGACGTGGAAGGGGCGCGATGGGAGCAGCGAACGGAACTCATGCGCGACGCCATCATCTACAACCGCAACAATCCAAGCATCCTCTTCTATGAATGTGGAAACGAGAGCATCAGCCGCGACCATGTCGTGGAGATGAAAGGGATACGCGACACTTACGACCCCTGTGGAGGGCGTGCCGTGGGCTCGCGGGAGATGCTCGACATCAACGAGGCGGAGTATGGTGGTGAAATGCTCTACATCAACAAGAGCGGCAAGCATCCCATGTGGGCTATGGAATACTGCCGCGACGAGGGATTGCGCAAATATTGGGATGAGCAGAGCTATCCTTTCCATAAAGAAGGCAACGGGCCGCTCTATCGTGGGAAGCCGGCAACCGACTACAACCACAACATGGATAATTTTGCCGTTGAGATGGTGCGCCGGTGGTATGACTACTGGCTTGAACGGCCCGGAACAGGGCGGCGCGTCAGCAGCGGTGGCGTGAAAATCGTCTTCTCTGACACCAACACCCATCATCGGGGCGAGTCCAACTACCGCACCAGCGGGGTGGTGGATGCCATGCGCATACCCAAGGACGCTTTCTATGCCCATCAGGTGATGTGGACGGGATGGGTGGACGACGAGCAGCCGCGAACCTATATCATAGGCCATTGGAACTATCCGGCCGGCACGCGAAAGGCGGTGTATGTAGTGAGCAACGGCGATGATGTGGAGCTGTTCCTCAATGGAAAGTCAATGGGCCACGGCGAGCAGTCGTACCGCTATCTCTACACCTTTAACGACGTGCCTTGCACACCTGGAAAACTCGAGGCTGTGAGTTACGATGCTGACGGCAACGAACGGAGCCGCCATGGCCTTGAGACCGTTGGCGAGCCGCATCACTTGCGCCTCACCACCATCGAGAACCCGGAGGGGTTCAAGGCCGATGGGGCCGACATGGCTATCGTCGAGGTGGAGGTGGTGGACAAGGACGGCCGCCGCTGTCCGCTTGACGACCGGATGGTGCATTTCACGCTCGCTGGTGAAGGACGCTGGCGCGGAGGCTTGGCCACCCGCAACAGCAAGGACTTCTTGGTGGCAGAGGAGAACCGTGACAAGTCGTTGCTCGATGCCGCCAATATGAAAAACATTTCCGACAACTATGTGTTGGCCACCAGTCTGCCCGTGGAGTGCGGTGTCAACCGCGTACTTGTGCGCAGCACCGTCAATGCCGGCGACATCACCATTTACGCCAGTGCGGAGGGAATGGCACCGGTCAGCGTTACCATGCACACCCAGGCTGTCAAGGAAAACCTCCTTCCGGCTCTCACGCTCAAGGGGCGCCTCGACCGGGGCGAGACTCCCTCTACGCCTTCTTACCATGACCAGGCAAGCACCGTGCCCATCCGTTCTGCCGAGGCGGGCTTCGACACTGCCAAAGCCGCCAACAGCTTCGACGACAACGAACTGTCGGAGTGGAAGAACGACGGACGCCTTGCCACCGCCTGGATTACCTATCAGTTGGAGCGCAAGGCCGTCATCGACGACATCTGCCTGAAACTCACTGGTTGGCGCTTGAGAAGCTACCCTCTCGAAATCTACGCTGAAAAGGAACTCATCTGGAGCGGTGAGACCAATCGTAGTCTCGGCTATGTGCACATCACGCCCTCCAAGCGCGTCAAAACCGACAAGGTGACCATCCGCCTGAAGGGTGCCGGAAAGGACAAGGACGCCTTTGGCGGCATCGTCGAGGTGGCTGAGCCGGCTGCCGGAGAACTCGACCTCTTCAAGGCGAAAAACGGAGGTGACACCAAGAGTGAACTGCGTATCATCGAGGTGGACTTCCTTGAGAGAAACCCGCGATGATGGATACGCAGTTGGAAGGGGGATGGCTTATTTCTTTGCCGGCACGGGCTTGGCGATGGCTTCCAAAACCGTCTTCACGCACTTGGCGTCCGCCCAACTGAAGTCGGGTGCGGAGGCCGCAACCCTTGCAAGACGGTAGCGTTGCTTGTCGAGCACGCGGTTGAGGTCGCGTAGGCTGGCATCCACCATCTTGTCGTTGATTTTGAAATAGAAATGCTTCACCACGGGGAAGACAAAGTCTTCCTCCGTGTTGAGGTCGTTGGTGTACGTGTCCAAACGGTCGCTCGCCAAGTCGATGAACGTGTAGTTGACATTGTTTTTCAAGGTTCGCTCAAAGGCGTCCATGTCAATGATTTCCACGCAGTAGAGGCTGATGCCGTTGATGGAGTCCACAAAATAGGCCAACTGGTTTTCTATGTTGATGAAGGAGCGTTGCTCGAAGTCCACCCTGTCGATGATGTCCATCCTTGCCTCCTTCACCTCGTTGCCTTGGAAGTAAAGCAATGAAGCGTTTTTCAGGAATACGTTGGCGTTGGGGGCTTTCACCGTCTTTCCGCTTTTAAGCGTCACCGTGGCCGTTTGGTTCTTGTGGTACATGGTGGCGATGAGCGTTTTCTTTTGGGCACAAAGCCCCATGCACATCATCATGGCCAGAAGGGTTGTCACAATTCTGTTGCTTGTCATTGTCGCTTTTGTTAAGGTGAGAATAATGCAGATGATACAAGGTGGACTTTCTGAATGAGAACGCTTACTTCTTCACTCTTTTCTTCCCCTTGTGGATGTAGATGCCCTTACCAGGCTGGGTGATTCGCACACCTCGTAGGTCGTAATAGGCATCGGAACTCTTTTTCGTTTGACTCTCGGGCATCTCACCGTTGGGAGCCACGGTGGGAGGTGTCACGTTGTTGATGTTGTCGCCCAAGCGGAAGAGTTTCACGCCGTGGCTCGGCACGTCGGCATGCAGGGTCCCGGTGGCTGTACCGGCGTTCTCCTTCGCCCAGATGTCATATACGGGAACGGCCTCGTCGGGGGCGTAGCCCAACTTTGTGAGGTCGAAGTCGTAGCCGCCGTCTTTCGCAATGACGTAGAAGAAGAATTCCATGGTGGTGCCGGTGGACGAGGGGTTGTCATTGTCGCAGCTCGAGTCGTAGCCGCAGAGCGCGCTGAAGGAGCGGTAGTCGTGACCCTCTGGCAGGTCATATACCAGTGTGCATTGGGCGTTGAGGCCCAGGCCGGTGGCGTAGCTTTGGCCGTCCACTTTCAGAGTGCCGCCCTCTACGTTCTGGTTCTTGTGCAGCGTGCCCCATTCCGAGGTGTAGGAGGCCGCGTCGAGCGTGGTGAGAGAAGTCTCCTTGCCCTCGCCGTCGATGAGCACGGGGTTGATGAGGTCGGCGCGGTCGTAAGCGAAGCCGTCGCCATAGTTGCTCACCACGATTTTCAACTGTTGTGCGCCGGTGACATCACACGTCAGTGTCTTGCTGCGTGTGCCGCTGCGCGAGATGAGGCCGGAGCGGGCGGCATAGTCGTCCTGCTCGGTGGTCAGTGGGTTTTGGTCGAACACCATGAAGCGGATGCTGGTGGTGGCATTCGCCTGCCCGATGCCGGAGTCATCGGCTGCTGCCATGGCCTTGAAGCGCACCACGTCCATCTCTTCCGGGATTTGGAAGAACAGGGCGGCATTGGCATCGGTGGAGAAACCACGGTCGTAACTCACGCCCATCACCTTCATCTTGCCGCCGTTGTCCACGTTCTTGTTCTCATACACGCGGTTGAAATAGGAGTTGGTGTAGTCGCGTTTCTTGTAGGTGCCGGTGAGAGCCACCTCCGTGCCGTCGCGCAGCACCAACGTGGGGTTGATCCAGTCGCCATGGTCATAGTTGAAGTTGTCGCCACCATCGTCCACCACGAGGACGAGCGTCTTGCTGCCTTCTGGCCAGGCGATGTCCACATCCACGGCGTGCCCGTCGGTGGTGTAGGTCACCGTCTCCGACTTGTAGAGTGCCTTGCTGCCCACCACCCAGCGTGTGTTGTCGCGCTGGAAGAGTGCCAGGTAGCGGTTGCCTGTGGCGGGGTCGGTGGAGGTCCAGGCCACATGGCCGTTGTCTTCATCGTTCTCCACTTGGTGGGCATCTTCGCCATACTTGTGCATCTGGTGGTATTCCTCATTGTTGAGCAGCGAGAGGGTGAAGGCATCATTGCGGGTCATCTCGCCACCGAAGAAGAGGGGGGAGTGGCAGATGCCCCAGAGGGTCATCATCGACAATTGCTCGTTTTGTGTCAGGCGGGTCCAACGGCCTCCCTGCGCAGAGGTGTAGCCGGGGTCGCCGATGGTCATCGATATCTGTCCCAAGGGCAGCATGTCGCAGTCCGCGTAGTTGCCCCAACGGTAGTGGCTGCTCCAGGCATGGGCCTCGTTGAACACGGCGTCCACGTCGCTCCAGTTGTCCCAGAGGTCGTCCATCATGCGCCACATGTTGGCGTTGGCAAGGCATTCCTCGGCGTAGGTGTATTGGGTCTTGCCGGGACTGATGGAGAGCACGATGGGGCGGCCCGTCTGGTCGATGGCGCGGCGTATCATGTGCAACTCGTCGGTGTAGAACGGACGGGCAAGGTCGTCAACCTTGATGAAATCGACACCCCACTCGGCGTAGAGGTCCATGATGCTGTTGTAGTAGAGCTGTCCCCATTCGTTGTTGCGCACCAAGAGGTTGTCCTTCAGCCATGTGCAGGGTGATGTCGTGCCGTTGTAAACCTGCGACCAGGGGGTCTGCTCGCTGCCCTTCAGGGTGTAGGTGGAGCCGACCACGGAGCGTGGCACGCCGCGCATGATGTGGATGCCGAATTTCAAGCCCATCCGGTGAATGCTGTCGGCGAGGGCCTTGAAGCCGTGGTTCTCGCCGCCAACCATCGCAGAGGGGAAGCGGGTGGGGGAGGGAAGGTAACGGCCATGGGCGTCGAGTACGTAATCTTGATTGCCGTTTTGGTTGTAAGCGCCGCCGCCAAGCGACGGGTGGTTGCAATACCAGCGGATGTCCACCACGACATATTCCCACCCGTGGCGTACCAAGTCGTTGTCAACAAGGTAGCGGGCGTTTTGAAGCACTTCCTTCTCCGTGACGGAGGAGTAGTAGCAGTCCCACGAATTCCAACCCATCGGTGGGGTGGGGGCCCACGTGCGGAACGTGGCAGGTGCCTCTTGGGCTGTGGACGCACACAGCGAAAGTGCCATCACGGCAAGCGTCAGCAATGTTTTTTTCATTTCATTTAGTTCTTGGTTTTACGCTGCAAATATATCTAAAAATTCCGATTATGCGAGCAAAAATGAAAATCTTTTTCTTTTTGCTCGCTAAATTTCAAGGCTGAAAACCCTCCTTTTTTCCGACAGTCCATAAATTCTGAGTGAACTGCCTTTTGCACACGTCACGGTTGGGAATCTTTGGCATTCCCACAAACCAACAAACATTGCTTTCGATGTTGGTGATACATCCCGTTCGAGTGAACATATTGCCGTTGACATCATCATTTTTTTAAACTTTCACCCCTTGTCGCTTGTCATTAACAAAAAAAAATGTATTTTTGCATCATCATTGCGTTCATCCTGGCAGGGTGCTCTCAAGAAGCATCGATGCGGGTTGCCCTACTCGAGAATATGCAGAATGTAGCCGACCCCATTGCCGCATTGTTGAATAAATATATAGATGAGTTATGATATCCAATCCTGAACTTGCAAAAATAGATGGACTGTTGGAGTGGTTGAGGGCTGTGCCCTACGAAGTGCTCAGGCACAAGCAGCTCTACAACGCCGAGGAACTCTACGGTGGATACGAACCCTCCGACGATGAGGAGAAGGATAGGGCGTCGTTTGCCGACTGCTATGACAGCCGGGTCTATCAGTATTTCATGGCACAGGGTAAGATAACCATGGAGGTGAAAGAGTCGGTGGCTCGGGCGATGCACGACCATGGCGTCCATGTGGCGCTGGTCGAGTTCCTCAAGACCCACGACCCACGTCGCTGCGTCGGCATCATGGGAGGACATGCTTTGTTGCGCAACGACCCTATGTTTGCCAGCGTGGCAATGTTGAGCAAGCGGCTCACTGAAGAGGGGTTCTTCATGGTGAGCGGAGGGGGGCCGGGAGCCATGGAGGCCACCCATCTTGGAGCATGGATGGCTGGACGCACCGACGAAGAGGCTGTGGAGGCCATTCGGGCGCTCGCTTCCGCAGCCACCTCATTCAAGGATAGACGATGGCTGTCGTCGGCACTCGACGTGATGCACCGCTATCCGCAAACCCAGTATGTGAGCTTGGGCATGCCCACCTGGCTCTATGGCCATGAGCCGTCAACCCCTTTTGCCACACATATCGCCAAATATTTTGTGAACAGTGTCCGAGAAGACACCATCCTGACCATCGCCTTTGGGGGCATCATCTATACGCCTGGCAGTGCAGGCACCTTGCAGGAAATCTTCCAGGATGCGGTGCAAAACCACTACTTGTCGTTAGGAATTGCCAGTCCGATGGTTTTCATGGGAAAGCGTTTCTGGACGGAAGATGTTCCTGTCTATCCGATGATGCATCAGATGGAGGAAGCCGGGAAATACAAAAACCTGCTCATGACACTCACCGACGACCCCGCAGAAATCGTCGAGGTGCTGAAGAATTTCCAAAATACATTAACATATCGTTGAACCACTAACATCAAGAAAAAAGCTATGGCTAAGATTAAGACTATCGGTATTCTGACGTCGGGCGGTGATGCCCCCGGCATGAACGCAGCCATCCGTGCCGTGACACGAACAGGCATCTACAATGGTTTCACCATCAAGGGTATTTACAGAGGCTATGACGGACTCATCAAAGGTGAGGTGAAAACTTTCACCACAGAGGATGTCAGCGGCATCATCACCAGGGGGGGCACCATACTCAAGACGGCACGAAGCAAGGAATTTATGACCCCCGAGGGCATGCAGAAGGCTTATGAGACTTGCCAGAAGGAGGAGATTGACTCGCTCGTGGTGATAGGTGGAAACGGCTCGCTCACCGGAGCCTGGAACTTCGGCTTGGAGTACGACTTCCCCGTCATCGGTCTGCCAGGAACCATCGATAACGACCTCTATGGCACGGACGCCACCATCGGCTACGACACGACGATGAACACCATCATGGAGTGTGTGGACCGCATCCGCGACACCGCCAACTCCCACGAGCGCATCTTCTTCATCGAAGTGATGGGCCGTGATGCTGGCTTCCTGGCTCAGAACTGTGCCATCGCTTGTGGTGCAGAGGCTGCCATCGTGCCGGAGGAAGCAACCGACGTTGACCAGTTGGCTGCTTTCATGGGGCGAGGCATCCGCAAGTCCAAGAAGTCGTGCATCGTCATCGTATCTGAGAGCCCCAAGTGCGGAGCCCTATACTATGCCGACCGTGTGAAGCATGAGTTCCCGGAGTTTGATGTGCGTGTATCCATCCTCGGTCACCTGCAGCGCGGAGGCTCACCGACGGCCCGCGACCGCATCCTGGCCAGTTGCATGGGTGTGGGTGCCGTTGAGGCCATCAGGCAGGGACAGCGCAACGTCATGGTGGGCTACCGCATGAACGAAATCGTCTATGTGCCCTTCACCGAGTGCATTCGCACTGACAAGCGCTTCGACAAACGGCTCATCAAAGTGCTCGACGAACTAAGCATTTAGGAAAGAAAATTGGACTGACTTGCCGGTTGAATCGGAAAGGGGAAGTCTCTCATACAACAATCCTGCCTGTTCATACAACACGGCAGGATTTTCTTTTTCATTCCTATATGTATGCATATCTTTGCGCCGTCAAATCAATCAAATGATTCATGAAAAAGTTGATTCTTACTTTGATGGTTGTGCTCATGAGCATGGTCGCATCAACGCAAGCTGCTGCGAAAAGCAGCGAAAGTGAATGGAAAGGAAACGTCCCGGCAAACGTGATTGTCAAGCAGACAACAAAGTTCAACGACGGAAGGACGTTGGTCGTCTATTTCAAGAAGCAAGGCACGAATTGTGAGATTTACTCTCCTTGCAATGCCGATGACTACAGCGTGGACGATGCGTCAAAGGTCAAATCGACAAACTTTGAGGTCGTTGACAAGGTGGAGGGGAAATTCTATCGGAAAGCTACTTTGGACGAAATCGCACGATTTTACAAGACGCTCGTAAACCAGAACTTCTGACATGGTTTATGCCGAACTCATACTGCTGTGCATTATCATCTTGGTAATCACAGCAGTTTCCAACGATGAAGAGTGAACACTGCTGGTTGCGGATGGTGAAAAAAAATAAAATAAAAGTGTAACTTGCTATACTTTCAATAAAATTGTGTATATTTGCAGCCATTAATCCGTTAGTCTATGGAATGGCTCAGAATATCTACCAGCGTTGAATTGGTGCGCGTTGCCTCGGACGAGATCGTTTACGTTCGTGCCGACGGCAATTATTCCGACCTTGTGCTGACTAATGGCAAGAGCCGAAAGATGACATTCCAACTTCACTTCTTCGAGGATGTGTTCCAACAACTTCGTAACAACTTCTTCGTAAGGGTTGGCAGGAGCCTCATCGTCAACAAACGATATATTCATGTCATCAACCTAACAGACCAGATGTTGGTGTTCTCCGGCCAGCAGATTACGGGCGACATCAGGCCTGTCAATGTGTCGCGAGAGGCTTTGAAGCAGTTGAAGGAATTACTTGAAAATGAGAAAGGGGTTGACAATGGATGATATCAATATGCAGAAACCGGAAGTGCCCGTCATCATCATCGAAAGGGATGAGCAGTCGCAGTCCAAGGAGACTGAGACCAAGGTTGTCGCCCCTTCCTGGAAGCGCAAATGGCTGAAGAGGATACTCGCTCTGGTGGCTGTCGGCTGCATGATGGTGGCTGTCCTTGCCGGCTATAAATACTGGAACGACCATAACAATATAGGCGTAGATGTTTCCGTCTCACCTGAGCAGAACATCGAGAAACTTCAGCAGCCGGCAAAGAGGGAAGTCGCACAGGTGGTGATGACCAGCGACACCATCCTCGACGTGGCTATGGATTTTTATGCCATCCATGGCTTGAAGGCTTCCATCGAGTTCAAAGAGCCTGATTTAAACGACAGGTCGGTCTATCTTTATTGTCGTTCGGTAGATTTTAATGTTGACTCCACCTATATTGGTTCTCTTGTTGTCAATGGAGAGGAACTTCAGAGCGATGTGCAACGGTTTGCCTATATGGCCATGGTGGGCAACAACAGCGTCATCGGCGTTTCGAGGAGTGAGAAGGTGAAAGACTTCGTCAAAAATGAGGGGGGCTCGTTTTTCCGTCAGTTCATACTCGTCAGCAATGGCACCATCCCCAATCATTTTTTCCTCCATGGCAAGGTGGAGCGTCGGGCCATAGGACGTATTGACGACCGGCTTTATTACATCGTCACAAGGAATAAGGAAACCATGTGGGACTTTGCCGATGCACTCCGTAGGTATGGCTTCATCGATGCCATCTACATCACAGGCGGCAAAGACTATGGGTTCTATCGTACGAAAGATGGTGTCAGGCACGACATAGGCGATCCCGCAAACTATCCACACAAGAAATGGAAAGGCGTCATCCCCTGGCTGGTGTTCCGGGCCATCAAGTGAGCCGGCCTATTGTGATTATCCGCCTTTTCAAGAGTCAAACACCAAAAAGCCGTTGCGCACATAGTCCATCCACATCGCATGGAGGCCGTGTCATTCCAAGCGCAAGCATCGTCCTCTTGCCTTCCTCTTCGTCCTCTGCCTTCCTCTTAGTCCTCTTATTTCTTCCCTTTTAGAAATTTCCCCTTTCCCACTACCCTGGGCTATGAGCAGGTTGCCCTTCCCGTATCTTCCTCTTCAAAAAAATGAATTGTCACATTTCCTCGTAGAAAAAGCATACATTCATTGAAAAATGAGTAACTTTGCAACCGATTCTTAGGTTGATGATATAGCCGTGCCTTTGCATCTGATTTTGAAAGAATAGCCATGCATTGATCAATCCAATATAGAGAACAGAATGAAAAAAAGAATGATTTGGGTGCTCACCCTATTGTGCACCGTTGCACAGGGCATTTGGGCGCAGACCTCCGTCTCGACGGAGAAACAACTGACCGACGCCATCGCCGATGGTGACAAGAACATTCAACTTGCAGGGGGCATCCAACTCAGCAAGTACCTCGACATCGATGGCAAGACCGTGACCATCGACCTGAACGGCCACAAGCTCAGCCGCAATCTTGGCAGCCACGGCAGTACCGGCCACGTCATTTGGGCGCATAATGGCAGTGATCTCACACTGAAGAGTTCCAAGGCCGGTGGCAGCATCGAGGGCGGAAAGGCCAACAATGGCGGCGCCATCCACATCCCGCATGGCAACACGGTGACCGCCAACAATGTGATTTTCCAAAACAACTCCGCAGCCGACCATGCCGGTGCCATCTGGAACAACGGCACGTTGAAGGCTACAGACTGCACATTTGCAAACAACAGGGCTGATGACGTGGGCGCCATCTATAACTCCAAAACCGACAGCGGTT
>Ga0129307_1003219_pt1 | contig 10754 bp, 7 predicted proteins | sample P1105metagenome_FD_94437 | JGI IMG/M metagenome (GOLD analysis project Ga0129307, IMG submission 94437) | Capybara group fecal microbial communities from Wisconsin, USA - P1105 metagenome | ecosystem: Host-associated > Mammals > Digestive system > Large intestine > Fecal | place: USA: Wisconsin... | reverse complement strand
TCCCTTTGCCGGACGGGCATCTACAGGAATAGTTATAATGGTATTGGCCAGTAGGTCAATGAACTCAAAAGGATGATCTTTCTCTGTAGGTTGGGTATAACGGGTAACGATATCTGTCGTCTGACATGCTGCCGCATCGGTCGCCTTACGTATTTCTTCCGCACACCTGACAGCAGTACGTCCATAACTGCACGCAAGTTGATAAATCGTGTTCACACGACGTAGATAACTGGTGCGTCCTAATCCTACGCCTCTGATTTCCATCAACATAGATACACAACCTCGCAATGCCATAATATTACTGGTAGAGCGCGAGGCATGACCACCGATACTCATGATCGTTCCTTTCGTTGCATCACTCTTCGTTGTATAGTACAGACTGGTGCGCAGACCCCATTTCCTTGCCATCTGTTCTGCATCAGGAATGAGATAGTTTTCAACAATATCTGTTAAGGCCGGACACACATTGGGATTACTGCTGTAAAGATACATATAATCATTAGGATTGCTGATCAACCGGTCAGACAAATCCCCATAGGATGTGCGTAACGGTTTATATTCGTGGAAATCGATGAAGACATGAGGCATGACCATCGCAGCAACACTTTGCAGGCACTGCACCTCGGGCGTGGACATGCGTGTCTGATCACGATTAGCATCCGTGCCATTGTGGGTATAACGATTGTCTGCCTCACTGCCATCGGCATTTACCATCGGCATGATATAGAAATCCATACTCTTCAGTAATTGGCCAAGTTCACTGTCAGTGGTCAACTGGTGAATGAACCACAGAAGACCCTCTGTTCCTGCATGTTCGTTGCCATGGACACAACCAGTATATAACACACGTAGTTTTCCCGCATCCGACTTGCCATCAGTAACCACTACCATAGGAATCTCTCTTCCACGCTGGGTCTTCCCTACAGATTTTACTGAAACCTGTTGTGGATGAACGGCAACCTCATTACTGATATATTTCATCATCTGTTTGTAAGTAGTGAAACCGTAGGACCGACTGAATGCGGGCGTCTCAATACGTACATCCGGATTAGGGAACCATTTCTTGGTTACCTTTTTAGGCTGTTGGGCATTGATGCCCATGATTGCTGTCAGAAGAATCGACAGCGACAATATGATTCTTTTCATGTTAGTAGTCAGAATTTAAATTGATACATCATGATTGCATTCCATTCAGAGCCTTCGTGATATTTACTATCAGGTGTACGACACTGTCCGTTCGTATGTGTCCAACCGATCGTCAACTGTATCTTACTGGCATAACTGTGTGTGAGATAGTGGGTCAGGCTAAGATCAGCGAAGTCGGGTCTGTTGAAGTATAAGTCATTATTCATATAAGAATACTTGTCTGCCTTGATATGTGTGTAGCGGGCATCGATGCTCCACAGGCTACGGAACATATACCCTGCCTGAACATTAAAGCCCCATCCTAACATCATACGGTTACGGATATAAGCATCAACATCCTGTACACCGTCTACATCAAAGTCATCCGTTGCCGTTCCGGCATTCCTGACACGCTGCGTGATATCATCCGATACGGAAGCCCATGTCTTGGCAAACTCTGCCAACAATGACCATCCCTGATACTTGAACTGAATGTCAGCCACCAGCTTCGACATATCCGGCAAACGATAACGGTCTTTGGCATCAAGATACAGGATATCTCCGGAAGAACGTCCGCCACGACGGTCGCTTGTACCCATATTGTAACTATATGCTACACCGAGACACAACTTGGGTGTAAACTCATAGGCCATATCGCCCTCACGACTCTGACCATAGTTTCTGAATGTCCCAAATGGCAGATAATTGATTCGTCCACCATATTTCAAACCTCCATAACGTTTTCCACCTGAAATAGGACCGTCGCCATCAGTAATTGCGAGGGAAGGACGCATCACTCCTTTTGTATGTCCTACATGATGAGAGGACTCCACGAAGAAACCTACCTCACGGATGGTGCTGAACATAGATGTTATCTTACTCCTTTCCGCAAAAGCTAAGGCATGTGATGAAATAGACAGCTCTATATTATCCGTCGGTGTGGCACGCTGTCCGAAAGAGAACTGAAGACGGTTATCACCCCATGGGCGATAAGCTATCCACGCATCCTGCAACATGGAACCGGCACCATCGGCATCCGTCTCACTGCCCTTCACCATATCCAGACCTAAACGGTAGCGCAAACGAGCATGTAATGAAGTGCCATCAAGACGGACACGGGCACGACGGATGCGGAAACGGTTGTAGTTTCCACTGATCCCTTCATAGTGATTGGTTTGGGCACTTGCCTGCACCAAAGCAGACAACGTCAGGTGATTGCCCTTCATATCCACAAGACGTAAGCCGTTGCCCATCTGATAAGGGTTAATAAGCACCCGAGCATTGTCTGTCGTCTGTTCATCAACCTCCTCCGATTCGTCAGATATCACATCATCGCCCTCGTCTTGAGCATGTATCGGTATCCACAAAGCCATCAGCATGATGACCAGTGAGACACGTTGAATAAGTGATTTTTGATAATATATCATAGTCGTACTTTTAAGATTCAAAATTACCATGTTTGAGAACTACACCCTCACGCATCATCTCTGTTCCACGTGCCCATACACCCTGGAGTTTCCACTGGTCATCAAAGAGTGTTATGTCAGCATCGTTTCCTTCTGCAATACAGCCCTTTCCTTTCAGGTGCATGTTACGTGCCGGATTAGTGGTGATGAGCGAGAAGGCATCTGCTGGTAACACACCTGCTTCACGGATAAGACAAACCACCTGCTCGAGATTCTTATGAAGCGGGGCTACCAGGTAGGTATCCTCTCCTGTCTCTGAATTGCGGCGCCTCACGCCGGCATTACCGTCACTCGAAAACGTCATCTGATGAATGTCTGTACCAGCCTCCAAACCCTCTATGACAGAGAGATATGGGTCACAGTATTTCGTTCCACCCGTACTGATATCTATCATTCCCCCTAGACGGGCGAAATCAATAGCCTGCAAGAACAGATCATGGGTACGTCCCATATGGGTAGGGGATATATATGAGATGAGCGACGGATACTCACGTGCTATCTCCAGAAGTAGGTCAATACCCGTAGGCAGAGCCCCTAAGTGTACATGCATGATACCCCCTTTGGCGGAAGTAAACCCACCCAGACGCACTTGTTGAATGATTCTCAATAACTCTTGTTTTGTAGGATGAGAAGAGCGATCATCGCTCATGGCTATCTTACAACCAATACATTTGTCCAGATAGATCATATCCTCCGTAATGGACGAGGTGATAGTTGGTGTAGGCAATCCATAATACCCCGTCAGCATATAAGCTGTGATGCCATCCTGGCATAATGCCTTTGTCTTAGCATAGAGTTGTGGCAATGTCTTGACAAAGCCATCGGTACCCAACAAACCGACAACAGTGGTTGTGCCTGTCGCTATCAGTCTGCTCAATGGCACTTCGGGTGCCAATGAGAAATAACCAGTCTGTCCGCCACCGCCGATGATATGTACATGTTGGTCGATCAGTCCTGGCATTGCATGAAGGCCCTGAGCATCAACAACATTCAGTTTTATGCCGGCAACATGCAAATCATCGCCAATGGCAATGATCTTCTCGCCAGCAATGAGCAACTGTTGTTTGCCTTTATCCTCAGGTGTATGCAGATGAATATTTTTTATCAATGTAAGCATATCTTTCTATATTTAAATATAATGAACAAGAATCATGGCTACTAACCCTACAGTAAGTGGTATGGCATTGCGTTTCACCAGTTCATTGGTAGAAACGCCGGCCACCTCTGCAATTGCCACAATAACGCCGGCAATAGGCGAGATGGCACGTCCCATGGAAGAAGACAGCTGCATCGGCAGAATCATCTCAACGGGATTCATTCCCACTTTACCAGCAATATCAGGTACAAGCGGACCAAACGAGAAGAATGAGGCATTACCACTACCCATGAGGATCGCAGCCAGGAAGATAATGGCGATAATAACGATACTGATCAAGACACCCGTAAATCCCAGACTGGTACACCCTTCTACCAAAGCATCTATAAAGCCCAGGGAGATGAGTCCTTTGCTGAAGATCTCTGCACAGATAATCAGGGTGACAACATTGGCGAATACAGCCCCCATGCCTTGCCAGAAAGTCTTGATATTGACGAAGGTCTTGCTGACAGATCGCCAACGGATAGCCTCAAAGAGGATCGCTACAAAGAGCGATATAATCATCGCTGTAGTCGTATCGAGCACTATGGGACGACCGAACAGTTGGAAGTAACTGGAGAAGATAATCAGCAGGATCAGTGGCAAAGCCGGCAATATGGCATAGACAAGCGGTGCATCTACCTTCATATCTTTCGCATCCACCGTCGTATTGACAACCTTCCCTTTAAGACGATCCTGACGGTCAAAGTAACGATTGGTGAAATAATACAACACCATTAACAAGAGCGTTATGGGTATTGCCAACGGTAACTGATGCTCTATAAAATATTCCATATTAGTCATTCCTGCCAATTCTGAAGCACGAGCGGTATTAGCAGAACCAGGCCCCATATCAAAGATTGTACAAGCAGAAATGACACTTACAGCGGTAAGTCTGCTAACGCCAAGATTCACTAAGATAGGGAAGATACTTGCCACCAGTAACAACCCCAAGCCTGCAGCACTGGGTGTACAGACGAAGAGCATCTGTCCGATAGGCAACATGAGTATAGCTGCAATATCGGGAAAACGCTTGAAGAGCATCAGTGGTCGCATGCTCACATACACCAGTGCATCAGAAGCATGTATCTGTTTCATGTACGCCACATAACCACCGATGGTCATAATCATCAGTCCTACACGCAGGGCATTCGTCTTCATGGTCTGTTTGACAACACTGAAAAGATCGAAACCTATCCAGCCCGTTGATGTACCGCCAAGATCTGTCTCCACATTGAGACTATAGGTACCGATCATCAAACTGATACAGATCATCAGGATACCAGAGATCAGCAACACAGCCTGTGGGTTGTATTTATGTGTAAGGGCATATGCCACGACAATGATGAAACAGAGGGCGATGGCCATTCCAAGATATATCATAGATTATTATATTATGGTATTATCGACTTCAACGTTTCTGGTATGTTGCTTTCAGGATGTTGATACGCGCAGTTCCCGTAGCAGTAAAAGTTACCGAACTGATTTTTTCTCCATCAGGAGCTTTCCACACACCTTGACTGATAGATCCGGCCGACGGTGTCCAAGAATCGATGCTTGAAGCATTCGCTGTCGTCCATGATAACTCTGAGATATAACAGTCATCAGGTACAGAACATATCAACTTATCACCGCTGTAACTGCGCAAGTCAAGCACGCCACTGTTCGTTGCCCACACTCTTATAGGGTTCGCACCCTCTGCATTTTCTACCTTTAATGTAAAGTCTTGAACCTTTATTGGATCACGGAGTGGTGTTCCCGCTCCATTTTCGGGAATCGCAAGTCCCATTGCTTTTACAGCATCTCCTGAAGTAAAGTCCAAAGAAACTTCCACCGGTGTGGAGGGTGTTGGAGTTGAATCTGGAAACTCTTCTGCCACAGCATTGGCTGTTCCCTGTTTATAACCTACCGTCAACACATTCACACGTGTTGTTGCTGTAGCCTTGAACGAAATACTCTTGTAGGTCTTACCCTCTGGAGCTGTCCACACGCCACCACTGATGGATCCTGCATTGGGCGTCCATGAGTCCATCGTCTCGGTATTTGCTGATGTCCAAGATATCTGTGTGATAATATAATTGTCAGGAACACTGATCTTCAACACATCATCTTTATATGCACGCAGATCAAGCACACCACTGTTAGAAGCCCATATGCGAATAGGATTGGCACCCTCTGCGTTCTTCGCACTAAGAGTGACCACAGAATTAGTAATCTCACTGACGTTGGTGCCACTGCTGTTCGCTGGTATCGCCAAGCCCCATGATGTAAGTTCTGTGCCGGAGGTAAAGTCAAATGTCACAGCTGTTGGATCAGGTTCTGGTTCCGGTTCTGGGGTTGGTGTAGGTATCACCTCTGCCACAGAGTTTGCCGTGCCAAGTGTATAACCAAACGTAAGCACATTCATACGTGTGGTTGCCGTTGCTGTGAAGGTAACGCTATTATAGGTCTTTCCTTCTGGTGCTGTCCATATACCTCCACTGATAGTACCTGCATTGGGTGTCCATGAGTCCATTGTCTCCGTATTGGCAGATGTCCAGGAAATCTGTGTGATAACATAATTGTCAGGCACGCTGAAGGTAAGTGCATCACCATTATATATACGTAGGTCGAGAACGCCACTGTTGGTAGCCCATATACGTGCGGGGTTGGCACCTTCGGCATTAGTTGCCGTGACAGTGGCAGACAGTTTTGTTAGAGAACTGATATTTGTCCCACTGCCATTGGCAGGAATCGTCAGTCCCCACGCTGTTAAATCCGAGGCAGAAGTAAAATCAAAAACGACGAGATTATCGTCTTGTTCTTCCACTGCTGTTACATCATCGGTAGTACAACTGCTTATACCGACGATGGAAAATATCAAGACTATCATGAGTCTGATAAATCTGAAAATACTTAGGTTTTTTTTCATTCTGTGAGATTTTTGTTATTCGATTTTCTGGTGCAAAATTACAGCTTTTTATAACCTACTCAAGGGCAACAAAGGCATAAATATAGATAAATACAGAGAATACTATTTATTAAAATACTTATTATCAAATATTTACACAAAAATCGAAGGCCTATTACACAAAGATATACAAAATCATAAATATAGATATAAATATGTTAAAAAATGAAGCAAATTCAACAAATATTCAATTGTTTTCGCTATATTTGCTGACAGAATAATTCTATATCTCTCCTATGAATAAGTTCCTTCCAAATAATAGAATTACAGTACTCTTATTGTTACTGACAGCTACTATCTGTATCTATGCTCAGCACTACCCTATTACTGCTAATATCGACTCCGTATATAGGGTTTTAGACTATACCATCAATCACGAAGAAACATATCTGAAGAATAAACAAGATACGTTACAGAAAAGGCAGGACGACTATCAACATGCAGTAAACGCAGAGAGTCGTTATGAAGCTCTGTTCGCTCTATACCAAGAATATCGCTATTTCAACAATGATTCTGCGTTACATTACCTTTACCGATGCAAAGAACTGGCAGAAAAAGAGTCGAATACCGGAATACTGATGGAAACATTCATGCGATTGGCACATCAATATGTTGTGACGGGTTATTATCCTGAGGCACAGCTATACTTTCAAAAAGTGCAACCTAGAAAGCTACCCATTACTTTACTTCCCACATACTATCACTACCTATCACACCTATATCGTGAGTTAGAGATGTTTACGATCGACAAAGGTATGCGCGATGAGTATCATCAACTGTCGTTAGTGTACCGTGATTCGCTTGAACAGATCAGTGATCCTCATACTGTTATTTCCTTACAACGAAGATGTATTGCGCTCTGCGCCGATGGTAATTACGATGAAGCTATGAAGGTAAACAACGAGTGGAGGGAGAAGGTAAGACCTGGCACGATCAACTATTCAACGATGGCCTATTACAGGGCAGAGATCTTTGGCAGCCGAAAAGAGAATGACATACAGAAATACTGGTTGGCCATCTCTGCAATCTCCGAGATCATCTGCAGTCACATGAACCATCAGGCCTTATGGAGACTGGCCAATATTTTGTCTGACGAGGGGGATATCAGCAGAGCAATGCGCTATATTGATTTCTCTTGGAACAGTATATCCAAGTTCAGCACGCACAAACGAGCCTGGTTTATAGCACCGATCATGAACGATATTCACAATGGATACCAAAAAAAGATCACCAAAGCACATTCACAACTGTTCATTCTAACCCTGATTATCGGATTATTAGCCATTTTCTTGCTCACAGCACTCATCTATGCTATCCGAAAAAGACGAATGGCAGTCATCGCAAGAGCAGAGGTCAGTCAACGTAACCAACAACTCTCAGAACTAAATGAGCAACTCTCTACGCTCAATTCCCAGTTGAAAGACTCTAATCGCTTAAAGGATGAATATATAAGAGAGTTTCTGCAGATGTGCTCAACGTATATCGACAAGATGGACAACTATCGTATCCGCATCAGCAGGAAGTTGAAAGCAAATCAGATAAAGGATTTGATGAAGATAATCAACTCTGAAGATATGAAAAACGAAGAGAGACAGGAATTGATGGATCATTTCGATGCCGTGTTCCTGCATCTGTTCCCCACGTTCATTCAAGACTTCAACCAGTTACTGAAGCCCGAGGCACGTGTCTACCCGACAAAAAACAATAGTATGAACACCGTTCTGCGTATCTTCGCACTCGTACGACTGGGTATCGACGAGAGTTCAAAGATAGCTGAATTCCTTGATTACTCAGCAAACTCGATATACAATTACCGTTCGCGAATCAAGAAAGAAGCATTGGGATTACGAGATGACTTTGAGAAGCAAGTCAAGCAGATTGGATTGTAAACGAGAAGAAATCATTCCTTTTCTTTTTTGAGAAGAGATTATGCCTTAGATTTGTTTATCAAATTCTTTTTGTATGGATTCTATGGTATGTTCAGCCAAAGCTGTATCTATTCTATTTCTGAGTTGTTCTAGACGTTCGAATGTCTCTTGTTTCCGTAATTTTTCTTTTGCATCACGCATAGCAGTTACCATCATTTTATTTTGGGTAATTAAACTATTAGTTAAACCAAGAATTCGTTTATATTGATTATAGTTTGTATCATAAAGTGATGAAAAACGACCATCATTAAGAGTCTTATGTAATTCAAGAACATTTAGGATACCATCTTTTATTAATCGTTCATGCATATTATTATGAAACAATCGTAATAAATCAGAGTTTTCAATAGATGCTCCAGCATTCATGGCATCACATAACTCTTCAAAAACTACTGGTATTTGATTTTTGGTTTTCATGATGTCATCCGTATAGGGTTTATAAATAGCAGAATACAAACTATCTATACCTTCTGAATAGAAATCCATAAGAGAATATGTTGTTCTGAAATCATCAAGAAAATCATTTGACATCATAAAAGAAAAGGCATTATAAACCAAGTTCCTATTAATAGAAGTATACCTAGAACGTGATTGTTTAGGAGTAAAGTAAAATGGAATATCTCCTGTCGGATTGTCCTCAGTATACGCACAAAAAGTATCAATACTCTCACAAGTGATACCTATCTCTTTTATCATGACATTAATATCAACGCTCATCAGTTGAAGAGCATTTCTACTTTCTATACAAGACAGATTCATTGGGTGCCGCCTCTAATATTTGCTGTATTTTTGTAGCCATCTTCGTTTATTTTATGAATACCAGCCTAAATTTGTTGCAAAAATACTCTTTTTATCAAGCCAAACATTTCCTCTAAAATTGGTAATTTTTATATAAATTTATCTCCAAATTCGTATTTATAGCGAATTTAAGAGCAAAAAACAAGCACAGAACTAATAATGGAGATACAATTGCCGTCCAAAAGAGAAAGATGACAGTATAAAGTGGATTGAACTCGGTACGGTTTAGTTTATTTGCATTTAATATATCCATAACCTAAACAAAACCTCTATCTCAACAAAAAAATTATAAGAATGAGAACAAAGAATAGAACATAAAAAATAGTCAAGGGACAGACGGGGGACAAATTACACCCGAAAAAATGTCCCCCGAGGGACAGAATTCCTGCGAGGAGAACTCATTAACATTGGTTAACAACCATCGGAGTCTCTCTCTCTTGTAGGCAAAAAAAGGACATTTTTCAAAGAACTGAAAAGAACTGCATAGGCAAGTGACAAGGGATAAGGTTTTCGGGAGTGTGGACAACTGAGAAGTGACTAGTGACAAGTATGATTACCCTTCCTGCTTTGAACCTAGCCTCTTGAACCTTGAACTTTGAACCTTGAACCTTGAACTTTGAACCTTGAACTTTGAACTTTGAACCCTGAACTATTCTAGAGATAGATACCTTTGAAGCTGGAGGGCAACTCGGCAATTGCCAAGGGCGTTTCGGGCTCAAGGGAAGGGTGCTTAATGGCCTCTGAGATGGCTCAATTGAGCCTTTTCGATGCCTGAAAAGTCGATGAGATGGTCCATTTGGCGCATCATTCATCGCATTTGCTATCAGAACACATGAATTTCAAGTCGCTAAGATGAGCGGCAAATGTGGGTATTGCCATCGGAATGAGCGTCTCAGCATACCAAAAGAGGCCTGTAAGAGGAGTAATTTGATGCGTTTTTTACCCTTTTCCAGTTCTGCATCTTCGGCGCAATCGGTTTTGAGATATTATATCTCATTGATAATCAGCCTTTTAGATAAATTAATGATAACCAGCGTTACAGTTACAGTTGTTACAGTTTCTGTTTTGGGGCGTTACAACTTCCCTATATTATATATATATACTTATATATCAATTAGTTATAATATATATATAGGAGATATTGTTACACAATTTTTTAATTGTAACAACTGTAACTGTAACGCTCCGGCCAGCACGAACGTAAAACATAAAAATGCAGAAATACCATTCGAGGATGATTGTTATTAAAGAAAAAGGAGTATCTTTGCGGCATAGAAACGGGCATGGTGCCCTATCCTACTCCACTTCCATCTATATGGCCTCATGATTGGCTATACCCAGATGGACTTAGG
>Ga0129307_1003217_pt1 | contig 10760 bp, 10 predicted proteins | sample P1105metagenome_FD_94437 | JGI IMG/M metagenome (GOLD analysis project Ga0129307, IMG submission 94437) | Capybara group fecal microbial communities from Wisconsin, USA - P1105 metagenome | ecosystem: Host-associated > Mammals > Digestive system > Large intestine > Fecal | place: USA: Wisconsin... | reverse complement strand
GACAAGCGCGGATATCCAGTCCACCATCACACCGGATGAAGGCCGTAACGTTCCGTGGCACATCTACAACATCGAAGCTTGCGACACTGCAAAGCAGGCTCTGATCGGTATGGACGGTCTGATGGATATGGTCGAGCTGAAGAAGGAAGGTCATCTGATCGAGAAGTCCAGAGAGCTCCGCGAGAAGGCGACCCTGTTCATGGAAGAGATCCTCGAAGTCGGTGGTTACTTCAAGGCTGTCGAAGAAGGCTTCTTCGTCGACTCCGCTGAATACCCGGCTCGTAACGGTGACGGTATCGCCCGTAAGATCGACGGTGGTGTCGGCTACGGCTTCATCTACGAGAGAGATGAGGACTACATGGCTCCTGTCACTGCACACTTCGGCTACAACAACGTTGAGCAGTACGGCGGCGACCCCGAGAACCCGTCCGCACTGATCGGCGGCTGCACCTTCGAAGACCGCAGCAAGATCGTCTTCATCGACGAACTCGACGAGGACAACGTCAACACCAGACTGGAAGAGACATGGAAGTATCGTCACACCAACCTGGTCAAGCCCGAGATGGAATGGGCGGCTGACGGCACCATCATGATCACCATGATGATCCCGAGAGACCGCCGCACCTCCGAAGTCGTCGCTGTCGAGATTGGTAAGAAACTCGGCCTCGTCGATCCGGAAGTCATCTCCCGCGAAGTCATGCAGGAAGCTGAAGGTACCCGTATCGAAATGAAGGGCAAGGTCGACTTCGACATCAACGTTGACGATCTGGTCATTCCGCCGGAACCGCATTACCTCACCGACCAGGAACTCCGTGATGACATCGAAGCACATCCGCTGGTCGTCGTCTGCGGTACCGTTGGTGAAGACGAGCACTCCGTAGGTCTGCGCGAGATCATCGACATCAAGCACGGCGGCATCGAGAAGTGGGGCGTTGAAGTCCACTACCTCGGCACCTCCGTCCCGGTTGAGAAGCTGGTCGACGCTGCCATCGAAGTGAACGCTGAAGCGATCCTCGCTTCCACCATCATTTCCCATGACAACATCCACTACAAGAACATGAAGCGGATCAATGATCTGGCTATCGAAAAGGGCATCCGTGATAAAGTCATCATCGTTGCCGGCGGTACACAGGTTATCCCCGAAGAGGGTGTCAAGACCGGTATCGACGCTGCGTTCGGCCGTAACTCCCACGGTATCGACGTTGCTTCCTTCCTGGTTGAGGAGAGAATCCGCAGAAGAAAGGCAAAGGAAGAGGCTGAGAAGGCTGACAAATAAGCCGGCCAACGTCTTATAAAGACTTCCTGAGCGGGCGGCAGAAAATGCCGCCCGCTTTTTTTCAAAAGAGTTTCTTGTTTTTAGGGAATCTAAAAGAAAAGGAAAGTGTTTCTGGGGTTATAAGTAAGCGCAATCTGTGATATTATTAGTGCGTCCGTGCTTCAGGAACTGTTGTGCGGGTAGAGCTATTCATCATAACAGTATAAAAAGGGGACATAGAATATGAAAGTAGATGTATTGGTCGCGGAGATTGGGTCTACCACCACCGTTCTCAACGCATTTATCAATATCGACTCAGATCAGCCGGTCTTCTGGGGCCAGGGGCAGGCGCCGACTTCTGTTCTGGAAGGCGACGTCCGCATCGGTCTGAAGGGTGCGCTGGATGATATGTGCCGCCGCATGGGCGAGGAGAAGATCGAGTATGACAAGATGCTCGCGACGTCTTCCGCTGCCGGCGGTCTCAAGATGTCCGTCCACGGTCTTGTCTACGACATGACCGCGCGCGCTGCCAGAGAAGCAGCGCTCGGCGCAGGCGGCATCATCCATTTCGTCACGGCGGGCAAACTGCGCCGGACGGACCTGGCAAAGATCAAGGAGATCAGGCCCAACCTGATCCTGCTCGCGGGCGGCGTCGACTACGGCGAAAAGGAGACAGCGATCGATACTGCAGAAAAGCTGCGTGAGCTGGACTACAAGGCACCGGTCATCTATGCGGGCAACATCGAAAACCGCGAAGAGATGAAGCTGATCTTTGATGACCGCAAACTGTACATCTGCGACAACGTTTATCCGAAGATCGACATGCTCAACGTTGAGCCGTGCCGCAAGATGATCCACCAGGCGTTCGAGGATCACATCATCCACGCGCCGGGCATGGAGCATGTCCGCGACATGGTCAACGGCCCGATCATCCCGACCCCGGGCTCCGTCATGGAGTGCACCAAGCTGCTCTCCGACTGTATCGGCAACGTCATGACCATCGACGTCGGCGGCGCGACGACAGATGTCCACTCTGTCACAACAGACTCTGATGACCTGGCTGCGATGATGACCACACCGGAGCCGAAAGCAAAGCGTACCGTAGAGGGCGACCTCGGTCTGTACGTCAACCGGATGCACGTAATCGAGTCCATCGGTGAAGACGAACTGCGCAAGAGACTCGCGCCGGTCGATCTCGACAAGACGCTCGAGTCTTACGTGGCGATTCCGAAAACTCCGGATGAATTCAAACTGGTCGAACTGCTGGCGGAAGAAGCGACGCTCAAGGCGGTCGAACGCCACGCCGGCATCATCCGTTACGTCTACGGTCCGACCGGCCGTACGACCGTCGTCGAAGGCAAGGACCTCACACAGGTCCAGTACATCGTCGGTACCGGCGGCGCGCTGACCAGACTCCCGCACCGCGTGGAGATCATGAAGGAGATCGCGGCGTACAACGAGAGCGGCATGCTGCTGTTCCCGACGGACCATGCGCAGATCCTCGTCGACAACGACTACATCATGGCTTCCCTGGGCGTTCTGTCCAAGGAATACCGCGAGGCAGCCATCAAACTGCTCGAAAAGAGCCTCGACTTCAAGTTCCCCGAAGTGCTGGCCAAAGACCAGAAGAGCGCGATGCAGATGGCGCTCGAAGAGGCGGAACGCCGCTCCAAGCAGCTTGCCGAGGAAGAAGAGCATATCAAGGAAATGGAAGAGATGGGCTACGATATGACCGTCTACAAGAAGGATCTCGAAGCCCGTAAGAATAAAGGGAAAGAGCAGCACGAGATGGATTCGTCTGTAGAAGGCGCCGGTGTGCCGGATGATGAATGCGTGCTCCCCGAAGGTGCAGCAGAAGCATTCGATGCAGTCCTTGCAAAGGATGAGCAGGCGGCGGAAGCAGCTTTCGAAGCGCACCACAAGGCGGCTGCCGCGGATCTCAAGCCCAGCGAGGCGATGGAGCAGCAGCACGAACAGACTGCAGGCTGCAACCACGAATGCTGGCTGTGCCCGCACGTGTACTGCCCGAACCGTAAATACAAGCGCGGCGAACCGCCGGAAGGCAGATAGTCATGGCCGATGCTGCGGACACGGAGGTGTCCCGCTCGACCGCTCGCGCTTAGTCCTCACGCAACGGTTCTAAGCTCCATCTTCGCAGATGCTCGATGATCGCTAAGAACCGGCGTTGCGGATGTCTGCGCGTGACACCTCCGTGTCCGCAGCAGATGTCCATCACTTCCAGAAAGGAGTTCTGACCATGTATCCCAGAATCGTCATTGATATGAAAAAACTAGAGGGCAACCTCGATGCTGTTGCAAAGATTACCAAAGAGGGCGGCTGCTCTCTGATGATCGTCACCAAGGGTGTCTGTGCAGACCCCGAAGTCACCAAGATGATCGCCCGCCACCCGGCAGTCAGCTACATGGCGGACAGCCGTGTGGAGAATCTCCGCTCTTATGCAGCGGATGCCAGAGAACACGGCAAGCAGACCGTTCTGCTGCGCCTGCCCATGCTGTCCCAGGTGCAGGAAGTCGTCGATGTCGCTGACATCAGCTTCAACTCCGAGCTGGTCACGATCAAGGCGCTGAACGAAGCGGCTGCAGCAGCCGGCAAAACCCACAAGGTCGTCCTGATGGTCGACCTCGGCGATCTGCGCGAGGGCATCTTCTTCCAGAAGGAAGACGACATCTACGCAGCGGTTGAGGAAATCCTCTCCCTGCAGAACATCGAACTGTACGGCGTGGCTGTCAACCTGACCTGCTACGGCGCAATCATTCCGAAGAACGACAACCTGTCCAACCTGGCGCGTATCGCGGGCGAGATCGAGAAGCGATTCTCCATCAAGCTGCCCATCGTCAGCGGCGGCAACTCCTCCTCGATCTATCTGATTGGCAAAGGCGAACTGCCGGCAGGCATCAACAACCTGCGTCTTGGTGAGTCCTTCTTCCTGGGCAACGACACCGCATACTTCTCGAAGCTGCCGGGCACCGTCGATGATGCGCTCACACTTGAGGCAGAGGTCATCGAGCTGAAGGAAAAACCCTCCATGCCCATCGGCGAAGTCGGCAGGGATGCGTTCGGCCAGGTGCCGGTCTACGAAGACAGAGGCATCATGCAGCGCGCCATCGTGGCGGTCGGCCAGCAGGATGTCGCGCTTGACAGCGTCGAGCCTGTCGATGAGGATCTCGAAGTCATGGGCGCCAGCTCCGACCACATGATCGTCAATGTCACCAACGCGAAGAAAGAGTACAAGATCGGCGATGTGATCGCGTTCAAGCTCGGTTATGGCGGCATGCTCCGCGCGACGACCAGCGCATACGTCGAAAGAGCGTACAAGTAATCGCTTCCCGCATATGGAGCTGCGGCATACAGCCGACAACTTCTGCGATTACAGATTCAGACAACTAACAAAAAGAACGAGTCCTGCGTGGCTCGTTCTTTTGGCATTTACTGGTGGAAACGGGGTATGCCTGTGGTATAATAAATTGCAATAATTTGTAGATACTGTGAGACTGACGCGACTTTTAAGGAACTGAAAGGAGTGTGGAGTATGGGTAGTTTCATGAAAGAATTTAAAGAATTTGCGATGAAGGGGAACGTCATGGACCTCGCCGTCGGCATGATCATCGGTGCTGCGTTCACCGCGATCATTTCGGCTCTGGTCGACAACATCCTGTCGCCGCTGATCGGCCTGCTGATCAAGGTCGACTTCAACGATGCCGCTGTCAATGTGGCAGGTGTTGACATCATGTACGGCGCATTCATCATGGCGATCATCAACTTCATCATCGTTGCATTCGTGCTGTTCGCGATGATCAAGGCAATGAACAAGCTCAGAAAAGAACCTGAGGCGGCTGAGGAGGAGCCGACCACGAAGGTCTGCCCGTTCTGCAAGAGCGAGATTCCGATCGAGGCGACCAGATGCCCGCATTGCACCTCTCAGCTGGAGGAGTAAGGCACATACAACACAGCCAGCATGGTCCCCGGGGTTCCCGGGGATTTTGTTTTGCGCAAGAAGCGTTGAAAAGTATTCTTCGTTTTGTATATACTTGTAAACAGATGTGGTTATCAGAGAATGCGGACCCGCCCGGGCGGCGGGATGTCCGCGGAAGCAGGCTCTGCAGGAGCCGGGAGCATCAGTGAAAGCACGTATTTTAACAAAGGAACAACTGCAGGCGGAAGTGGAAGGGACCCTGGCGTTCATCCAGGGACATGACGAACGCAATGTCCACAACAAGGTCAGAGCGGCTTTTCTCGATGGGGAAGCAAGCGAAGAGCGATTCTGGGTGGACTTTTCATTCAAGGCCGACCCCAGTCACTGGAACATCTTTGAAATCCTGCACGGTGGCGTGGCGGCGACGTTGTTTGACGACTGCATCGGGATCGCCGGCTCCGTCGCGCGCGGCGAACAGTATGTGACGACCTCGAGCATGTCGCTGGAGTACGTCCGTGCGATGAAGGGGAAGCGATTTCGCCTGCATACGGAGATCACCCACGTCGGCGGGCACATGGTCACCGGCCACGGGGAACTCTACGATGAAAAGGAACGGCTTTGCGTCAGCTGCATGGCCAGCTATACGGTCCACATAGATAAGACCGATGGGCCGGGGAGGGCGCTGTGAAACGGGCAAGAATGAGCGCCGCGAGCCGGATTGCGGCATTTGATAAAGAAGATATCGCAAGAGAAGTGCAGGGGTGGCTGACGCTGGAGCAGAAAGACCCCGGCATGCACTTCACGTCGATCGAACTGGAGTACCTGGACAGCGGCATCTACGAGGACGGGCAGATCTGGATCGACTATGCCATCGACACCCGGCATCGGCATATGAACGTCTACGGGCATGTGCACGGCGGGGCGATCGCGACCATGATGGATGCGGCGATGGGCATCGGCGCCTGTGCGGCTTCGGAGTACTACCTCCTGCCGACCGTGGATATGTCGATGCTGTTTCACCATGCGGTCACAGAGGGCCGCTACCGGATCCACATGCAGACGACGCACATGGGCCGCAAGATGGTCAACTGCCGCTGCGGCATATACAATGAACAGGGCCGGCTCTGCGCGACGGGCATGGCCGGATACTATGTCAAGGAATGATGGACAGGCAGCGCCGGGACAGAAAGGTCGGGCAGGAACGGCGGCGCTGCGCGCGGAGTTGTCACAGATGAAACGGATACTCAATTTTGAATACGGCGGCATATGGTGCATGTACTGGACGTACTTTGCCGCCCTCCTGTCATTCGGTTCGGTCTTTCTGCTCGGGAAAGGCTTCAGCAACTATGAGATCGGCATCCTGTTTGCTCTGGCGAGCATTCTCGGCGCGCTGATCCAGCCGCCGCTTGCCGATGTTGCAGACAACTCCAGAGTCTTCCGGATCCACAGACTGATGGAGATCCTGCTGCTCCTGATGATCCTGCTGGCAGCGGGGCTCTTCGTGTATCAAACAAAAGGGGCGCCGCTCTTTCTGATCTACCTGCTCCTCTACGCGTTTCACCTCGCGCTGCAGGGACTGATCAACGCGCTCCTGTTCACGCTGGAGGAGACCGGCCACAAGGTCTACTTCGGCATCTGCCGGGCGAGCGGTTCGATCGCCTACTCCGCGGTCATGGCGGTCCTCGGCGTTCTGGTCGACCGGTACAGCAGCAGTATCCTGCCATATGCGGGGATGGTGTTCCTGCTGTGCTGGATGGCCTTCATTGTCGGCAGCGACGTCCATTATCTGCGGGCGATGCGCCGGCGGGCGAAGGAAAAAACCGCAGCGGAAGACGGGCAGCCGGAAGAGGCTGCACAGCCGGCCGAAAAGATCCACCTGCTGGCGTTTCTCAAGCGGAACAAATTATTCCTGGTGCTGAGCATCGGCGTGCTGTTCTTCTTTTTCGGCAATGCCGTGCAGAACACCTTCATCTACCAGATCGTGACGGATGTCGGCGGAACGAGTGCAGACCTCGGCGTCGTGGCGGCGTGCACAGCTATGTCGGAAGTGCCGGGCCTCATGCTGTTCGATGTGATCAGAAAGCACATCCCCGTCAACACACTTCTGAAGATCGCGGCGGTCGCCTTCGTGGCGAAGTTCGTGATGCTCTGGCTGGCGCAGGCGGTGTGGGTGATCTGCCTCGCGCAGGTGTTCCAGGCGGTCTATATCGTGATCATGCCGGCGATGATTTACTTCATCGACCAGATCATGGACAAAGGCGAAGCCGTCAAAGGGCAGGCGTGGTTCATGATGGCGACAACGGTCGCCAGCGTCATCGCGAGCTACCTCGGGGGTCTTATCCTGGACGTGGCAGGTGCGAAGATGCTGTGCCTGGCGGCAGCAGTCTGTGCGCTGATCGGCGCCATCATTTATTTTGCGGTCGTGGACCGCTTTGGAGAAGCAACAAAATGAACGACAGCAGAGGAAAAGACAATCCATTTACAATTCGCGCGATGCAGCCCGGCGACCGGGAGGAGGTCATCGCAATGATGCGCGTGTTTTACGACTCGCCGGCGCTCCTCACGGACATCCCTGACGAGGTGCTGGTGCGCAATGTGGACGCGTGCCTCAGCGATTCTCCCTTCGTGGAGGGGCTCATCATAGAATCGCCCAGCGGGGAGCGGGCCGGATATTCGATCCTTGCCAAGAGTTTTTCGACGGAGTTCGGCGGGCCGTGCGTCTGGATCGAGGATATCTATCTGCGGGAAGCGTACCGCGGATGCGGGGCCGGCAGTGCGGTGCTCGGCTTTGTGAAAGCGCAGCACCCGGAAGCCGTCATCACACGGCTCGAAGTAGAGACGGAGAACGTGCCTGCCATCGCTGCTTACCGGAAGGCGGGTTACAGCGAGCTGGGGTACACGGAAATGTACCTGCTGAAAGAGGACTGACCGCAGCAGCGGGCTGTCTGATTTTCTTCCTGTTTGTAGATAAAGTTGCTGCCGGCAGTAAAACGGCATAATGGAGGTATTGCAATGGGTCAGTACAACTTTGATGAGATCGTTGACAGACAGGGCACGAATGCGCTGAATACAGATGGATTCCGTCAGTATATCTTCCATGCAGGCCCGGAAAAACAGTTCCCCTACAAGGACGACGAGTTCGTCCGCATGTGGGTCGCGGACATGGAGTTTGCGGTCGCGCCGGAGATCCGGGAGGCGCTGCAGGCGCGTCTCGACCGCCGCATCTACGGGTACACCGGGACCTACGACGGCGCGTACGACAAGGCGTTCATGCAGTGGTGCAAAGACCACTACGACTGGACGTTCGATGAGGCGGAGCTCTGCTACAGCCCGGGCGTCATCCCGGCGCTGTATCTGGTGTCGGAGATCCTCTGCGAAGAAGGAGACAAGATCCTGATCAACACGCCGGCGTACGGGTACTTCCTGCACACGGCGGAATACGTGCATAAGGACGTGCTGATGTCGCCGCTGAAAAAGGATGCGGAAGGGAGATTTTCCCTCGACCTCGACGACTTTGAAGCGAAGTGTGCCGATCCGGCCTGCAAACTGGTGATCTGGTGCAACCCGCACAACCCCACCGGCCGCGTCTGGACCGAAGAAGAACTCAAAGCGGCTGCTGCGATCGTTGAGAAATATGATAAATGGATCATCTCCGACGAGATCCACTGCGACCTGCTCCGCATGGATCAGCACCACACCCCGATGGCGAAGGTCATGAAGGAATATAAGAAACTCATCACCTGCATGGCGCCGACCAAGACGTTCAACCTGGCCGGGTTGTCCTTCTCCAACGTCATCATCCGCGATCCGTGGCTGAGAGCGGAATACAATGCGCGTGACAAAGTCGGCGGGCTGATCAATGCCTTCTCGCTGACCGCGGCGACGGCTGCTTACCAGAAGGGCGAGCCCTGGCGGCAGGAACTGCGCGCGTACCTCGATGAGAACTTTGCGTTCACGAAGCGATTCCTCGATGAGGAACTGCCCGAAGCCGTGATGCAGCCGGCCGAGGCGACGTACCTGGCATGGGTCGATATGTCGAAGTGCCTGCCGGATGTGGAAGATCTGCCTGGGTTCTTCGCGAACGAAGCCGGCGTGCTCCTGGAAGGCGGCAATTCCCTGTTCGTCGGCAACGCGGAAGGCTATGTCCGCCTCAACCTGGCGATGCCGCGGTCGATCATTAAGACCGGACTCGAACGGATGCGCGACGCGATCCGCAGGCACCGGGAATGTTAGCGGACCGGCTCTTTGTCAGGGCGGCTGAGCATCCTGACGGCGTAGTCCAGGAAGCACCGGACGGCAGGCGAAGCCTGCTCGAGGCTTGGGACCGCCGCACCGAGCGTGATGTACTCCGGCGGGTCCAGCGGCAGTTTGACGACGTCGCACTCCCACTTTAACGTGACAAGTTCATTCATGATACCCATCCCAAGACCGTGCTCGATCAGCGTCATCGTGGTGCGGTCTTCCCATGTGGTGAACGCGATCTCGGGGTGCAGATCGTATTTTTCCAGCAGCGCCACAGCATCCGCATCCCTTCCGAGTGCGGGCAGGATAAACTGCTCGCCGCCGCATTGTGAAAGGGGGTAGGTTTTTTCTTTTGCGAGCGGGTGATCTTTTGGCAATACAGCGACCATCGGATCGTCATAAAGCGGGAACCAGTCGTACGGCATCGATTCCCGGTAGCTGAGAAAACCGATGTCCGCTCTTGCCTCCTGGAGCAGACTGTCCACTTCCTGCCAGACGCCTTCCATCAGGCGGATCTTGATATTTGGATGGTCTTTGCGGAAAGCCTCGATCAGCGGCGGCACCCAGTGCGTCGCGATGCTCGTATACGCAGCGATGGTGATCTCACCGGTGAGCAGGCCACGCACCTCATTGGCGAGCTGGTAGAGGCGGTCTTCCTGTTGAAGAAACGTCCGGACAGCAGGCAGCAGGTGTTCGCCGTCCTTTGTAAGGCGGACGCCTTTTTTGCTGCGCACAAAGAGCGGAAATCCAAGGTTGTTTTCCAGCGCGCTGACGAGCTGGCTGACCCCGGACGGGGTGTAGTTGAGCTTTTCGGCGGCACCGGAAAAGCTGCCGGTCTCGGCGGAGAGTACAAAGGCTTTACAGCGGGCGGTTTCCATGATGGGTTTCCTCAATTTATGATTTAAGTTTTACTTAAATCAATTATAACAAACAGCAGTTTTACTTTTCAACATAAATACTCTAAACTGCAAAGTGAAAAGAGAAGTCACTTAAAAGACTTATGAAAGGAGATATAAAATGAACATGCAGAAAAGAATCGCGCACATCGTCCTCTGGGCTGTCGCACTGATCGCACTGGCAATCAACGCAGTCTCTCTGGAAGCCGCCGGCGGTATCGCCTTCTTCGTGACGATCGCAGCCACGATCGCGGCATGCATCGGCGTCTCGACAGCCTGCGCACCGGAAAAGAACCGGTAAGCAGGGATGGGGTTATAGGACAAAAAGAGTTGGTGGCTAGTCCCAATAAACAGGATATTCAGAAGAGCGGTGCAGTTCTCCCCAGACAATAGCGTCACCCCACATCGGGATAGTGTCTGCTCGTTGTTCTTT
>Ga0129307_1003216_pt1 | contig 10772 bp, 10 predicted proteins | sample P1105metagenome_FD_94437 | JGI IMG/M metagenome (GOLD analysis project Ga0129307, IMG submission 94437) | Capybara group fecal microbial communities from Wisconsin, USA - P1105 metagenome | ecosystem: Host-associated > Mammals > Digestive system > Large intestine > Fecal | place: USA: Wisconsin... | reverse complement strand
TTCAAATGGTACCGCGGCGCTTCATGTAGCTTGCATGGCTATAGGTATTCAGCCGGGCGATGAAGTAATTGTGTCATCGATTACTTTTGCGGCAAGTTCTAACTGTGTGCTGTATTGTGGCGGTACGCCTGTTTTTGCCGATATCAGACCCGATACATATAACATTGATGTCGAGGATGTTAAGAGAAAGATTACAGATAAGACTAAGGCAATTGTTGCGGTTGATTTCACCGGTCAGGCGGTTGAGCTTGATGAGCTTAAGATGATTTGCAAGGAGCATAATCTTTTCTTAATCGAGGATGCGGCTCATTCTATCGGTACTAAGTACAAGGGGCAGCCTGTAGGCTCGATTGCGGATATCACGACGTTTTCTTTTCACCCGGTTAAGACGGTTACTGCGGGCGAAGGCGGCGCGTGCATGACTAACAGCGATGAACTTTATGCCAAACTTGCTCTTGCGCGTACACACGGTATCACGAAGCATCCTGATGAGATGGTTCGCGAGAGTGAAGGCCCCTGGTACTACGAGCAGGTGGATCTCGGATACAATTACCGTATTACGGATTTTCAGGCGGCTTTATTAATCAGCCAGATTAAGAAGCTTGAAAGATTTTCGAACCGCAGAAAAGAAATTCGCAAAATGTATGATGATGCGTTCTCGAAGATGCCTGAGCTCTTTGTTCAGAAGCAGATTCCCGAATCGGATACTACGCAGCATCTTTATATAATCAGACTTAATCCCGAGAAGCTTAAGTGCACGAGAAGAGAATTCTTTGATGCTTTTGCTGCAGAAGGGTTCGGTCCGCAGGTACATTACATTCCTGTTTACAGACATCCATACTACGAGAAGCTTGGCTACAAGAAGGGTCTGTGCCCTGTGGCGGAGGCTACTTATGAGCAGATTATCAGCATTCCTTTTTATCCGGCATTGACGGATGAGGATGTTCAGAGCACGATAACTGCAGTTAAGAAGATTGTGGATTATTACAGAAAATAAAACGCCCGGAAGGAACGACGAATGGAAGTTAAGCGTAAGAAACTGCTTAATATTTTCATATACACAACGATTATTGCGCTTTTCGCACATGGATATAGGTTCCTGAATAATCTGTATACCAGCGATGCGTTGGTGGAAGTGTTTCAGGACGATATTTATTATCAGAGATCGCTGGGACGTTTCATGCAGCCACTTATTATGGTGACACGCGGAGTTGTTTGCTCACCGTGGTTGATTGGTTGCGTTTCGATTGTGTTGCTGACACTGTCGGTGTATTTCATTTCCGAAATGCTTGAGATTGAAAACGGGCTTTTGCTTTTCTTCTTAAGTGGCGTGCTTATTTGCAATGTAACTGTTACATCTGCCTGTGCGGCGTTCTTGCCGTGGGTGGATGTTTATGCGCTCGCGTTATTGCTGGCTACGCTTGGCGTGTGGCTGTATTTCAAGGACAAGTGGTGGGGATATCTCTTAGGAAGTGTTCTTATGATTTGTTCCATGGGTCTTTATCAGGCTTATATTGACGTTGCGCTTGCGCTGATAACCATATTATTGATTGGCAGGCTGTTTAATGGCGAGGAAGTTAAGCGTTTCTTTATCCGAATGGGTAAGATTGTCGGCAGCCTTATCGGTACGGCTATAGGATATTGGTGTGCTTTCAAGCTGATATTGAAGATTCATCATGTTACTGAGGCTACTTCATATAACGGATTATCGGACGTCGGACAGTACGAAGGCGTATCGATAATAGGACTGATTGGAGATACATATCAAAAAGCATTTTCTTATTTACTTAACCAAAAGACTTTTGTTTCTACTATTTTGTTGGACATAAGAATAAGCGATGCATGGGTTATTCTTTTGAGAATGTGTTTTTTCGTTTGCGCCGGGTTGGCTATAGCCTTTATCGTGCAGCTCAATATTAAGAACAAGACTTCTTTGTGGAGCCGCATACTCCAGGCTTTGGCGCTTATATTGTTCCCACTTATGTGCAATGTTGTGAACATTATATCCAAGGGTATGGAGCATGATTTGATGGTGTATGCCGTTTTCTTTTTCTATGTGCTGGTGATTTACGTGATGGGCAGGATACATGGAGAAAGCGGTTTTACAAATGTGAAACTTGCTGTTACGATGATTCCGATAGCGTTGATAGTCTGGAACAGTGTTGTGCATAGCAATCAGGTGTATTTCAAAGTTGATATGCAGGACAGGGCCGCATTATCATATACGACAAGGCTGGTTGCGTCCGTTGAACATACCGAAGGGTACGAGCCGGGAGTCACTCCAGTAGTGCTTATAGGGTGGCCAGAGCCAGGCAGCTAATTCTCGGAAGTATTGTACTTGCGCGATGTTCACTGCTACGGTACTGATACCAAGACTCCGTTTTCGTATGGAGGATCGCTTCCGAGTTATCTTAGGAATTTCCTTGCGGTTCCGATGAACATAACCGAGGCGGAGATACCGGATTCTTTTGTCAAAGAGATGAACGAATATCCCGGAGACAATTCGATAGCGTATTATAACGATATTCTTGTAGTTAAATTTTCTGAATAGAAGGGGAATAAAATGAGCGTAATCAAATCGGCAGCAATGCTTGAGTTTCCGGGATGTGGAGACGAGAGAGGCGAGTTAATCGTTGTGGAAGGAATGCAGGACGTTCCTTTCGAAATAAAGCGAGTTTTCTACATGTACGGCAGTGACGACACTGTAGTGAGAGGCAAGCATGCCAATCTTCGCACTGAGTTCGTGCTTATAAATGTTGCGGGCACCAGTAAGGTTAAGGTACTGGATGGCAGAGGTAATGAGACAATCTATCTTTTGAATCGCCCGAATACAGGCATTTATCTTCCTAAGATGACCTGGAAGGAAATGTATGATTTCAGTGCGGACTCCGTTCTTTTGTGCCTTGCGAGCGAGCATTATGATGCGGCTGAGTACATTCGTGATTATGATGAGTATTTAAAGCTTATCAATAAAGAAGTATAATAATAAAAATATCATATGGCGTTATGGGGACAGCGGAGGCGCATACTCCTAAGGGGTGAGCGTTTTAGGCTGAATAAGTATTTAAGGGGAATGCTATGGATATTAACGAAACAGGACGCGGTATGGTGTACAGGCACCCGTGGGAATTAAGCAGGACCCGGATGCTTATCAATGAGTGGAAACGTTATTTTGACGAACTCTACGGAAAAGGAGAAAAACTGCTTAGGTATATTAATATCGGCGCGGGCGATATGTTCTTTGACGACGCGTTGCTGAAAGAATATCGTAATACCGAAGTATATGCCGATGATTTGGGCTACAATACAAAGGGTCAAAATGTGTTGGTTACCGGAAGCAAGTATCTGACCAATGATATCGACTCGGTTGATGAGGACATTCTTTTCGACTATTCCATTATGATGGATTCGCTCGAATATATGCCTGATGACAAAGCGTATATTACAAAGCTTATGTCGAGGGTTAAGCCGGGCGAGTACATGTTTTTTACGTTGCCCGCGTATACGAAGCTTTTCTCGGACCACGACAGACATGTGGGCAATCTGAGAAGATATGACAAGAAACAGTTTGAGAAGATGCTATCCGAAATCGACGGACTGGAAATAGTACTCTCAAGACATTTTTACTTTTTGCTCTTCATGGTGAGACTGATTCAGGTTCTGACCAAAGCAAAGATTGATCCTGAGCAAAAGGTCACCACAGGCTGGAAGCACAAGGAAACAGGGCTTTTTACGGGTGTTGTTAAGAACGTTTTGAATTTAGATTATATAATCGGCAGACATCTGCCCGGACTGTCACTTATGATAGTTTGTAAAAGAAAGTGATTATTATGTTTTTTGATTTTCTTGAAAAGATTTTTCGCTTCTTCGTCTACAAAGTCTTCAGACTGAAGTTTACGGAAGAGCAGTATGCTAAAATATGGCAGTTTGTAATGTACGCAACGGTGGGTCTTTCGAACACCGTTGTTTCGTATGTATTCTACATTTTCTTTTTAAAGGTTGTGGGACTGGAAAAAGTACGATTCGGACTTGAAATTTCAAACTTTCTCGGATTTTCCATAAGCGTAGTGAATGCATGCTATTGGAGTAACAAGTATGTGTTTAAGGCCGAGGAAGGCGTCAAGCGTTCCTGGTGGAAGGTATTTATTAAGACGTATGTTGCATATGCTTTGTTCGGTCTTGTGATTCATACAGCGCTTTTGAAGCTTTTTGTAGAGAAGTGGGGCATTGCGAATTGGCTCGCCCCCATCATTCTTGTATTTATCATTACCCCTATGAATTTCGTGGCCAATAAATTCTGGGCTTACAAAGACAAAAAGGAGGAACCTGTTTGCAATGGAGAAGATAGTACCCAACAGGCTTGACAGAGGCTTTTTTAAATATCAAAAAGAATTCGAGGATAAGGCAATAGAAGTGCTTCGCTCCGGATGGTATATTTTGGGCAAAGAAGTTGAAGCTTTCGAAGAGGAGTTCGCGGCATATGTGGGCACTAAGTACAGTGTCGGCGTAGGCAACGGCCTCGATGCGCTTTATCTTGCGTTCAGAGCGCTCGGCATCGGCGAGGGCGACGAGGTACTCGTACAGGGCAATACATATATTGCCAGCGTTATGGGTATTACCATGAACGGCGCAACACCCGTATTTATCGAGCCTGACGAATACTTCAACATAGATGCATCCAAGCTCGAGGAGAAGATTACCGACAAGACCAAGGCCATTCTTGTGGTGCACTTGTACGGACAAGCTTCCAACATGGGTCCCGTTGTGGACATTTGTAAAAAGCACAATCTTAAACTTGTGGAAGACTGCGCTCAGGGACACGGCGCTAAGTTTAACGGCAAGTCCGTGGGAAGCTTCGGCGATATCGGATGCTTTTCTTTTTATCCTTCCAAGAATCTGGGAGCTTTCGGCGACGGTGGCGCTATTACCACAGACAGCAAGGAAATCGCTGACACCATCAAGATGCTCCGTAACTACGGAAGCGAGAAGCGTTATCACAATAAGGTTGTAGGCGTTAATTCCAGACTTGATGAAATGCAGGCCGGACTCTTGCGTGTAAGACTTAAACATATGGCGGAGCTCGAGCAGGAGAAGCGTGAGATTTGCGAGCGCTATCTGGCTGAGATTCACAACGATTTGATTAAGCTTCCTGAGACTCGCGAAGGAGCTACTCACATCTGGCACCAGTTTGTAATCAGATGTGACAGCCGCGACAAGCTCAAGGATTACCTCGAAGAAAAGGGCATAGGTACGATTATCCACTACCCGATTCCTCCGCACCTGTCCGAGGCTTACGCATATCTCGGCATCAAAAAAGGCACACTCCCCATCACCGAGGAATACGCCGAGACTGTTCTTTCTATACCACTCTACAACGGCATGACAAGCGAAGAGCAGGGCAGAGTCATAGATGCTTTGAACAACTATAAGGGCTGACCGTAAGGAAAACTTAATAAAGAATATTGTTTAAATTCTTTGAAAAAGAGGGCGCATAGAGTATAATACTTTATGATGCCCTTTTTATGTGGTGGCATCCGGTCGGGTGGCCGGGATGCGGGCATGGGCATGTGAAAAAGAGTAGTGAGGATTAATATGTTAGTTTCTTTTGTGATTCCCTGTTACAGGTCGGAAGTTACGCTTCCTAACGTGGTCAGAGAGATTGATGAGACCATGAAAGGCCTTATTGCATATGATTATGAGATAGTGCTGGTGAACGACTCGTCGCCCGATAATACGTGGGAGACAATTAAGGGTCTTGTAGCTGAGCACAAGAATATAACAGGCATTAATTTCGCCAGAAATTTCGGCCAGCACGGTGCGCTTATGGCGGGTTTGAGAGAGGCCAAGGGCGACTATGTGGTATGCCTGGACGATGACGGTCAGACGCCGGCTGATGAAGTGGGCAAGCTCCTTGAGAAGCTTGACGAGGGCTACGACGCCGTATACGCAAGCTATGCCAAGAAAAAGCACTCCGCTTTCAGAAACTTCGGAACATTCATGAACGAGAAGATGGCAGAGAAGCTTCTCGGTAAGCCGAAGGAACTGTTCGTATCGAGCTACTTCGGTGTGAAGCGTTTTGTGGTGGATGACATGATAAGATACGAGAACGCTTATCCTTACGTAATCGGACTCGTACTTCGTGCCACTAAGAACATTTGCAATGTTCCCGTTAATCATCGTAACCGTGAGGTGGGAACTTCCGGATATACGCTTGGCAAGCTTTTGAACCTTTGGATCAACGGCTTTACTGCTTTTTCCGTTAAGCCTTTGAGGATAGCCACAGGAATCGGTGCGGTTTGCGCGGGACTGGGCTTCATTTACGGTATTTACACGATAATTAAGAAGCTTATCGGAGTTGACGTTCCTATGGGCTTCTCAGCGCTCATGACGGCGCTTATGTTCATTGGCGGAATGCTGATGCTGATGCTCGGACTCGTGGGTGAGTACATCGGCCGCGTATATATCAGCATGAACAACTCACCTCAATACGTAATAAGAGAAAAGATACATCATGAAGAATAAAAAAGTTGCGGCGGCAGTTGCAATTGTATTGATTTTAATATGCTTCGTGCCCGTACTCTTGGTGTTTAATCGGCCAAAGAAACTGCAGTGCGAGATTGTCTGCTTCGGCGACAGCATCATGGCAGGATACTATGACAGCGCTACCATCCCGGGCTACATAGAGAGTTATTCGGGGCGCAAGACTTTGAATGCCGCTTTCGGCGGACTTACGATGAGCGCTTACTTCGATAATCCCAAGGCCGGAGACGCCAGTCATCTTTTTTCCATGGTAGAATTGTCGGATGCGCTTGTGAAGCGAGATTTTTCTCTCCAGATGATGGCTACTAAGAGAGATATCGGCGATTATCCGCAGGAATGGTACGGAGTTACCGAGTCGCTCGGCGCGGTTGACTGGGATAGTGTCAAGTATGTGTTCGTAGCGCAGGGAGTTAACGATTACCTTTTAGGTAAGCCGCTTGATGATGAGAATGACAAGTATAACAGGTCGACATTCGCAGGCGCGCTTCGTACTTCTATAGAGAATGTTCAGAAGGCATTGCCTGATGCGAAGATTATTCTTTTGACACCTATATACCATTGGGCCGGCGGCGCGGACGAGGATTGTACAGAGAGAGATTTAGGCGGTGGCACACTCCTTGCTTATGTCGATAAGGATATGGAAGTTGCTGCGGAATACGGTCTCATCTGTGTGGACAATTTCAATGGCTCGGGCATTAACCGTGACAATTACAAGCAATATCTGTACGATGGCTTACATACACTTGAAGAAGCCAACGCACTTATAGCTCAGAATATAATCAATAACGTTGAGGGATTGCGCAAATAATGAATTCACCCCGTACAGCATCTATCAAATTGAATAATGCACTCGGCAGTGAGGGCAAGGCAGCACTGTTCACGGCTCTGATTATGGGACTCGTGGCGCATATGCCTGCACTTGTGGCGGATATCCCCAATCACGACGGACTTAGCTCGGTATACTTCAGCCAGAACATGCTCACTTCGGGCAGATGGTTCTTGGGACCTGCGTGCGCGGTGTCTTCGTACTATTCGCTCCACTGGCTTATCGGCGTGCTGGCACTTTTGTATCTGGCAATCGCGGCGGTATTCGTGGTGAAATTGCTTGATGTTAAGTCACCTCTTTTTGCCGGACTCATCGCGGGTCTTATGGTGACATTCCCGGGACTTGCATCGAACTTCGCGTATCTGTTCACGATGGACGGATATATGATGGGCCTGCTTTTTGCGGTGCTTGCGGTTTACATGACGGCCAAGGTTAAGCGAGGCTTCATCTTCGGCGCCTGCTTCTTAGCGCTCAGTATGGGTACTTATCAGGCTTACCTGCCTGTAGCGATGCTTTTAAGCCTTTACATGGTTTTAATGATTTTTGCCGAGAAGACCCAGTTCATCGACAAGCTTAAGAAAGTGCTTAACTACCTTTACATGGGCGTTATCGGCGTGGCTCTTTACTATAGCATCCTTAAGCTCTTGCTTGCAATCACCGGCAAAGAACTCGATACTTATCAGGGCATGAATTCTGCAGTGGAGAAGGTTTCACTTCTGGACAGCATCAAGGCTATATATAAGGATTTTGCTTCTTTTACCGTTTTCGGCAAGGTAATCTTTACCAATGCTTTTGCCACGGTTGCGGCGGCAGTCATTGCGATTGCTTTTGCTGTGGCATTAATAGTGAGAGCGGTACAGGAGAAATGGCTTAAGTCCGTGTGGTTCTACGTTATCGGCGTAGTGACATGCGTGGCGATTCCACTGTTTACCAACGCTATCCTGCTCATTTCCAAGGATGTCACATACCACATGATCATGAGATATCAGTGGGTGCTCTTCGGAGTGCTGGCACTGGCATTTATAGAGAACAGCTTCCGAAGCTTCAAGCCTAATACTCAGGCGGCGCTTGAGTGGTGCATGCTTGCAACTGCCGCGGTGTGCATTCTTTCGAACGTAATCTCCGTTAACGTAGCCTACTCTAACCTGGAGAAAAAATACGAGAAGACCTACGCTTATTGCCTGCGACTTGCGGATAGGATTGAGCAGACTGAAGGATACTATCAGGGAATACCGATTTACATGATTGGCGTGATAGGAGAAGATAATTTCCCTGAGACAGATATCACTGCAGATGTTACGGACCATATGGTTGGAATCGATGGTCAGTGGCTTTTCTACAGACCTGAGAATTTTGAATTATTCTATAAGCATTACATGGGTATTACCTTTAACTTTTTAAAGCCCGAAGAGGCTAATTTCTACGATTCTAAAGAATACGTGGATATGCCTTCTTTCCCAGGCACCGGCTCCACTAAGGTGGTGGACGGAATTCTGTACGTTAAGACAGAGAACATGCATTAACCAAAGGAGAAATGATGGCGGAACTCATATCCCTTGTTATTCCCTCTTACAACGAAGAGGAAAATATTGAGAATACTGTGAATACGCTTAAATCCATCTTGGACGGCGAGGATTTCGACTGCGAGTTTATATTCGTCAATGACGGCTCGGCCGACAAGACTTTTGAAAAGATTGCTGCGGAGTCCGAGAAGGACGAGCGCGTGAAAGGCATTTCTTTCAGCCGTAACTTCGGCAAGGAGGCAGCGATTTTCGCGGGCCTTCAGGCTGCGGTGGGCGACGCTTGCGTAGTACTTGACTGCGACCTTCAGCATCCGCCTACACTCATCAAAGAAATGGTCGCTAAGTGGCGCGAAGGCTTTGAAGTGGTGGAAGGCGTTAAGTCGTCAAGAGGACGTGAGAGCATCTTTCATAAGATGAGCGCGGGCCTTTTCTATCGCGTTATGAGCAGACTTATTAAGATTGACATGCGCGCGACTTCGGACTATAAACTTTTGGACCGCAAGGTTGTTAACGTGTTACTTAGCCTTACCGAGCGAAACACGTTTTTTAGAGCGCTTACATTCTGGGTAGGATTTAAATCTACCAAGCTTGAATATGATGTTGAGGAGAGAAAGTTCGGCACTACCAAATGGTCATTCGTAAGCCTTATGAAGTATGCCATCAATAATGCCACAAGCTTCTCGACATTGCCGCTTCAGATAGTTACTTTCCTCGGGGTAATATCCATCGTAGGAAGCGTTATCCTCGGCATTCAGACGCTTGTCAAGTTCTTCATGGGTACTGCGGAGGCAGGCTTCCCCACAGTTATCCTGCTGGAGCTTTTAATCGGCGGATTTATTATGCTGAGCCTTGGCATTATCGGCCATTATATCGCCCGCATATACGAAGAGGTGAAAGGTCGCCCCAAGTATATCGTGCGCGAACATACTAAGAATATTAAAGGAAACATTTGATGGAACAAAAGCTCTTTGAAAAAATGAACATAATCAGGGACAAGAAAGCCTACGCTTTGATTACGGGCATTCTTTTTCCTGTATTGATACTGTTATTCTGCTTTGTAAAGGTTAATCAGGGCGCCGATATTTCGGACTCTACCTACAGCCCGACTAACTTCATGTTCACCGACAGGCTGGACATTATGTGGTACACCTCCACGGCGCTTGCCAATTTTATAGGCAGCATCCTGGTGAAGCTTCCGCTTGGCAATACACTTCTTATGATGAATGTGTATACGGGCGTATTTAAGGCGATTACGGCGCTGGTTGCTTATTTCTTTTTCACTAAGACCGTTAAAGTTGATAAGGAACTTGCTTTTGTAGGTACGATTGCGGCTGTGGGACTGTGCTGGTGCCCTACCACGATTCTCTACAATTATCTTACGTATTTATTCTTTTTACTCGGCACGGTGCTTCTGTACAAGGGTATTGTGCGTGCCAAGAATTCATATCTCTTGCTCGCGGGCTTCTGCCTGGGACTTAACGTGTTTGTAAGATTTGCGAACTTAAGCCAGGCGGCGCTGATTGTAGTGCTGTGGGCATATTGCCTTATTGAGGACAAGACGTTCAAAGAAAGCTTCTTTAAGACCCTTCACTGCGTCGGCGGATATATACTGGGAATTATCCCCGGACTTATCGTAGTGTGGGCCACAAGAGGCTTCGGTTCTGTATATACAGGTATAAGCCAGCTTTTCACAATGTCTGACGAAGTGGATTCATATTCGATTGCCGGCATGATTTATGCGACTTTAAGAACGTATATGGATACCTGGCCGTGGATAGAGATTACCTTCTTCATGCTGGTGGTATCGATGCTTGCGTTCCTGGTATTTCCCACTAAGCTTACGTGGGTGAGATATCTGCTCGGAACGATTGTGGCGGGCGGCT
>Ga0129307_1003215_pt1 | contig 10777 bp, 13 predicted proteins | sample P1105metagenome_FD_94437 | JGI IMG/M metagenome (GOLD analysis project Ga0129307, IMG submission 94437) | Capybara group fecal microbial communities from Wisconsin, USA - P1105 metagenome | ecosystem: Host-associated > Mammals > Digestive system > Large intestine > Fecal | place: USA: Wisconsin... | reverse complement strand
GAGTTAGCTGAAAAAGGTTGGAATCACGCAGCAATCTTCAGGACAATCAAGTCGTTGGAGGAGAAGAACTTTATTAATGTAGTGGGGGTGGAAAGGCACAACAAACAATACGCAAGGTTGTTTTCGCCTGCTATTTCACAAGAGGCGTACTATACTAATTATCTGTTAGAAAAAAGAATGCCTAACAATGTATTGGAGAGGATATCCGCTGCCATGCTTGGCGTGGGTAACAGGGGCGAGAAAAAGGAGGAGGTGATTGAGCGACTCGAAAACATTATCCAAGAAATGAAGAAAGAAGGTGAGAACGTAGAGTAAAAATGAAAATCACAATATTTTCTTTTGTAGCCACGGTGATTTACAGTAGTTCCATTATTTTGCTGCTGTATTTTTTAAGGACAAAGGCCAGGCTGGTAAGCGTCTGCAGCACAAGCAATATAGTTTTGCTATATATGTTTTGCGCCATCAGATTAAGTTTGCCACTGGAATTTGCATGGACATTAGCAGTTCCTATGCCGGTGATTATCAATCCAATCTATGCTGTTCTTAAACGAAGAATCTCTCTGGGCGAGGCAGGGAGTGTAAAGCTTTATTTGGTACTTGCTGCAGTGGCGCTGTTGATTGCTCTGATTAAGATAATAATTCTTATCAGAGAGTATTTTAAGATTTATAGCACTATAGTTAAGTTTTCTAAAAAACGAATATTAAAGGATAATGCGAACCGAGATCTTGGCAAAGAAAATATTGAGATTAGAGAATGTGAAATCATAGGTAGTCCATTCAGCTTTGGGATATTTAAGAAGATGATATTACTGCCCGCAAAAGAGTATGAGACAGAAACAGAAAAACTTATTTTAATGCACGAGTACATGCATCACGCTAACAGGGATTTGCCTGTAAAGATGCTTACAGAGATATTCGTTGCAATTTTTTGGTGGAATCCAATAGTTTATTTACTAGGAAAGGATTTAAACCAAACATTCGAGCTTAGGTGCGACCAGAAGGTCGTAGAAAAGCTGGATTTCCAAGGACGGATAAAATATCTGCAGGTTTTACTGGAAGAGTACAAGAACGCCGACGAGCGAGCACTTGCCTGTGGACTTGGTTTTTCAAATTCAGTAACAACCTTTATCGAAGAAAGATTTAAAGAGATTAAGAACTTCAACGCGGGAAAAAAGAAATATGGTAATTGCTTAGTTCCTATATTTTTTGTAGTCACATTTTTCTTATCCTATACTGTGGTGTTTCAATCGCAATACAAAGCACCTGACGGACAGATGAATACACATTATGGGGAGGAAGTTAGTAGAGAAAAGAACTACATATATGAGTATGAAAAAAAGTATTACATTAGCATAAATAATGATTTGATTGAGATTGATGATGATTGTTTACAAGATTTGTTAAATGATGGATTTGAATTGAAAGAGGGATTATGACTATGAAGAGACATTTTTACGCTTTGTTTTGTGCAACGGCTTTGATTGGACTTATCAATTTAGGAAATACTCAACAAGGCCTTGTCGTGTCGCAACAAACCATCATCGAGAAACCTTTTGGGGTAGCGTTATTTTCACAGGATTCAGTGGTGTGGAAGTACAGAACCTACAAGGGTAAATTACAGAGACGTAGATGGAATGAAACTCAGGGTTATTGGGTTGATAACTCCTGGGAAACCATTAGTTAATAGCTTTCTTTTTTAGGAGGGTTGCTATGGGGAAAAAAAAGAAAGATCAAATCCAAAATGTATTTGACCGTTATGAAAAGAAGTATGTGATGGATGAGAAGACGTATATAGCTTTTAGAAAAGAGCTAGAAGCTTATATGTTAGAAGATCAATATGGTCTTCATACAATTCGTAATATATATTACGATACGGAGTGCGACGAGTTGATTAGAACCTCTATAGAAGGTCCTAAGTACAAAGAAAAATTTAGAATTAGATGTTATGGCAAGCCTACATATGATAGCATGTGTTTCTTTGAGATTAAGAAAAAATACAAGGGTCTCGTTAACAAGAGAAGAGTTGCTATCCCAATGGAGGAAGCTGAAGCATTTTTGATTGATGGCGTGCAACCATCAAACCCAAATCAGATTTTCCATGAGATTGAATATTTCTTTGATCACTATGAGATAATTCCAAAGAGATATATTGCCTACGACAGAGTGGCATTATATGGAATTGAAGATCCTGATTTCAGGGTAACTTTCGACAAAAACATTAGAAGTAGGACAACTAATCTTACATTATATGTTGATGACGATAATGACTATTTATTGCACGAAGGTGAAAGGTTAATGGAGGTGAAGATAGCTGACGCAATGCCGCTGTGGTTCACACAGCTTTTATCTAAATATCAGCTTTATTCTGTTTCATTTTCTAAGTATGGGAATTTTTACAAGAGACAACTGTTACAAGCATGATAATTAACTAGAAATTGGGGGATGAGAAAATGGAAGAATTTATTTCAATGTTTACAAGCAATACCGGAGCTGCACAGTTAACACAGAGCCAGGCTATTATTTATTCAATACTTGCAGGTGTGTTAGGATTAGTAATTTCACTAACATACAACAAGACTGGTAAAAGGTCAAAGAACTTTGCAAGAACACTTATTATTTTACCAATGTTGGTATGTATAGTGATGATTGTAGTTAACGGAAACTTGGGAACAAGCCTTGCAGTAGTAGGTGCATTCTCATTGGTTCGTTTCCGTTCATTGCAGGGAAGCTCACGCGACATCGGATTTATTTTCTTTTCAATGTCAGTCGGTATTGTTTGTTCGATAGGTGCTATTGGACTTGCATGTATAATTACACTTATTATCTGTGCAATCCACTTCATACTAAACGCATGTGCATACGGTTCATGTGGGCCTGAGGAAAAGGATCTTAAGATCACAATCCCAGAGAACCTTGACTACTCAGATATATTTGATGATATATTTGACAAGTTTACATGTTGGCATAAGCTTTTGAGCGTTAGAACAACAAACATGGGAAGTTTGTATGAAATCAACTATCGTGTAAAATTGAAGGACGATTCATTAGAAAAAAGCTTTTTAGATGATATTCGTACAAGAAACGGCAATTTGACAGTTATCTGTGGTCGTTGTGATATCAACGAAGCTGACGAACTTTAATATTAACTTGTTATTACAGGAAGGACTGCCGATGCAGTCCTTCTTCTTGCTTAAAAATAAAGGTGTTTCAATTATGAACAAATTATAAAAGTTATTTACATTAGTAATTGAAAAATCTATACTAAAATCTATAATGATAATTGTGTGTATTAAAAGAAACATAACAATAATAGAGTAAATATTTTAGTTAGGGAGAAGGGAAAATTGGACCAGATAGTAATTAGAGCAAAAATGTTAGGCAAGGTTGAGTTTCTTTACAAGGGAAAGCCATTTACTATTGAAAGAAACAACACAACAAAGGTAAACCAGTTACTTCAGATGTTGATGTACTATCCAGATGGATTGACAAGAGATCAATTGATGTTCAATCTTTTTCATGACGAGGAGATAGCAGATCCATCTAACAGTATGAGAGCCTTGGTTTTTAGGCTGAGAAAGGCTCTTCCAAAGGCTGGACTTCCAAAGGAAGATTACGTTTTTGTAAAAAGAGGAACTTACAAGATTAGCCCAAATGTTAAGGTGGAGTGTGATGCATTTGATTTTGCAGATGCAGCTACTGCAGCTTTTTCAGAATCTAATCCAGATACACAGATTAAGTATTTGGAGAAGGCCTGTGACATTTACGGAGGTGATTTCCTTCCAGGACTCAGTGCCGTTGAATGGGTTGTTTCAGTTCAGGTTAAACTTAAGAAATATTATGACAGATGCGTAAAGCAGCTTTGCGAGCTTTACCTTCTCAAAAAGGATTATGCAAGCTTATACAAAGTTAGCCATAAGGCGAACCATTTCTATCCATATGATGGATGGCAGTATTATGAGATGGAGGCTCTTATTGAGTTAAACAAGCCCAAGGAGGCTTTGAAGCTTTATCAGGATACTGAGGCTCTTATGATAGGTGAATTGGGTCTTGATGTGTCTCCAAAGATGAAGGAAGCCATGGAAAGGCTTGCAGATCAGATGCAGTATAGCACTGATGAAATATTTGAGGTTAAAAAGAACTTAGACTCTGCAAAGGATGATTTGGAGGGTGGTTTCTACTGCAGTTATCCTGTCTTTGTAGAGAGCTATAGATATATCAAGCGAGTTATCAAGCGCTCGCGTCAGTCAGCGTGGTTGATGCTTTGCACAATCAACAGAAACACTAACGACACAGAAAAGAACCGCGAAAAGATGAACATCTTTGCCGACGATTTAGCCGAGGCTATTAGAACATCTACTCGTGGTGGCGATATGTACGCCCGTTACAGTAACAACCAGTTTGTAATTTTGCTTCTAGACATTACAAAGGAGGACTGTGTACTAGTTCAGGCTCGAATCAATGAAAATCTACCAAAGGCTTCTATCAAGCGTTTCTTGGAGTACAACGTTATTCCGGTAAACTTAGAAAGCGCTGGTACAGCCAATGATACGGACGAATTAGAAGACATTGTGAGAGGTGAATAGTAATGGGAATACCTGTTAGAATGAAAAGAGCTAAGAATCTTGTGGCTATTGTACTGGATTCAAAAGAGGAAATGTCCGGTAAATTATATAATAGATATGAGACTGAGCCAGAAGAGTTTAGCGGTATAAACGAATTAATACATTTGATAAATGGCTTTATGGACTCTCTTGGAGCTCCTGGTCAGATGTACAAATACAGAAAGTTTCGCAAGACGAAAGCGATTAATAAAAAGTTTGATGTAACAAGAGGCAACAAGGTACACGAACTTACTGATTATATTGAGGAAGCAGATACTTCAAAGACATTTGCAATCCTAATCCATACTAGAGATAAAGCCACATGGCAGGGAGCAGTATACAATGCATCTAAGCAAAAGAGCTCCACTTTCAAAAACGAGATGGAATTAATTAATATAATCAAAAAATTTTAATAAAGGGACAATGGAGGAAGCAAGTGAGACGAGCTAAATATTTGCTTTCACTGATTGTTCTGAGTATTAGTCTGACGGCCTGCTCTTCTGGGGGAGGCTTAACAGGCGAAGGCACTTCATCAGGGGGCGGGGAGTCTTCAGTGGAGGCTTCGGCCAAGGGGACCAAAGGCTCCAGAGACAATAGAATACGGGTGTTAGCGCCTAAGGCAAGCGGAACAGAAGTGTATGGCAATGTGGATGCTAGCATAGATGCAAGCAACGCTGCTGATGGATATGTCATGGTTAGATATACTGGCTCTGCGGCCAAGGTGAGAATGCTAATTGAGACTCCAGCTGGTAACACCTACAACTATCTCATGGACCTGAATGGAGAGTATGCAGTATATCCTTTATCCGAGGGAAGTGGCACCTACAAGATAGGTGTCTACGAAAACCTTCACGATGACCAGTATGCTGCGGCCTTTACTCAATCAGTGAGTGTAACCCTTAAAGATGAATATAGTATGTTCTTGTATCCCAATGCTTACGTAAACTTTGATGTAAAATCAGCTGCGGTGAAAAAGGGGCAGGAGCTTGCTGCTAGTGCAAACTCAGATTTAGATGTAGTCAACGCAGTTTATCAGTACATCACTAAAAACATTTCTTATGACTATGATAAAGCTGAGACAGTGCAATCGGGATATATACCAGTCGTGGACGAAACTCTTGCATCAGGCACGGGTATATGTTTTGACTATGCAAGCCTAATGGGGGCTATGCTTAGATCTCAGGGAATACCAACAAGACTAGAAATTGGATATGCAGGCACCGAATATCACGCTTGGATATCTGTCTACACCAAGGAGACGGGCTGGATAGACAATGTCATTCAGTTTAACGGAACGGACTGGACGTTAATGGATCCGACTCTTGGTTCTTACGCAAGCGACAAAACCGTGAAGCAATATCGAGAAGATGATACCTATTACCAATTGAAATATAAATATTAAAAGGTGGGGCTATGAGCGATAAAACTAGAAAAAAATTAACAGCCGAGGAACTATACGCATTCTCCGATGAGATGGGAATGATGATTTCTAGCGGCGTTTCTTCTATACAGGGAATTACAATGATGCTTGACGAATCCCAGGGAGGGGAGGAGAAGGAACTCCTTACTGAGATGGAAAGCATAGTCAGCGAGAGCGGTTCGCTTTCTAAGGCGATTGAAAGTGTTGATGTATTTCCTGATTATTTTGTTGAAATGGCAAAGATGGGTGAGACAACAGGTAAGATGGATTCAGTGCTTACCAATTTGGCAGCACACTATTCAAGAGAAATGGCAATCAGCAATGCAATCAGAAGTGCCGTTACTTATCCACTTATGATGGTGGCAATGATGCTCATTATTATCGTTGTCCTTGTAACAGAAATCATGCCAGTGTTTGACAGAGTATTCAAGCAGTTAGGCGGAACCATGGACGGTTTGTCTGCAGGATTTTTGGCAGTTGGTAGCTTTATAAAGGAAAATGGTGTCATAATGCTTATTATTTTGCTTGCTGTAGTTATCTATTTCATTGTCATTAACAAGACTACATGGGGAAAGAATCACAGGAATAATCTCCTATATAAGAGCCGTAGATTTAAATCAATCCATTCAAAGATTGCTACAAGTCGTTTTGCTTCTGCTATGGCAATGACATTATCAAGCGGTATGGATGTTATGCAGGCTCTTGATGTTAGCGGACGCATTGTAGAAGCGCCAGACTTTGAGAAAAAGCTAGAAAAGTGCAAGGATTCATTTGCAGAAACAATGGACATAGGACGAGCATTTTCTCTCTCAGGAATATTTGGAGGCTTGTACGGAAAGATGGCAATCCTTGGAGCCAAAACCGGTAACATGGAAAATGTCCTTGAGAAAGTGGCAACCACTTATCAGGAAGAGGCGGACGAGGAGATTAATGATTTTATAGCAGTTGTTGAGCCTACTTTAGTTATTATCCTTTCAGTAATAGTAGGCATTATCCTGCTTTCAGTTATGTTACCACTGTTAAATATAATGTCGGGAATGATTTAATATGGGAAAAACAAGATTTGGAAGCCTTGACGGCATACATCAAATCAAAAAAAAGAATATGGCAAGCACCACACTTATTTCGGCCTTGCTATTTATTCTCATATTTGTAGTATTTTTATTTACTGTATCAAAGGCCTCAAGGGGCTCTGCTGCTGAGCAGAGACAGAGCTTGGAGGAGGCTATCGATAGAGCGATAATTCAGTGCTATGTTACCGAGGGCAGATATCCAGAAAGCTTTGATTATCTGCAGAAGAACTATGGCATTATTTACGATGAAGAGATGTTTAGGGTGGATTATGTGATTTTTGGTTCAAATATGCGACCAGATGTTACTATAATCAGCTTACAATAGTAGGAGGCCTAAAGTTTGAAGAAGGGACACGTTAAAAAACATAATATAGATATAATGTTTTTGATGGTACTGTTTTTGATATTCACCTTTTCTGCGGTGAGTGTTCTTTTGATGGCCGTAAATTCCTACAGAGCAGTTGTCAATTCCAACGAAAGCAATTCAAATGCTAGAACTGCCATTGCCTATATTAGGGAGACAGTCCGTCAGCACGATGAGGCTGGAGCTATTGATATAGCTAAGTTTGATGGAGTTAGTGCCATAAAGATGTCTGAGGGTGAGGGCTACAACCTCTATATTTATCAGTACGACGGTTACCTCATGGGGCTTGAGGCAAAGGACGGCGCGGGAATATCAGCAGAGTTTGGAAATAAGATTTTAGAGATAAATAGTCTTGATTTTTCATGGGAAAAGGATAAGAATCTTATCTTGGTACAGATAGAGGATGCATCAGGCAACAATCAAGAAGTTAGCATTGGAATCAAGTCTGTGGAAGCAGTAGAAGATGTTGCCCTAGAAAAGGAGGAATCAGATGAAGAATAGAAATAATGGTTCCAGAATTTTCATGACAGAGTTGATGTTTTCAATATTATTTTTCATAATAGTATCTGCTGTCTGCATTCAGTGTTTTGCCGGAAGCTATCAGACTAGCAAGGAGGCAAAGGAGCTTACTGAGGCTGTAAACCTCGCGACAAATACAGCGGAGGAATATCTGTCGGATGACAGTTTTGAAGGTTTTACAGCATACTACAATAAAGATTGGGATTTGACAGGTAAGAGTGAATACAAGTTGGAGGCTACTGTATCAGAGCCAAAGCAGCCGGGTGATTGTCAGACAATGCGCGTAACTGTAGTTACTGTAGATGATAAAGAGCTATATTCACTAGAGGTGAAGAAGGCTCTTCATTAGGAGATTAGATGGAGAAACAAAAGCGAGAGAATAGGACAATAATAAATATTGGAACCAGTCTTATGGTTGTGATTCTTATCGGCTTGTCATTTGCTGTGATTGCGGCACTTGCGGTATCATCTAGTCACAACAATTACAACCTGAGCAAAAAGCTTGCAGACCATAACACAGAGTACTATGTGGCTTCGAACGAGGCCTATGAGATAATTGCGGCAAGCTCTTGGGCAGACCAGGATTTTACCGTAGAAGTAAATTCGAACCAGATTCTCAAGGTGGAGGTAAAAAACGGCGAGATATCCACTTGGGAAATTGAAAATACCGGAAGTTGGGAGGCTGACAGCACCCAACCTGTGATAACACTAGAATAACTTTTAGGAGGCGTTATGGCGACAGATATCGTTAGCTACTTAACAGATGCAGTTAGAAAATACAAGGCTTCAGACGTGTTCATTATCACTGGTCGCGAGGTATCCTTTAGGGTAAACGATCAGGTGCTTAGACGCTCTGAATTAGAGGCCACCTATGAGGAGAAATCCGAGGAGGATGATGGCCCTGTTTTGCCTGCAAAGGCTGTTGAGCTTGTGGAGCAAATCTATAAGCTTGCTGGTCGCGACATCAGCAAATATAGGGAGCACGGCGATGACGATTTTTCTTTTGCCATCAAGGATGTTTCCCGTTTCAGAGTAAATGCGTTTATGCAGCGCGGTACGTATGCTGCAGTAGTTCGTGTGATTACTTTTACCTTGCCAGATTACAAGGAACTGTTGATTCCTGAGTCAGTTATAAATTTAGCAAATGAATCTAAGGGCCTGGTGCTTGTTACTGGCCCAGCTGGTAGTGGAAAATCTACCACCTTATCGTGTATAGTAGATAAGATTAATAAAAATTATAACAAGCATATTATTACCCTTGAGGACCCTGTGGAATATCTCCATAGGCACAGCAAATCAATTGTGTCGCAGCGAGAAATCCACTTAGATACAGAAAACTACGTGACTGCACTTCGTGCGTCTCTGCGTCAGAGTCCAGATGTTATTCTTCTTGGTGAAATGCGTGATGCTGAAACCATTTCTGTTGCAATGACCGCGGCTGAAACAGGACATCTAATCTTGTCTACATTGCACACAATTGGTGCGGCAAATACTATCGATAGAATTATCGATGTATTCCCATCAGAGCAGCAACACCAAATCGCACTACAGCTTTCTATGGTTATAAAGGCAGTTGTGTCTCAGCAGCTTGTGCCTGCTAAGGACGGTACATTAGTGCCAGCCTTTGAGGTTATGACTGTTACACCAGCCATCAGAAACATGATTCGTGAGAACAAGGTTCCACAAATCGAAGGCGTTATCTATTCATCAGATACTGAAGAGATGGTATCTATGGATTCAAGCCTCTTCAAGCTGGTTCGAGAAGGAAGAATCACTTGTGAAACAGCACTAGAATATGCTGTTAATCCAGAAATGTTAGGAAGAAGATTAGGAGTATAGCTCAAATGGAAAATTTTAAACCAATGCTTTTTACTTCCATAAAAAAGTACAGTAAGGAGCAATTTTTTAAGGATTTAGTTTCAGGAATTATTGTGGCAATCATTGCATTGCCACTTTCTATTGCCTTGGCTTTGGCCTCAGGAGTTGGCCCAGAGCCAGGTCTTTACACAGCAATTATCGCTGGCTTTTTGATTTCATTCTTTGGCGGTAGTACGGTTCAGATTGCGGGACCAACAGCTGCCTTTGCAACAATCGTGGCAGGTATTATTGCCACAGACGGAATGGATGGCCTTATTGTTGCCACCATTATGGCAGGTATAATTTTGATTATTCTTGGACTTTGTAAGGCAGGTGCCCTTATAAAGTTTATTCCATACACAATAACGACAGGTTTTACAGCTGGTATCGCTGTGACTATTTTGATTGGTCAGTTTAAGGATTTCTTTGGTGTAGATTTCCACGGAGAGAAGCCAATAGAGACAGTAGACAAGCTTAAGGTGTTCTTTTCTAACATCGATACATTAAACTGGCAGGCACTTATGGTAGGTGTGGTATGTCTTGCAGTGCTTATCATCTGGCCAAAGTTTTTCTCAAAGGTTCCAGCATCAATCATCGCTGTATTTGTCAGCATTGCTTTGGTGCAGGGCCTTGGATTAAAGGTTAATACAATCGGGGCACTTTACCCTGATTTAAAGGCAGGATTTCCATCAGTTTCACTTCCAAACTTCTCATTTGGACTTGTAAAAACTGAGATGTCTAATGCCTTTACAATTGCTATTCTTGCTGCCATTGAGTCACTACTTTCAGCCGTAGTAGCCGATGGAATGGTAAACAGCAAGCACAGAAGTAATCAGGAGCTTATAGGCCAAGGTATTGGTAATATTGGTTCAGTATTGTTCGGTGGAATCCCTGCTACAGGAGCCATAGCAAGAACAGCAGCCAACATCAAAAACGGTGGACG
>Ga0129307_1003213_pt1 | contig 10781 bp, 12 predicted proteins | sample P1105metagenome_FD_94437 | JGI IMG/M metagenome (GOLD analysis project Ga0129307, IMG submission 94437) | Capybara group fecal microbial communities from Wisconsin, USA - P1105 metagenome | ecosystem: Host-associated > Mammals > Digestive system > Large intestine > Fecal | place: USA: Wisconsin... | reverse complement strand
TAAAGAACGAAATCGTCCAGTGGATCCGGGATTTCTTCGCGGCAAACGGACCGGACTGCAACGCGGTGGTCGCAATCAGCGGCGGGAAGGACAGTTCCGTAACTGCGGCGCTCTGCGTGGAAGCTCTGGGCAAGGACCGCGTATTCGGCGTCCTGCTTCCGAAGGGAGAGCAGGAGGATATCGACATGTCCTATCTGCTGGTAGAGACGCTCGGGATCCGGTACACGGAGATCAATATCCAGTCCTGTTTTGACGCCGTGATGGAAGAGATGCGGAAGAAGATGCCGGTGGAAATCAGCCGCCAGACGACGACTAACCTGCCGGCGCGGCTGCGCATGGCGGTGACCTACGCTGTTTCCCAGTCGATGAACGGCCGGGTAGCCAATACCTGCAATCTTTCGGAGGACTGGGTAGGCTATTCCACACGTTACGGGGATGCCGCCGGTGATTTCAGCCCGCTCGCCAAGCTGACCGTTCAGGAAGTCCGGGAAGTCGGAACGCTGCTCGGCCTGCCGGATAAACTGGTCCATAAGGTGCCGATCGATGGCCTTTCCGGCCTGACCGATGAGGATAACCTCGGCTTTACCTATGCCGTCCTGGATAAATACATCCGCACCGGCATCTGTGAGGACGCTGAGACCAAGCAGAAGATCGACAACAAGCGGCGCTGGAACAAGTTTAAACTGGAAATGATGCCCTCTTATCCACACGAAGGCGCCCCGATCAAAGCTGTCGACGTCGAATAGGGAAGCCTGACCGGGCAAGCCAGCCGCCTGAGATGTTCGGCTGGGCAAGCCGGACGCCTGAGACGTTTGGCCGGGCAAGCCGGACGCCGAAAATGTTTAGCCAGGAGAGCCGGAAGCCGGCACATGATAGAAAAGAAAAAACCGCGGGAGACACGATCCGCGGTTTTCTTTTGCTCATGGCATGTGCATTTAACTTATGCACAGGTGGGGACGGGTGAGACTTATTTTGCTGCTTTAGCAGCGTTGAATCTTTTCGTAATGCGGGAGACTTTGCGAGCCGCGGCGAACTTGTTGATGGTTCCCTTGGCGGCAGCCTGTTTCAGCTTCTTCTCGGAGAGTTTCAGCTTCTCGGCAGCGAGTTCGAGATTCTCAGCAGCCATCGCATCGTCAAACTGACGGACAGCTTCCTTCACGTGGTCACGGACTCTCTTGTTGCGAGCAGTCTTCTTGTTGATTACGCTGATTCTTTTCTTTGCGGATTTAATGTTTGCCAAATTTTTCACCCCACTGTTCAATATAAGCAAATCAGATACTCGTTAATCACGCAGGCAATATTATATCGGAAGCGGCAGGGGATGGCAAGCACTTTTTTCTGGAAACTGTGCACATTCTGGTTCCGGCTGGTGAGTGGCTGTCGCCACTTGGAGCCCTGACCCCCGAAATATTGAGCCAGACGGTCTTTTCCGGTCCAAGTGGCGACAGCGCGTGGCGACGGCACGTGGCGACAGGGCATGCGACAGCAAGTGGCGACAGGGCATGAGTTCCAACGCGGCAGGACTGGCGGTTCGTGAAAATCCGTACTGTTCAGGACGCGGGATTTCCGTTATAATGGACTTGTTGAAATCAGAAGAAAGGGCAGGAAAGAGATGGGAACGAACATCGTCCTACCGCATGATCACAGTCACGTAGGAGAAGAGTTTTTTAAACAGATACCGTCGGAAGAGCAGGTTGGAGCCGTCGCGGAAGCGATGAAGCAGTTGGGTGATCCGACGCGGCTTCGTATCTTTTGGATCCTCTGTCATTGTGAGGAATGCGTTACGGATATCGCCGCGATGATCGAGATGAGCAGCCCTGCTGTTTCCCATCATCTGCGTCTGCTGAAGAGCAGCGGGCTCATCATATCCCGTCGGGAAGGGAAAGAGATGTACTATACGGCAGCCGGAAGTCCTCTGGCCCAGAAACTCCATCATACCATCGAGGAAATTGGCAATATCGCCTGCCCGGAGAAGTAGGACTCTGAAGATACAGACGGCAGGTTTTCATTTCAGGATGGATTTCATCTTTGGATCGCAACTTTAAATCTCATCTTTATTCAGACGAAAAAAGCAGGTGCTTTTCCGGCAGCCTGCTTTTTGTTTTTTTGTGGAGAGGCTATTGCCGGGCTGTATGTTTATGCACGTTGACGATGAGGATGCCGCAGCAGACCAGGAGCAGGGCGATCAGGGTGAAGATGTTCAGGGCCTGGCCGGCTTCCCCAAGGAAGATGGCGGAAAGGATCACGCCGAAGACCGGGGTCAGGAAGCCAAAGACGGCTACCTTGCCGACCGAATTGTGTTTCAGCAGGACGTTCCAGATCGTATAGGCGACGGCGCAGATCAGTCCCATATAGCCCATGATCAGGATCGCCGGGAGATTGACCTGGCGGGGAACACCGTCGAGCAGGAAGGACGTGAGGAGAAGGCCAATGCCACCGATCAGGAAACTATAGCCGCTTAAGACCACCGCGTCTTCATGGGCAGCGTATTTACGGGTCATGGACATGGAAAGTCCGGAGCAGAGGGAGGCGCAGATGACCATCAGGTCACCGAAGAGTGAGCCGCCGGCAATGGAACTTCCGGCCAGGTTCGTGACCAGGATGCCGCCGAACCCCAACAGGCAACCTAAAGCTTTCCTGCCGGTCATCTTTTCGGAGCGGTAGATGAGGACCGCGATGAGGATGCCGAAGAAATTGCTGGAAGCCGTAATGATAGCCGAATGGACCCCGGTGGTGTTGGCGAGACCGATGTAGTAGAACATGTAATGGAAGCCTGTCTGTACCAGACCGAGTTTGACCGCCCGACCCCAGTTGCCGGGGGCGGGGTGGACCAGACGTTTACAGGCCAGCGAACGGATCAGGATGACGATGACCCCGGCCAGGGCAAAACGCATGCCGGCGACAAAGAGCTGCATGCCCGTGTCTCCGGAACCGATATCGAAAAAACGATAGCAATACTTAATGGAAGGGAAAGCACTTCCCCATAGTAGGGTGCAGAGCACAGCCATGCTGCCGAAAACCGCCGGCCTGGTCCAAAAGGACGCTTCCCGGGATACGCCTGATGCTTCTTTTCTCTCGTCATTCATCTCGTCAGTCAATTCTTACACACTTTCCGGACCGCGGTTCCAGGTAGAGATTTCTCCAAAAGCGGTACCGTCTAACAGTATACTCCAAAAGCCCGGTTCTGCCAAAGAAATTCCTGCATGAAAGAGTAGTTTCCTGATCAAAAAGCCACAAGTAAGAGAAAACTAACCGCCGGGAGAAAGTTGACTGAATATTAGCAGGAGAGTATAATTACTATAAGGGAGAATTCAAGGAACTGGCAGAGACGGAAGAGCTCTTTGACCATCCGATCCACCCCTATACCAAGGCTTTGCTGTCGGCGATCCCCTTACCGGATCCGGCTTATGAGAAGAATAAAAAGCTGATCGTTTACGATGAAAAGGTCCACGACTATACGGAGGATAAACCGGTCTGGGTCGAGATCCGGCCGGGGCACTTCGTATCCGGGAACCAGAAAGAATTGGCCGCCTACCGCGAAGCTTTGCGGGAGGAAGGGGCTACGTATCTGTAACAGATATCTTTAAGCAGAAAGAGACCCTCTGCTGCACGCGGCCAGAGGGTCTTATAGAATCGCGTAGATGATGAGTCCGAGGATCACGCCGCTCGCGAAAGAGAGGACGGCTTGCCATGCCAGCTGCCGGATCGGGAGACGCTTCGCCTGTAAACGGTCGAGGGCTTCCCGGTCACGGGAATTGATCGCGGCGAGATGGTCGACTTCGTAGGACAGACCATTTTTTCCCGTTCCAGTTCCGCCCAGTTTTCTTTCAGGGTTTCCGGATCCATCATGACAGAAAGACCTCAATAACCGCTTTACCGATGGTCATACCGATCAGGAAGAGCGCGATGCCGGCAGCATAATAGATGAACCGCCATTCCCGGGCTCTGTGCAGGGCGTAGAGGAGATCGCGGCCTTCCGCCTTCAGCTGGTCCCGCTGGGCGCTGAGTCGGGCGACATCCTGCTCCAATTCCGCTATTTCTGCTGAGATCGTATCCCTTTCTGACATCTTTTCCTCCCAGACCGACTGCTTTGACGCTAGAATTCGACCAAAAAAGCTGCCTGAAAGCAAGAAAGTGGCAGAAAGCTGTTAGAAATGGTTTAACAATGGGAATTAAGATTAATAAGAAAAACAGGAGGTGTCAATATGAAATTCATCTGTAAAGTATGTGGATATATCCACGAAGGGGAGGCCGCGCCGGCTACCTGCCCGAAGTGCGGCCTGGCGGGCGTTTTCGAAGCGCTGCCGGAAGAAAAGAAGCATCCTTATGAAGGGACGCAGACGGAGAAGAACCTGCTGGCGGCATTTGCCGGCGAGTCGGAAGCCAGAAACAAATACACGTATTTCGCTTCCAAAGCCAAGAAAGAAGGTTTTGAGCAGATCGCGGCTTTGTTCCTGAAGACGGCGGAGAACGAGAAGGAGCATGCCAAGCTTTGGTTCAAGGAACTCAACGGCATCGGCGACACCGCGCAGAACCTGAAAGCGGCGGCGGACGGCGAGAACTATGAGTGGACCGATATGTACGAAGGCTTTGCCGTAACGGCCGAGGAAGAGGGATTCCCGGAACTGGCCGCGAAATTCCGCGGCGTGGCGGCGATCGAGAAGCACCATGAGGAACGTTACCGGGCCCTGCTGCAGAACGTGGAGGCCAAGCAGGTCTTCGCCAAGAGCGAAGTAAAGGTCTGGGAGTGCCGGAACTGTGGGCACATCGTGGTCGGCACCGAAGCGCCGGAGATCTGCCCGGTCTGCGCGCATCCGCAGAGCTATTTTGAGATCAATTGCGAGAATTACTGATCCGCTCGTGGAAAGGAGAGATCCAAATGAGTAAAATGAATGATTTCCTGACCGAGGCCGGCGTCTTCTTCCTGGCGACGGTCGACGGGGACCAGCCGAAACTGCGGCCGCTCGGCGCGCATGTGGAGCTGGACGGGAAAGTTATCTTTGGCGTTGGCGATTTCAAGAACGTCTATAAACAGCTGGTGGCAAACCCGAAGCTGGAGCTCGCCGCCTGCAAGCCCAACGGTCACTGGTTGCGCTGCACGGGCAAAGCGGTTTTCGAGGAGGATCCGAAGTATGCGGAAGCCATCCTGGAAGCAATCCCGAGTCTGCGGGACATCTATAACGAGAAGACCGGAAATAAGATGATGGCCTTCCATATCGACGCGGAGTCCTGTGTCGATATCGCCGTGATGGGCGAGGGGGAAAGCCTCCTCTAATAGAGCCGATCGCGCCGGCGGCTGGCTTTCAGATGAAAACGAAAAGAAGGTGTGCCATGAACCAACCCTTTGATCCGCTTTTTTCGCCTTATCCGTCCTGCCGTTATCCGGTCTATGCCCGGGGCGGCATGGTGAACTGCTCCAGCCCGCAGGCGGCCGCAGCCGGCCTGGCTGTTCTCCGCAAGTGAGGGAACGCTTGTGACGCGGCGGTCGCCGCGGCGGCTACGCTTACGGTTACCGAACCGACGTCGAACGGGATCGGCAGCGACGCCTTCGCGCTCATTTGGTCGGCACGGGACAAGAAACTCTACGGTTTGAATGCCAGCGGCCCGGCGCCGGGCCTGGCTTCGATCGAACGGATCCTGGCCGATGGCCGCGATGAGGAGGGACGCATGCCCCGGCGCGGTTGGACACCGGTGACCGTACCCGGCGCGCCGAAGGCCTGGGCTGAGATCAATGGCCGTTTCGGGCAGCTCAGCCTGTTAGAAGATCTGGAGCCGGCAATCAGCTACGCGCGGGATGGCTATCCGCTGAATCCGGTGCTGGCGAACATCTGGCAGCGCACCTGCGAGATCTACCGCGACACTCTGACCGGGCCGGAATTCGCCCCCTGGTTCCAGACTTTCGCACCTCAAGAAGGAAAGCTGGAAGCGGGCAGGTTCGTGAAGCTCCCGGACCACGCCCGGACCCTGCAGGCGATCGGGGAGAGCCAGGCGGACGCCTTTTACCGGGGCGACCTGGCGCGGAAGATCGACGCGGAAAGCCGTAAATACGGCGGGTATCTGCGCTATGAGGATCTCGCCGCTTACGAAGTGGCCTGGGTGGAACCGATCCGGGTGAATTACCGCGGTTATGAGGTCTGTGAGATCCCGCCCAACGGGCAGGGCATTGCGGCTTTGATCGCCCTGAACATCCTGAAGGAATTCGATTTCCCGGAGAAAGAATCCATAGAAACCTATCACCGGCAGATCGAAGCCATGAAGATGGCTTTCGCGGATGCCTTCCGCTACGTGACCGATCCGGCGCATATGGAGATCGATTATCATACTTTGCTGGAACCGGCTTACGGTGCCGCGCGGGCCAGTCTCATGACGGACCAGGCCCAAGTCTGGACGGCTGGGCTGCCGCCGAAGAGCGGGACGGTCTATCTGGCCTGCGCCGATGGCGAAGGCAATCTCGTCTCCTATATCCAGTCCAATTATATGGGTTTCGGTTCCGGTATCGTCGTGGAGGGAACCGGGATCTCCCTGCAGAACCGGGGCGCTGATTTCTCCCTGGACCCGCAGGCGGCCAACGCCCTGCAACCCGGAAAGCGCACCTACCACACCATTATTCCGGGCTTCCTGATGAAAGACGGGAAGCCGGTCGGGCCATTTGGCGTCATGGGCGGCTATATGCAGCCGCAAGGCCATCTGCAGGTAGTCATGAATTATATAGACTTCCACCTGAATCCCCAGCAGGCGCTCTCCGCGCCGCGCTGGCAGTGGCTGCGGGACGGCAGCGTGATCGTCGAGGACAGCTTTAGCCCGGAGATGGTCGCGGCGCTGCGCCGCCGGGGGCACGACGTCCGGGTGGAAGCGGAGGCCAGCGCTTTCGGACGCGGGCAGATGATCGTCCTTCTGGATAACGGCGTCCTGGTTGGCGGGACGGAGCCGCGTACCGACAGCCTGATCGCCTGCTACTAGGGAGCGCGGCAGGACTTGCTGAAAAAAAACAGATGCGTTATAATAATATGTCCGCGATAGAGCCCGGAAGCGGGCTCTATTGCGTGGAAGAGAAGTAAAGGATACTGGGAACGGGCAGAAAGAAAAGCGGAACGTGGACGGGAATAGAAGCCGGAAAGTGCAGGGAAACTTCATCGAGGGTGGTATACTTCTCCCTCTTATAAGGTTTACAATACCGGTTATACTGGCTTTATTCCTGCAATCTCTTTACGGAGCGGTGGATCTGTGGGTCGTCGGCCGTTACGCGTCGAGCGCCGACGTTTCGGCAGTCTCTACGGGAACGCAGATCATGCAGACGCTGACCCAGATCATCGCCGGTCTCGCGATGGGAACGACGATCCTGCTCGGCCAACAGATCGGACAAGGCCGGGGCAGGGAAGGTGGCCGGACCATTGGCGCCAGCATCGCTTTTTTCGGGACGGTCGCCGTGCTCCTTTCCGGGGTGATGCTGCTGAATATCACCCGGGTGGCGCAGATCATGAACGCGCCGCCGGAAGCTTTCCGGGGAACCTGCGGATATCTGCGGATCTGCTCGGCGGGCCTGATCCTGATCACCGCCTATAACCTGCTGGGCGGACTCTTTCGCGGCTTGGGAAATTCCCGCGTACCGCTTATCGCCGTCATCATCGCCGCCATCTGCAATATTGCCGGTGATCTGCTTCTGGTGAAGGGTTTCTGCATGGGAGCGGAGGGCGCTGCTCTCGCAACCGTTGCCTCGCAGGGCGTCAGCGTGGTCTTGTCGCTGCTCATGATCCGCCGGCTGGAACTGCCGTTTTCTTTCCGGATCCAGGAGATCCGTTGGGATCCGGGGATCACCAAACGGATCGTAGCCCTCGGGGCCCCGATCGCTTTGATGGATTTCCTGGTCGGGATCAGTTTCCTGGTGATCCTGGCCATCGTCAACAGCCTGGGACTGATCGCCAGCGCCGGCGTCGGCCTCGCTGAGAAGATCTGCGCTTTTGTGATGCTGATCCCATCCGCGTTCGGGCAGTCCATGGCTGCGTTCGTGGCCCAGAATTACGGGGCGCGCCGCCTGGATCGGGCCGGGAAGGCCCTGCGTTACGGGGTAACGGTTTCCCTCGCCGTCGGCTTCGCGATCGGCTGGCTGGCCTTCTTCCATGGCGATCTGCTCTGCAGCATCTTCTCCCGGGATCAGGAAGTGATCGCAGCCGGGTGGGAATACTTGAAGGCTTATGCCATCGATTGCCTGCTGACCGCGCAGTTCTTCTGTATGACCGGCTATTTCAACGGCTGTGGGAAGACCCGCTTCGTGATGGCGCAGGGCATGATCGGCGCTTTTGGGGTCCGGGTCCCGGTCTCCTACCTGATGGCCCGCATCCGTCCGGTATCGCTGTTCCGGGTAGGCTTGGCGACGCCGGCCTCTTCCCTGGTGCAGACGCTGCTCTGCATCGGCTACCTGATCTATCAGCACCGTCTGCGGCAGAAGGAGGAATGAAGTGGCGGAACTGTTCGCCGGGAAAAACGCGCTGCTGGCTGCCATCATCCTGAACCTGCTCATGACGCTGGTGACCGCCTTTATCGTGCTGGTCTATTTCCAGGTCGGAAAAGGCACGGAAAGCGTGCGGGGATTCCGTTCGCTGCGCTTTTTCACCGTGGAATCCAATCTCTTCTCCGCGCTGACTTGCGCGGTGATGGCCGTATTGGAGATGAGGCTCCTGGCAACCGGCGGCGGACCGGAGGTGCTGCCGCACTGGGCGGTCCTGCTGAAGTATCTCGGCACCTGCACGGTGACCCTGACCATGGCGACGGTCTTCGCCTTTCTGGGTCCGACCCAGGGCTTTGGCAATATGCTGGTCGGTGCCAATTTCCACCTGCATCTCGCCGGCCCGCTGATGGCCATCCTGTCTTTTGTTCTTTTGGAGAAAGGACAGGAGGTGCTTCTTCCGGAGACGCTGCTCGGCGTGCTGCCGACCATCGCTTACGGCTTCCTTTATCGGCATATGGTCATCGGACGTGGGGAATGGAAAGGTGGTTGGGAGGATTTCTATGGCTTTAACCGCGGCGGGAAATGGCGATGGACCTTTGTGATCATGGTGGTCGCGTCTTTCCTGCTCTGCCTGGCCTTACGCGCTTTATATATTGCCTGATGATAGGGACAAATTGATGAACTTAGATGAAAAAGAACGGGACTATCTGGCCTGTGAGAAATACTATACTTTCGAGCTGCTGATCTTCGCGGCCGGCATGATGGGCGCCTATACCTTCAATCTGCGCGGCGGGGTCTTCTGCAACGCGCAGACAGCGAACGTGGTGCTGATGTCGATCGCGCTCGGGAAGGGGGAATTCGCGCGCGGGTTCTACTACCTGATTCCGATCGGCGCATACATCCTAGGCTCCTTTATTTCGGAATTCCTGCCGATCAAAGTGCGCCGCTTCCACCTCCTGCGCTGGGATACGATCCTGATCGGCCTGGAGATGCTGGCCCTGTTTTTGATCGGCTTTCTGCCGCTGATGCTTCCGCACCAGATCGTACAGATCGCCATCAATTTTATCTGCTCCATGCAGTATAATACGTTCCGGCAGGCGGAAGGCGTGCCGATGGCCACGACTTTCGTGACCAATCACGTGCGGCAGCTCGGGGTGGCCCTGGCGAAGGCTGTGCGCAAGCACGATCTGTCCGCGCTTGACCGCTTCCGGAAACACTTCGTCATGCTGTTCGTTTTCTTCCTGGGCGGCCTGGTGCTGACGCTTTGTTGCCCGGGCATGCAGGAACGGGCGATTTGGCTGGCGATGGTACCGCTGGCGCTCGCCTTCGCGGTCCTGGTCTATTCGGATCTCAACTCGGAGAAAGAAAAACTGGAGCAGGCCCCGCACGGACACTGAGCATGCGAGCATACCTGCATATGATAATACGCAAGAAGAAATAGATGGAGGTTTCTATGAAATATGACGTAATCATTATCGGTGCCGGCCCCGGCGGCATCTTTTCCGCCTATGAACTGATGAAAAAAGCGCCGCAGCTGTCGGTCGCCGTCTTTGAGGCCGGTCATCCGCTCGAGAAGCGGCACTGCCCGATCGACGGCGTGAAGATCAAGTCCTGCATCCACTGCCAAAGCTGCGCGATCATGAACGGCTTTGGCGGCGCCGGCGCCTTTTCGGACGGGAAATACAATATCACCAACGATTTCGGCGGTACGCTCTATGAATATATCGGACGCGAGAAAGCCCTGCAGCTCATGCATTACGTGGATGAGATCAACGTGAAGTCCGGGGGCAGCCAGACGAAACTCTTCTCGACCGCCGGTACGGCCTTTAAAAAGAAATGCATGCAGAACGGCTTGACGCTTCTGGAAGCCTCGGTGCGGCACCTGGGTACGGATATCAATTACGTAGTCCTGCAGAACCTCTACAACGAACTGAAAGAGCACGTCAGCTTTTTCTTCAATACGCCGATCACGCATATTGAAGTGCTCGATCCCGGTTTCCGCATTTGCTATGAAGGCGGCACGGCGGAAGCGGAGAAGTGCGTCGTTTCCGTCGGGAGAAGCGGCAGTAAATGGATGGAAACGATCTGCAAGGAACTGGCGATCGAGACCAGCTCCAACCGCGTCGACCTCGGCGTGCGCGTAGAACTGCCCGCGGAGATCTTTTCCGATATCACGGATGAGCTCTACGAGAGCAAGATCGTCTACCGTACCAAAAAATACGAAGACAAAGTGCGGACTTTCTGCATGAACCCGAACGGCATCGTCGTCAATGAGAATACCAACGGCATCGTCACCGTGAACGGGCACAGTTTTGAAGATCCCTCGCGGAAGACC
>Ga0129307_1003212_pt1 | contig 10785 bp, 8 predicted proteins | sample P1105metagenome_FD_94437 | JGI IMG/M metagenome (GOLD analysis project Ga0129307, IMG submission 94437) | Capybara group fecal microbial communities from Wisconsin, USA - P1105 metagenome | ecosystem: Host-associated > Mammals > Digestive system > Large intestine > Fecal | place: USA: Wisconsin... | reverse complement strand
CGGCTATCCCAATTCCTGCTACGAGGGCGTCAACGTCGAGACCATGCGCTACAGGAACGGCAGGATCATGGCCAGAAACGAAAAAGAAGGCGCCGGCGTCCCCGACGTGGACCATGTGGCAGGCGTGCCGGATTCCGGCATTGCGCATGCCATCGGCTATGCGGGCGAGAGCGGCAAGGACTATGCCAGGCCTTTCGTGAAATATACCCCCACCTGGCCCAGGAGCTTTACGCCCGAGAATCAGGACGTGCGCAACCAGGTGGCCAGGATGAAGCAGATCCCCGTCCATGAGCTGATCAGGGACAAAAAGCTTCTGTTTATCGATGATTCCATCGTCAGAGGCACCCAGCTCAGGGAGACGGTGGAGTTTCTGTACGATTCAGGCGCGGCCGAGGTGCACATGCGTTCCGCCTGCCCGCCCATCATGTACGCATGCAAATATCTGAACTTTTCCAGAAGCAACTCCGATATGGACCTTCTGACCCGGCGCATCGTCCGCGAGCTGGAGGGAGAAGAGGGAGAGAAGCATCTGGATGAATACGCCGATGCCGCCAGCGAGCGCGGCCAGTGTATGATCAAAACGATCTGTGAGAAGCTGGGCTTTGATTCCCTGGGCTTCCAGTCGCTGGAAGGGCTGCTCGAGGCCATCGGCATCGACAAAGACAAAATCTGTACTTACTGCTGGACAGGAAAGGAATAAGGATGAAGAATTCATATTCTGAGGCCTATGCTAAGGCCGGAGTGGATATCGAGGCCGGATACGAGGGTGTCAGGCTCATGAAAAAGCATGTGGAGCGCACCAACATTCCGGGTGTGCTTTCCGGCATCGGCGGCTTCGGCGGCCTGTTTGCGCCCGATCTGCAGGGCATGCGCGAGCCCGTGCTGGTTTCCGGCACGGACGGCGTAGGCACCAAGCAGAGGATCGCCCAGCTCATGGGCGTCTATGACACCGTAGGCATCGACTGCGTGGCCATGTGCGTCAACGATATCATCTGCTGCGGCGCGAAGCCCCTGTTCTTCCTGGACTACATCGCCATCGGAAAGAACGAGCCCGAAAAGGTGGCCGAGCTGGTCTCCGGCGTGGCGGAAGGCTGCGTGCAGGCCGGCTGCGCTCTGATCGGCGGCGAGACGGCGGAGCATCCCGGCACCATGACGGCCGATGACTTCGACCTGGCCGGCTTCTCGGTGGGCGTGGTGGACAAGGAAAAGATCCTGGATCCTTCTGCCATGCAGGCGGGGGACGTCATTCTGGCGCTTCCTTCCACCGGCGTGCATTCCAACGGCTTTTCCCTGGTGAGAAAGGTCTTCGACGTGGAGAACGCGGACCTTGGCCGGAAGGCGGACGAGCTTGGCGTGAGCCTGGGCGAGGCGCTGCTCACCCCCACCAGGATCTATGTGAAGCCCGTGCTGAAACTGCTGGAGAAAGCAAAGGTGCACGGCATCAGCCACATCACCGGCGGCGGCTTTTATGAGAACATCCCCAGATCCATTCCCGCAGGACTTTGTGCGGATATAAACAAAAAAGATATCAAGGTTCTTCCTGTTTTCGACCTTATCCAAAAGACTGGAGGGATCTCGGAGCATGATATGTTCAACACCTTCAACATGGGCGTGGGCATGGCAGTCATCGTTTCGGAAGAGACGGCGGACGCCGCGCTTGCCTGCCTGAAGGAAGACGGGCTGGATGCCTATGCCATCGGCACCGTCAGCAAAGGGGAGGACAAGATCAGATTATGGTAAGGAAGACCCGTATCGCCGTGCTGGTATCCGGGGGCGGCACCAATCTGCAGGCCCTGATCGACGCGGAAAAGAGCGGCATCCTGAAGGATGGAGAGATCGTACTGGTCATTTCCAACCGAGCGGATGCCTATGCGCTGGAACGGGCCGAAAAGGCGGGGATCCGGCACACGGTCATCACCAGAAAAGCCGCCGGCTCGCAGGAGGCGTTTGAAGACCGGATCATGGCGGCGCTGGAAAAGGCGAAGATCGAGCTCATCGTGCTTGCCGGCTTCATGAGCATACTTTCGGAGCGCTTCACCTCCGCTTACGATCACCGCATCCTCAACGTGCATCCCTCGCTGATCCCCTCTTTCTGCGGGGAAGGCATGTACGGCCTGCGGGTCCACGAGGCTGCCCTGAAAAAGGGCGTAAAGGTGACGGGCGCGACCGTGCACTTTGTCAATGAGATCCCAGACGGCGGCGAGATCCTTCTGCAGAAGGCCGTGCGCATCAGGGATAACGATACCCCGGAGCGTCTTCAGAAACGGGTCATGAAGCAGGCGGAGTGGATCATTCTCCCCAGGGCCTGCCAGCTTGTATCGGAACGTATGCGCATGCAGAGGGCTGAACGGAGGACAGTATGAAAATCATGGTAGTGGGCGGCGGAGGCCGCGAGCACGCGATCATCAAGAGTTTGAAAAAGAATCCCGGCATTACGGAGCTCTATGCCCTGCCGGGCAACGGCGGGATCAGCCGCGATGCGATCTGTGTGGATATCGGAGCCAAGGATATTGCAGCCCAGGTCGCTTTTGCGCTTGAAAAGGGCATTGATTACGCGGTCATCGCGCAGGACGATCCGCTGGCGCTGGGCGCCGTGGACGCGCTGGCAAAGGCCGGGATCCCGGCCTTCGGACCGAATGCCGCCGCAGCCGAGATCGAAAGCAGCAAGGTCTTTTCCAAAGATCTGATGAAAAAGTACGGCATTCCCACCGCGGCCTACGAAGTCTTTGACGATGCCGCCAAAGCCCTTGCGTACGTGCAGAAGGCGCCCATTCCCCTGGTGGTGAAGGCGGACGGGCTGGCGCTCGGAAAGGGCGTTACCATTGCCTTTACAAGGGAAGAGGCGAAGAAGGCGGTCCACGCCTGTATGGAAGACAAGGTCTTCGGCGCGTCCGGAGACCGCATCGTGATCGAAGAATATCTGGAAGGGCCGGAGGTATCCGTTCTGAGCTTTACGGACGGAGAAACGCTGGTGCCCATGGTCTCTTCCATGGATCATAAACGGGCCCATGACGGAGACGAGGGCCCCAACACGGGCGGCATGGGCACGGTCGCCCCGAATCCCTATTACACGAAGGAAGTGGCGCAGGAGTGCATGGAGCGCATTTTCCTGCCCACGGTCAGAGCCATGGTGCAGGAGGGCCGTCCCTTCAAGGGCTGCCTTTACTTTGGCCTGATGCTCACGAAGGACGGACCCAAGGTCATCGAATACAACTGCCGTTTCGGCGATCCGGAGACCCAGGTGGTGCTTCCGCTTCTGGAGTCCGATCTGCTGACCGTGATGCAGGCCTGCACGGACGGGACGCTCAAAGACACCGAGGTCCGCTTCCGCGAGGACGCGGCCTGCTGCTGCGTGGTCATGGCCTCCGACGGCTATCCCGTGAAGTATGAAAAGGGCTATCCCATCGACATCCCCGAGGAGCTCGTGCCCTACGTCTATGTGGCCGGCGCCGCCCTGAAGGACGGCGTTCTGGTAACGTCCGGCGGCAGGGTGCTGGGCGTGACGGCCGTGGCCGGAGATCTGAAGGAGGCCGTAAAGAAAGCCTATGAGCGCGTTTCCGAGGTGCATTTCGGAAATGCGTATTATAGAAAAGACATCGGAAAAAGGGCCCTTGCGGCATTGGAGGAGTAAATGGTCTACAGAGTATTTACGGAAAGAAAAAGCGGCTTTGAAATGGAGGCCAACGCCCTGCTGGCAGAGTGCAGGGAATTTCTGGGCATCAAAGGACTGGAGCGCCTCAGACTGCTCAACCGTTACGATGCGGAAGACGTGGCCGAAGAGGTCTTTCAGGCTGCCAGGACCGGCGTGTTCTCGGAGCCCCAGACGGACCGGATCTCCGAGGACGTGGATCTGACGGGCGCAGCCGCTGCCTTTGGCGTGGAGCCCCTGCCCGGTCAGTACGATCAGCGCTCGGATTCCGCTGCGCAGTGCCTGCAGCTGATCTCCATCGGCAGGCGTCCGCTGGTCAAGGCCGCCAAAATCTATGTGCTCTACGGCGATATCACGCCGGAGGACGTGGAAAGGATCAAGGCCTTTGTGATCAACCCCGTGGAGTCCAGAGAGGCTTCCTTTGAACTCCCCGAGACCCTGAAAGAAGAGCAGGCCGATCCCGACGACGTGGCCGTGCTGGAGGGCTTTACCGCCATGACCGACGCGCAGCTCAGCGGGCTCGGCGAGCGCCTGGGCCTGGCCATGGACCACGACGATCTGGTTTTCCTGCAGGGCTATTTCAGAGACGAAGAAAAGCGCGATCCCAGCATCACGGAGGTCAGGATCGTCGATACCTACTGGTCCGACCACTGCAGACACACCACCTTCTCCACGCATCTCGATGAGATCGAGCTGGAGGATCCCAAGGTCAGGGCCTCCTATGAGCGCTACCTGAAGCTCAGGGAAGAGGTCTACGGGGCAGAAAAGGCAGCCGCCAGGCCGCAGACCCTCATGGATCTGGCCACCATAGGCGCAAAGGCCCTGAAGAAGCGGGGCATGCTGCCGGAGCTGGACCAGAGCGAGGAGATCAACGCCTGCTCCATCAAGGTGCCTGTGAAAGTGAACGGAGAACAGCAGAACTGGCTGCTGATGTTTAAAAACGAGACGCATAACCATCCCACGGAGATCGAGCCTTTCGGCGGCGCCGCCACCTGTATCGGCGGCTGCATCCGCGACCCCCTGTCCGGCAGGGCCTATGTACATCAGGCCATGCGTCTGACGGGCTGCGGCGATCCCAGAACGCCCCTGGAAAAGACCCTGGAGGGCAAGCTTCCCCAGAGGCAGCTGGCCCAGACGGCTGCGGCAGGATATTCCTCCTACGGCAACCAGATCGGTCTGGCCACCGGCCATGTGGCAGAGGTCTACCACGAGGGCTACATCGCCAAGCACCTGGAGTGCGGCGTGGTGGTTGCCGCCGCGCCCGCAGAGAACGTGGTGCGTGAGCGTCCGGCGCCCGGCGACGTGATCATCCTGCTGGGCGGACGTACGGGCCGCGACGGCATCGGCGGCGCGACCGGCTCCTCCAAGAGCCATAACAAAAACTCCCTGCAGACCATGGCCAGTGAGGTCCAGAAGGGAAACGCCCCCGAGGAGAGAAAGATCCAGAGGCTCTTCCGCAAGGGCGAGGTGACCAGGCTCATCAAGCGCTGCAATGACTTTGGCGCGGGCGGCGTCAGCGTGGCCATCGGCGAGCTGGCGGACGGACTGGACATCGATCTGGATGCCGTCAGAAAGAAATACGACGGACTGGACGGCACGGAGCTGGCCATTTCCGAGTCTCAGGAGCGCATGGCCGTCGTGGTGGCGCCCGAGAACGAGGAAAAGCTGATCCGTGCAGCGGCAGAAGAGAATCTTGAGGCCTACAGGGTGGCTGTGGTGAGCAGCGATCCCCGCATGGTCATGCACTGGAGAGGCAAGGTCATCGCGAACCTGTCCAGGGCCTTCCTGAATACAAACGGCGCCGTGAAGCATGCGCGTGTGGCCGTTTCCGAAAAGCCCGCGGCCGGAGCGCCGGCGCGGGAGGCAGCCTCCTTTGCGGAAGTGGCCGGCGAACTCCGCTGCGCTTCCAGAAGAGGCCTGATCGAGCGCTTTGACTCCACCATCGGCGCAGGCAGCATCCTCATGCCCCTCGGCGGCAGGACACAGCGTACGCCGGAGCAGGTGATGGCCGCGCTGATGCCCGTCCTTCCCGGAGAGCATACGGAAGACGGCAGCGTCATGGCCTGGGGCTTCGATCCCGACAGAATGACGGCCGACCCCTACAGCGGGGCCTATGAAGCCGTTTACAATTCGGCGGCCAAGCTGATCGCGGCAGGCGCCGATCTGAGCAAAATCTATATGACCTTCCAGGAGTTCTTCGAGAAGCTGAGGAACGAGCCAGGCAGATGGGGCAAGCCCTTCTCCGCCCTGCTCGGCGCCCTGGATGCCCAGATGGAGCTGGGCACGGCTTCCATCGGCGGCAAGGACTCCATGTCCGGCTCCTTCATGGACCTGGACGTTCCGCCCACCTTCATTTCCTTTGCCATCGCGCCCATTCAGGCGGGGAAGCTGATCAGCGGCTCCTTCAGCGGCGCGCCCGGAAGACCCGTATATCTGTTCAGGGCCGGGACGGCAGAGGAGCGCATCGCCCTTTACAATGCATATCATGCGCTGGCGGAGGCCGGAAAGATCGCGGCCGCCAGAAGCTGTGAGTACGGCACGGAAGAGGCGCTGATCAAGCTGAGCTTCGGCAACATGACCGGCTTTATCTCATCCGGCGGCTATCAGGCCTCCGGCCCCGCGGACATCATCGCGGAGCTGACGGAAGAGATCGGGCTTCCCGGCGCCGTTCTGCTGGGACATACCTCTTCAGAGCCCGTCATTGAGGCCTGGGGGCAGAAAGAAGACGTCGCCCGGCTGCTGGAGATCAACGAGGGCGTTCTGAAGAACATCTATCCCGTCGATGCGCCCGCCCCGGAGGCCGGCGTCAGCGGCGCGGAGGATATGGCAGCGGAGAGCTGGCCCGTTCCCGCCGTGAAGCACGCAAGGCCGAAGGTAGTCATCCCCGTCTTCCCGGGCACCAACTGCGAATACGATACCGCCGCCGCCTTTATGGAGGCCGGCGCGGAGCCCGAGGTGCTGGTGGTCAGGAACCTGAGCAGCGAAGACATCGCCGACAGCGCGGAGCGCTTTGCGGACAGCGTCCGGACGGCGCAGATCGTGGCCATCCCCGGCGGCTTCTCCGGCGGCGATGAGCCCGACGGCTCCGCCAAGTTCATCACGGCCTTCTTCCGCCATCCGCTCATCACGGAGCGCATCGAAGAACTGCTGTCGGAAAGAGACGGCCTGATGCTGGGCATCTGCAACGGCTTCCAGGCGCTGATCAAGCTGGGCCTGGTCCCCTTCGGACACATTACGGAGATGAAGCCGGAATATCCCACCCTCAGCTTCAACACCATCGGCAGGCATCAGTCCAAGCTGGTGCGCACAAGGGTCTGCTCCAACAAATCCCCCTGGCTCATGGAAACGAAGCCGGGCGAGATCTACACCGTGCCCATTTCCCACGGCGAGGGCCGCTTCATCGCTTCCGATGACATGCTCTGCAAGCTGATTGCAAACGGGCAGATCGCCACCCAGTATGTGGATGAACAGGGCCGTCCTTCCATGGACACCTCCTTCAATCCCAACGGCTCCTACCTGGCCATCGAGGGCATCACCTCGCCGGACGGCAGGATCTTCGGCAAGATGGGCCACAGCGAGCGTACCGGCGTGGATCTGTACAGAAACGTGCCCGGCGATTACGACATGGGACTGTTCCGCTCCGCCGTGCGTTATTTCGCAGGCTGAGCAGGGGACGCGGCAGGCCGGCGCGCGCAGACAGGCAGCTCAACGGCCAGAAGCGCGCACTAAGACACTCAACGGCCCGGCGCGCACAGACAGGCGCAAGCCGCGCCTGCGCTTGAAGCGGCAGGCCCGCTATGATACAATCAATCCAAATGAGGTTTTGGCAAGATGGGTAAAATCAGCGTAAGCAGCTGTCAGGCAGACGGCAGGACCATCGAAGGGCTTCTGGTCATTGAGCCCGCGGTCTTCGGCGATGCCCGCGGCTACTTTATGGAAACATACAACAAACAGAGCTTCGCGGAGGCGGGGTTGAACATGGACTTCGTGCAGGACAACCAGTCCTCCTCCGTAAAAGGCGTTTTAAGGGGCCTGCATTTCCAGAAGCAGCATCCGCAGGGAAAGCTGGTGCGCGTCCTGAGCGGCCGGGTCTTTGACGTGGCCGTGGACATCCGCCGAAATTCGCCGACCTGCGGCCTCTGGTACGGCGTGGAGCTGTCCGCGGAGAACAAAAAGCAGTTCTACATTGCGGAGGGCTTTGCCCACGGCTTCCTGGTGCTGTCCGATACCGCGGAATTCGCCTATAAATGCACGGATTTTTATCATCCCGAGGATGAAGGAAGCATTTATTATGCCGATGAAGACATCGGCATCGACTGGCCGCTGGAGGAGGGCTTAACGCCCCTGCTTTCCGAGAAGGACAAAAAGGCCGGGGCCTACAGGGACGGCTTCCGCTTTGAGTTTTGACGATGGGGACCATTACTTCCTATTTTGCGGAGATCATCAGTAAAAGAGGCATGATCTGCGACCTGGCGCTGGCCGATTTCCGGAAGCGCTTTGCCGGGTCGTATTTCGGCGTTGTCTGGATGTTTATACAGCCCATCGTCACGGTGCTCATTTTCTTCTTCATCTTTCAGCTTGGCATGAAATCCGTGCCGCCCGTGCCGGGCGTTTCCTACGTCATCTGGCTGATCCCCGGACTGGTGCCCTGGTTTTTCTTCTCCGAGGCGCTGTCATCCATCACCGGATGCATGAACGAGTATCACTACCTGGTGAAGAAGGTGGTCTTCCCGGTGGAGCTGCTGCCGGTCATCAAGCTGTTTTCCTGCCTGCTCGTGCATGCCTGCTTCCTGGTCATCATGACGGCGGTCTATCTCATCGGCGGGATGAGACCGGCGTTCAGCTGGCTGCAGGTGCTGTATTACAGCTTTGCGGCGGCGATGCTGGCACTCGGCGCAGGATTTTTCACCTCCTCGGTGAACGTGTTTTTCAAGGATATGACCCAGCTGGTGGGCATCGTGCTGCAGTTTGGCATGTGGCTCGCGCCCATCATGTACTGGGAGGGGATGTTTACGGCGGAGCGGCCCTGGATGGCGCTCGTGTTCAAGGCAAATCCCTTTTACTATATCGTGGCAGGCTACAGAGATTCGATGCTGACGGGGAGCCCCTTCTGGGCGCGTCCCCTCAACACCCTGTATTTCTGGGCGGTGACCGGCCTTCTGTTCTATCTGGGCCTGAAGCTGTTCCGGCGCCTGCGCCCCCATTTTTCAGACGTACTGTAAAAAGGAGAAGAATCATGGCTGATGTGAATGTTCTGGTAGTGGATGACGAGAAGGATATTGCCGATCTTGTTGAGATCTACATGGTTTCCGACGGCTATAAGGTCTTCAAGGCCTCTGACGCGCAGGAGGGTCTGGATATTCTGGAAAACGAGGATATCCACATCGTTCTGCTGGACATCATGATGCCCGGCATGGACGGCATTGCCATGTGCAGAAAGATCAGGGAGATCTCCAACATCCCCATCATCATGCTGTCTGCCAAGGGCTCCGATCTGGACAAGATCATGGGCCTGGGCACCGGCGCCGATGATTATGTGACCAAGCCCTTCAATCCCCTGGAGCTGACGGCCAGGGTCAAGTCGCAGCTGCGGCGCTATACCCAGCTGAATCCGGGCAGCCAGCAGGCTGAGAAGGAGGGCGGCGAGATCAGCATCCGCGGCCTGGTTATCAACAGGGACAACCACAAGGTGCTCATCGATGACGAGGAGATCCGCCTGACGCCCATCGAGTTTGACATTCTGTACCTGCTCGCCTCCAACCCTGGCAAGGTCTTTTCCACGGATGAGATCTTCGAAAAGGTCTGGAACGAGAAGGTCTACGAGGCCAACAACACCGTGATGGTCCACATCCGCCGCCTCAGGGGCAAGATGAAGGAGGACCAGCGCCAGGACAAGATCATTTCCACGGTTTGGGGAGTGGGATATAAGATTGAAAAATAAGGATATTACGAAGCGCTACAGATTCCGCTTCGTCATCAATATCATCATTGCAGCATTCATCGTATGCGTGCTGGAGAGCCTGCTGATCTTAAATACCGGCAGGCTTCAGTCATTTCTGGGACCGGGCGGAAACGCCCACGATCAAAGCTTCAGCGCAGAGGCCGTGCTGGCTTATCTCATCATCGGCGTGCTTCTGTTCACCCTGATCTTTTACCTGCTGCAGAAGAAAAGCCTGGACTATCTGGCCAGGCTGACCGAGGGCGTGCACGACATCGCCGAAGGGGACCTGGAAACGAAGATCCCCGTCGCCGGCGATGATGAATTCTCCGACATGGCGGAACAGCTGAACAGCCTGCAGGAGGAGCTGAAGACCCTGCTCAAGAAGGAGCGGGAGGCCGAGCAGTCCAAGACGGACCTCATCACCAACATTGCGCACGACCTGCGCACCCCGCTGACCTCCATCATCGGCTATCTGGACCTCCTGTCCGGGCCGGCGGGAGAGCGGCTTTCGCCGGAGCAGAGAAGCAAGTATCTGAAGATCGCCTGCACCAAGTCCGCCAGGCTGGAGCAGCTCATCAGCGATCTCTTTGATTTCACCAAGCTGAGCTATGGACGCATCACCATGAAGGTGGGCTACGTCAACATCGTGGAGCTGCTGGGACAGCTGCTGGAGGAGGCCTGGCCGGCTTTCCGGGAAAAGGGCCTGTCCTATGAGTTCAAGTCCAATGTGGATGCCCTTGAGATCTCCGGAGACGGCGCCCTTCTGGCCAGGCTCTTCGACAACCTCATCGGCAACGCCATCAAGTACGGGGCGGACGGCAAAAAAGTCGTGGTGAGGCTCCGCGCGGATGAAGAGAACGACCTCGTGGAGGTGAAGGTCATCAATTTCGGCTTTCTCATTTCGGAGGAAGACCTTCCCCTCATTTTCAATAAATTCTACCGGGCGGACCGGGCGCGCTCCAGCGAGACGGGCGGCACCGGCCTCGGCCTGGCCATAGCCAAAGACATTGCGGAGATGCATGGGGGCAGCATCAGCGCCGCGTCCGACCTGAACGGCACGGTCTTCACGGTGCGTCTGAAGATCCATTTCCACAAGGAAAGAGAGCATTTTAAGAGGGCATAAGATGGGCGGGAACCCGGGAAAACAGCATCGGAATGCATGGCGGCTGCGCGCTGCGGCCGGCCTGTTTCTGCT
>Ga0129307_1003211_pt1 | contig 10787 bp, 11 predicted proteins | sample P1105metagenome_FD_94437 | JGI IMG/M metagenome (GOLD analysis project Ga0129307, IMG submission 94437) | Capybara group fecal microbial communities from Wisconsin, USA - P1105 metagenome | ecosystem: Host-associated > Mammals > Digestive system > Large intestine > Fecal | place: USA: Wisconsin... | reverse complement strand
TCTGTAAATGATTTAGGAGGAGTTGTTTTCCCAGCTTTAATGTCACAGGAATCAATATCAAGAATCTGTTCCTCAGTAACTTCAATTTCAAAGCCTCCCTCATCGCCAGACGAATCTTCATCCATTTTGATTTTCGAAATCACTCTCCAACCATAGTCAGCAATCTGCTTACCCTTTGCTTTGAAAACCACACCTGCACTTTCTGCTTCAAGCACAGTCTCCGAATAACTACAGGCAACCGATACTGCCTCTGCAAGTCTTGTAGCAATTAGAAGTAAAATCTGTTTCTCTCCGGATGGAAGATCATTAAGGTCCACCTTATCAATCTGCATTGTTGGAATAATTGCATGGTGGTCAGATACCTTTTTGCTATTTAGAACCTTCTTTACTTCGACTTCACTTGTGGCATGAATATCAAGTGCAGTTGCAATCCTATCAAGCAGATTGAAAACCAAACTCTCCATATCATCAGTCAGAAACCTTGAATCAGTTCTTGGATAAGAGCAAAGCTTTTTCTCATAAAGGCTCTGGGTATAATCAAGAGTCTGCTGTGCTGTATAACCAAGCTTCTTGTTAGCTTCTCTCTGCAAGCTTGTCAGATCATAAAGCTGTGGTGCTTTCTCCTGCTTATCCTTTTTCTCAACCTTGGTTAGCTTAAGAGTGCCACTTGCTGCAACTTGCTTCTTTTTATCTTTTGCCTCTGCCTCATCTGAAAATCTGTCACTGGCAAATGAAATATCTCCACACTTTACACCTATGGTAAAGAAATCTTCCGGCTTGAATGCTCTGATACTAGCCTCTCTTGCAACCACAAGCGCAAGTGTAGGAGTCATAACTCTTCCCACATTAAGAGTCTGTCCATACAGACATGAAAAAAGTCGAGTAGCATTGATACCAACTATCCAGTCAGCTCGCTCTCGACATAGGGCTGCTTCATATAAAGCATCGTATTCAGTTCCCGGCTTCAGATTATCAAAGCCTTCCAAGATAGCTTCATCTTCCATTGAAGAAATCCAAAGTCTTTCAAAAGGCTTCTCACATTTTGCCTGATTATAAACCAGACGAAAAATCAGCTCTCCTTCTCTTCCGGCATCGGTGGCTTCTATAAGGCTTTCCACATCATCCCTTTGCATCAAATCCTTTAATATCTTGTACTGCTTTCTTGTTGCAGCTGTTACCTGGTACTGCCAGTCGGCAGGCATAATTGGAAGGTCATTAATGTTCCATTTATCAAATCGCTCATCATAAGCCCCTGGCTCTGCAAGCTCTACCAAATGGCCCACACACCAGCTAACCACATACCCATTACCCTCTAAGTAACCATCGCATCTTTTATCTGCACCGATCACTTTTGCGATGCTCTGTGCTACCGATGGTTTCTCTGTTATCACAAGTCGCATGCTCTAAGCTCTCCTCTCTTCATCTTTTTCCTCTGACAATGAATCACATATTTCTGACTGACTTGCCAGCCATTTTTCAAGTTCCTCCATGTCAGTAATCTTATTTCTGATATACGCTACCAATCTCTTGCCATAAAGCTTCTTCAGATCTGCAACCACATCGATGCTCTTGCCATATTCCTCTATGAAATAATCTCTTAAATCTATAACAGACATATCTCCATATTCCTTTTGGAATTTATCCTTGTCGGTGGTCTTATATACTTTCTCCACAACGGTTTTGATTGCAGCATCAATCTCACGCTCTCTTTCATTGCCGAAATCATAGTCGGCATCATCTATTGCAAATGTCATTTGAAATTTACCTCCTGTTATAATTTAGAACTCAAATATCGCTCTTCTTGAACTGATGTATGACTTATGAAAAAATGAGCCTCCCAAAGCCCCTAAAATCAAGGTCCCAGAAGGCTCTAAATTATCACATGTCCCCTCGTTTTTTCTGCATATATTCAGCTATTTTCTTACGCTTGTTTTTAGCTGCACACCGCTCACAATACTTCTGTCTGTTGCTGGTTTTGTATATCACCACTCCACACATCTGGCAGGTATCTCTATTTGGTTCAACACCTTCAGACAAATCCATCAAAAGTTTTTGATCAAGTGGTAGCACTGCTTTCTCAAACCATCTACAAAACAAATGTCTGCTTATAAGCTGAGGGCAAGTATGCTCATCCCCATCATCAAGAAGCATGCAGTTCCCACAATCATGATTGCAGCACTCTTTTCTCACAAGCTTATTCACTCTGGATATTTCTGAGGGGGTCAGTTCTCGCTCTAACATCAGATTGCCTCCTGAAGATTCTTTCCGGCAGTCTTTTTAGGCTTAGGTGTCTTTGCAACCTTTTCCTTGCTAGCCTCTAGTTTCTTCTTAACGGAAGATTTTTTCCCACTTTCTTCCTTTTCCTGGGTAGAATTTTTCTTCCCCTTTTCTGCATCATCTGGCGTAATTTTTTTCTCATCTGCCTTTTCAGCTGAGAGAGTTATCTTCTTATCTGCCGAAATGTTCGATGCATCGAAGGGAGGTTCAATCTTTATGAAGCCAGCTGGCAAATCGACCTCCCCTTTACCGAAAGGGAGCGGTTCATCAAATGGAGTTTCCATTCCCTCAATCACACTCATAAAGTCATCAGGTGCTCTGTTGGCCTCAACCCTGTCATAGGTAAGGGAGCGAACTTCCTTTTCTACCGAATCAATAATTTCACAGGCTCCGGCCCTGATTGTCTGAAGGGATGCCTTAAGTTCTGGCATCTCTGCTCCTGAAGACCAACCCGTTAAATATGGGATTGAGTAGTCAGAAGTATCAATTCCAAAGTGAGCCGCGCAGATCATGGCAATGCTCTCTGCCTCACATTCTTTCTGCGCCTTGGACTTCTTCTCTCCGGAATCCTTTACTGCTTCTAAGTTGTGATAGGTTGCATGAGCCACTTCATGAAGAGCAGTCTTTACTGTCTGAGCCTGACTCATACCCTCCTGGATAGCAATTCTCTTTTCTGTCTGGTGATAAAACCCCTTTGCTCCAGACTCGATGTTCTCAAATGAAATAGGAACCGGAGATGCATCCGTTATTGCTTTCATCAATGTCTCATATCCATCTACTGTTCCAAGAAGCTCATCTACACCAAGCTGAGGAAGCGGCTCGCCATCTGTCTGTGCTAAATCAAATGTTGATACCGGCTTAAAGGCATTTACTGTCACCTTTACTGTTTCTGTAACTGGCTCTCCATCCTTGTCACGAATGACATTACCCTGGGCATCCATCTTCTCTCGTTCCTTATCAATCTGATATGGAGCAGGAGCTAAAATACGAAGTCCCTTTTCTCCGGCTTTAACAAATCGTCCTACCTTCTTCCATCCACTAAAGGAATTACAAAGTGTTGCCTCGGGATTCTGAAGCATGATAAGAATCTGATTGTTCACTGAGTAGTGAGGCATTTTAGCCATTACTGTTATCAGCTTTCTGTAGTCCTCAGAATTAAAACAATCCGTAACTCCCTTTTCAATCTTGGCTGTCATATCATCAAGCTCTTTCTTCCTGGCCTCAGCCGCAGCCTTTGGATCAAAATCGGATTTCTTCCAATCTTTATCTGTCATATAAATTATGTTCTCCTTCTCTTTTTCCTTAGAATCAAAATACCCCGGCCAAGACTCATAGAATCCTGGTCGGGGTCTAATACCACTTACATTCATTTACTTATGCCATCACAGGCTTTGCAGTCTGCTCTTTCTTTTTCTTAAGGGCATCAAGGACAGAGGTTTTTACACCTGAGTCCTTTGCAATTTTTGCCTCTCTCTTACTTGCCATTGTTCTGGCATATGCTTCATATCTGGATTTAGTAGCCATTACTCCTCATCCTCCTTGTCAAAATCAGCAGCGATGTCTGGATCATCAATCTCATCCTCATCATCTAAGGAATCTAAATAATCATCATCGTCATCATCAAAATCTCCGTCTGGATCTGGACCTGATGGCTTAGATGTCTTTCCCTTGCTGTTCTTAAAGTATAAGAATCCACCGATACCGCCTAATGCTAATACAAGAACAATTGCCATAATTCCATTTACATTTGTTGGCTTCTTTTCCTCGGGTACTTCTACTGGCTCATCTGGAATTTCTGTAGGTTCCTCTGTAGGAGTTTCAACTACTGGCTGTTCTGGCTCTTCAGCACTGACAAGTCCCTGGGATGCAAGGTACTCTTCTACCTCTTCATCCTCCATAAGTGCAAGCAAGTCTGCTTCATCTACAAGATTAAGGAAATGTACTGTCTCATCTCCCTGATCATCACGGTCTATAATGATATAGAAATAGTTGCCGGACTTACTGGTTACAGTAATAAACTGCTTACCACCTGCCTCGAAGGAACCATAATCATCAACCAGATTCATATTTCCGTCTGGTGTAAGCGGGCCCATAGGCTCCTCTTCTGCTTCACCTTCGCAGCACTTCCAGTCGTAAATGCAAACATCACATTCCTCATTGATAGAATCCGCTGTACACTTCTTTTCACAAGTGCATTCTGTCTCAGCTCCACCTGCAAATGCAGTCATTGGAGACATTCCGATCATTGCAGCCATTCCAACTGCAAGACCGCCTGTAAGTCTTTTGGCAATTGCCATTTTCAAATTACTCATCTTCATCCTCGATATCCTCCGAATCATCTTTTTCTGTTGTGTTGTACGAATTAGCAGTCTGAGTTGCTACCGATGTTGTAGCTGCGCCACCATTAAGAAGTGCCTGGAGTTGTCCGCTGTTTACAAGTGCAAGGAACTTGTTCAAGTCTTCAGGTGACATATTGCAAGCAGTAACATCATTTACAATCTGTGTAGCCTCTTCCTGCTTTAACTTTTCTTCAAGCTGTCTTACCTTTTCCTCTGCCTCATCTCTTTTATCAATGGCTTTCTGCAAGTCAGCTCGAAGCTTATCTAATTTTGCAAACATATTTGTCCTTTCCGGCATGAAAAAAGCCACCTGTGAAGGTGACTCCTAATGCCTGTTATTTTATGGTAGTCTTCCATAACAATATGCATGTGCTCGCCAATAGGCTGTATCATAACTTGCATACTGAATTGGATTTCCACAATGAATCATTATTTTATTTACTGGATCCACAACGATTCCCACATGACTGGCTCCGCTAGTGTTATAGGTTCCTTGGAAGAAAACCAGATCTCCGGCATGTACATCTGAGGCAGATACTCTTGCGGTTGCATTCTTCCATCCATTGGCTGTCAGTCTTCCATAGCTCCATCCATTACCACAGTGATTGATGACATAGCTTACAAATCCGGAACAGTCAAAGCTTGTTGATGGACTTGAGCCTCCCCACACATACGGATATCCCAGATATTTCTCTGCCTCATGCAGCATATTGGCAAATCTCTCATCTGTCATATATTCGCCCGGCACTGCATAGTCCTGATACTCTTCTGAAACTCCTGGGTTAGCATACACATTATCTCCGAAGATTTCCGGCTTGTTACCTCTCGTCTCAAGCAAGAGGAAGTATCGTTGCAGCTGCTCTTCACTAAGTCCCAGTGCATTTACCGCAGCCATTATGCCATTGTTTGTGAGAGTGACATTTAAGATGTAATACTCGTATTCTTCTTCCTCTTCGTATTCATATGAATCCCAATATCCTGTTGGAACACCATTCACAACACCAGTATCAACCCATGTGTATCCGGTCCTCGTAACTGTCCTCGTCCTGATTTCAGTTACACTTTCAATATCCAGCGTGTATTGCTTGTTGAATATGGTCTGAAGCATTGTCTGAACCTCTGACTCCGTATAGTCCTCATAAAGCACAGTCAAAAGAGCTGCAAGCTCAAATGGATTATGACTGATTTCTGCAAGAGAATAATTGTACTCATCATAGCCAGGATAATCGCTTTCTATGCTATCAATGGAGTCCTGCAAGTCTGCTTCCAACTCCACATAATCAGCTTCCACTGCTATGATTTCACTATCATCTGCTGTGAAAGATGTAACCACTGTCACATTCTGAACCCCACCTCCAAAAGCAGAGCAAGATGTCAGCGATGCCGAAAGAAGTAGGATTATAATCAACAAAATGAGTGCTATAAGAAGCAATGTTGGGTTATCTTCCAGCTTTTCTTTGATCCATTCTGCTAATCTACCAACCAAATCCTCCGCGCTATCAGTAAACTTTCTTGTGAGACTTCCAAAAGAATTTGCTGCCTCCTTGGCGCTTTGCTTAAAGGCATTCTCTTGAATCTCCTTTTTCATAAGCTTTTTCTGGCTTGCCCTTGAGATTGCATTGGACTTCTCCCCTGCTTTTTTCTCAGCTGCTCTTTGAGCCTTTTCAGAATCACTTCGCTTATGAAGCTTATCTCCATAGCCCTTTCCCTTTGTGGCTTCTGCTTTAGGACTGGCTTTTTTCTCATGTAGTTTACCCTTGATTTTGGCCTCTACCATTTGAGTACCGCCATAGACCAGGCTACTTGCTAATTCAAGTGCATCTTCTCCAGAGTTGGTATCTTCCCTGTTATCATCTGCTTCAGGAACATGCTTAAGCTGCTTTCTGAATTCATTTTCAGCATAGATCTTTTTTCGTCCCTGTTTTCTAAGCTTACGCTTTTTCTTAGCTTCCTCCTTCGTAAGTCGATTATCCTTTTTACCGGTTCGAAGCTTATCATGATAGCTTTTCTTAGCTGATGACTCATTTTTTAGCTTATCGCCATGTCCATCTACTCGCTTACTATCTGTGTCAACTTGTGGAGCCTTTTCCTTTGGTGATGCTCTCGTATACATTTCTTCATTCATTTTGTGCCTCCTGTGAGCTTATGGAGCAGCCTTATGACTGCTCCTCATCTCCATGAATATCACTAAGTCGGGTTGTCATTATTCGATACAGCTCTGTATCCGTAGGGAATCTATCCACAAATGGAAGGATGACATTGCCATAAAAAATAAGTCCTTCACCAGCTCCTGAGTGAGTTACATAGGATAACTGATGAGGACTTATATTAAGCTGCTTGGCAAGGATTGCTCTATCTCCCACTGCCTGATTCAGCATGATAACAAAGTCTGTATTCTCAAAAATTGATTCAACTTCCTTAGAAGCAAGGAAGTCCTTTACGTTCTGGGTTATAGCTGTAGGAATACCTCCCCACTTTCTAAATCTCTTCCAGATTTCAACTGTGTAGGCTGCTGTCTGATCTTCCTTCAAAAGCAGATGGGCCTCATCCATATAGTATCTGGTTGAACGGCCTTCGCTTCTGTTGGAGCTTACTCTTCCCCATACCTGGTCCTGAACTGTAAGCATTCCAATCTTCTTAAGCTGCTTTCCAAGATCCTTGATGTCAAAGCAAACCAAACGATTATGAATGTCTACATTAGTTCTGTGATTAAACACATTTAAGGAACCAGATACATAGATTTCAAGAGCCTTTGCTACATGATGTGCCTCTGCTTCATCCTGCTCCAAAAGTGCATTATACAAATCCTCAAGGATAGGCATATTCTCCGGAGTTGGATTCTCAAAATACTGCTGGTAGATGATTCTGATGCATCTATCAATTACAGTTTTTTCAATAGGCTGCAAACCATCCTTGTGACCAACAATCAGCTCGCACAAAGACAAAATGAAGTCTGCTTTAAGAGCAATCGGGTTATCATCCTCCGAATAATTCATGTTGATATCCATTGGGTTGATATACTGGTCCGATGTGGTTGCAATTCTAATTACCTGCCCCTTAAGTCTTTCAACCAGTGGGCTATACTCCGACTCTGGATCGCTGATAATGATATCATCATCCGTTGTCAGGAATGCATTGGTAATCTCACGTTTTGCACTAAATGACTTACCGGATCCTGGCGTACCAAGGATAAGTCCGTTTGGATTCTTAAGCAACTTTCTGTCTACCATAATCAGGTTGTTAGAAAGTGCATTAAGCCCATAATAAAGCGCTCCGTGATGGCCCTGGAAAAGCTCCTGGGTAGTAAATGGAACAAAGATTGCTGTACTTGAAGTTGTCATACCTCTCTGAATCTCAATCTCATTATTTGCAAGAGGAAGTGAACTCATAAGTCCCTGCTCCTGCTGATAATCAAGTCGTACCAAATTACAGTTGTGCTTCTGTGCAATGGAAGCTGCCTGGAATACATTGTTTTCAAGCTCCTGCTTCGTTCTTCCTGTATTCATAACAAGGAAAGTCAAAAGAAACATTCGCTCATTCTGTGACTGTAGCTCCTTCAAAAGAGCCTTGGCATCCTTGCCGTATGTAGCCAAGTCTGAAGGAATGATATCCATATCATATCCGGCTCTTACTGCCTTTTTCTGCTCCTCAATCTTAGATCTATCAAGCTCCGTAATCGTATGCTTTACAGTTTTGATTGCTTCATTCTGATCTACAGACTGAATATGCATTGTTACTACTTGCGTAGATTCCATTCCAAGGAAATCTGCAAGCATTCTGTCTGAAATATCTGATGCCTCAATCGACAAGAAGCTCATGCAGCCATAAAGCTCTCCCATCTGAAATGTTCTTCCATTAGGGAATGCAAAGCTTGATGGTGCAATAAAGTCTTTTACTGAAAGACCTGACTTAACCAGATACTTCCAATCAAAATTAAATGGTGTACTGGTGTTGTCCATATGGAACATTGCATGCATAAGCTTAAGTCTGTCATGACCATTTAAGGTCTGGGCTCTTACACCTAATGTCTTAAAGTTATTCATGAGATCAATCTCAATATGTGTAAGTCTTGGTTTTGCAGTCTTAAGAGAATCTGCATGAATTCCAAATGTCAGATACTTAGTCTTTGTAAGTCCGTTGTTACCTGCATCCATCTGGTGAACAATCACTCCGGAATACTCATCTCTGACATCATTAAAGTCATCATTCTGATGAGGAATAACAATACTCTTTTCAAATGCAACTGCATCTGTTGCCATATTCACAAAGCTAAGCTGAAAGTGAATAGAACTATCAAAGAAATTAAGGAATCCACACCACTCCTCAAAAATCTCTGTTTTATCCTCCTGAAGTGCCAGCTGATAGTTGATATCCTGGAACTGAATTGTCTTTGTATAGAAATCCTGCCCTACACGGCAAATTCCATCTGGAAACATTCTCTCAAAGGGAATGCTCTGCTGTGCTGTTCTTGGTGTTCCATCATTACGCTGCGCTTCTTTGATGACACGCCTAACTTCCTTCTGTTCTGCCTTGGTAAGACCATCCGGCATCACAAACTCGCGTTTACTTTGCTTTTTGCTCTTTAGAACATCGAACAATTTCGTTTACCTCCTTTGTTGCCTGCGCCTGGCGAACCAGTGCAGCATAATAGTTATCCGTCTTATAAGGACGAATCTTAGGCCTGATGAAAATAGCCTGTATCATGTGACTCAATATAACCTCTAGTGGCTGACCGTTCTTCTCATACATAGCAAGAAAGAAAAATGGCATCATAATGACCATCATTCCCATAACTGCTGTATTTACTGCACAAACCGATTTGAGCAAAAAGAATGACGGCACACCAATGAGTGCCGCCATCCCAAAGCAGATCAGCTGTCTTTTTGTTAAATTGAACATCACCTTACTTTTTACCTTTGTCAGGTCTCTAGGGACACTGATATAAGATGCTGCCATATTTACCTCCTAGTGAGCATGAAGTATGCTCTTTGCAACTGCTCCGGTCTTGAATAATGTAAATGCTAAAAGCACTGTATATCCCATAACCTTCCACAGTGATCCAATAATATCTGAACTAAATGCTACCGACTGAATAAGGACTGCATAGATTCCTACGCAAACCATAATCAGGAATCCCTGGAAACCAAGTGCAAACAAACTTCTCACATAGTTCTGTCCCATCATGCTCTGCTCCTTGTTTCCGAATGTTGCAAACGGAATAGGTGCCATGCTTACCATCAGATAAATCTCTATCATTCGACCATTCACAATTACAAAAATGATTACTGATAAAAGCTTTAACAAGAACTGCACCACAAAGCTCTGAAGGAATAGTCCAAACAAAGGACCTGTCTCCATAGCTTCTATTGTGCTTTGCATAGTGGCAAGCGTACTTGCATCTACAGCTGTACTTCCGGATATTAATCCTCCGGCCTGACTTACCACATGTCCTGCAACATCAAATACTGCCATAGTAAAATCAAATGTATGCGTGATAAGCTCAACTGCAACAAAAGTCTTGAATATCCATTTCCAGATAAACCAAGTCTCGAAGCTTGCCAGGTTGTTGTAACTGATAATCAGCTGTATTAGCTCGTAGCATGCTATAAATGTTAGGACAATTCCTGCAATCGGCATGATCACATTATCTGACAGATTTCTGATCATATTGAATACCCCTGGCATAAATGCAGAAGGTGTCTGAGCAACATCCGCTGCTATCTGTCCTACCTCATCATTTACCGAAGTAAAGGTGTTCGTCAGGTTGTCCATGATTCCTGATACAAGTATTCCCTTCAGCCAGTCTGTAATTTGCTGAAGTATACTGTCCAATTATTTCCTCCTTCAAGCAGAGGCTTTTTCTACTCCTGTAATGCTTGCAATGAATGCATTTGAAATAGCTCTTTTTGCGATACCACTTATCTTCATTTCCTCATCCTCAAAAAGAATTCCGGCAAGTGTTTCGCCCCAGCCTTCCGTATTCATATCTCTTGCAATATCAAGTAGAGTTTCTTCTACCTCTGCTTTTGTGTTCTCATTATCCAATTAGTTGTCCTCCTAAAGGGACAGACGAACGCCTGCCCCAGCTTCCACAACCTCTTAGAAAAGACCAGAAAGTAATGGAACAAGAGTTGTACCGATGAGGGCTACACCACCACCAGCCATTAACTG
>Ga0129307_1003209_pt1 | contig 10800 bp, 5 predicted proteins | sample P1105metagenome_FD_94437 | JGI IMG/M metagenome (GOLD analysis project Ga0129307, IMG submission 94437) | Capybara group fecal microbial communities from Wisconsin, USA - P1105 metagenome | ecosystem: Host-associated > Mammals > Digestive system > Large intestine > Fecal | place: USA: Wisconsin... | reverse complement strand
TTTCCCCGAACCCCTTTTCCAAAGACTTTTAATAGAATTTTGCCCCATAGAGGGCGCTCCACGTAAGATGTGAAAACCAGTAGTTTCACTGGGAGCGCCCTCTATGGGGCAAAATTAAAAGTCTTGGGAAACAGATTTGAGAAGAATCTTCTTCAAAACGTCTGCCTCAATAATACGTAAAAGCTTCTGTATGGGTACCCGTCATAACTGTACGTCCGTTTTATAAGTAATTTATTTTGTATCGGGAAGTGTGGAGATTATTTTTAACAGATACTTCTGAATTGCAAGGGCATCTGCGTTAGTTACGCCGTCGGAGTTGCCTGCGACATCAGCAGCTGTTCTTGCTTCATCTGAAAGCTTATACTTTGAAGGATTGCTCAGAGACTGCATGATAATAACTGCATCGGAAATATCAACTGTACCGTCAAGGTTAGCGTCGCCGTATATGGAATCTCCGATATCAGTGATCATTGCCTTCAGAGACTTAGGAATTACATAGTCGGGATTGTCATTTTTGTACTTATCCTCATCGCCTTCAGGAATATTGAGGTAATCACCGCCGAAAAAAGCATCCAATGAAGATATTTTCTTTTCTTCGCCTTCTTCGTTGGTCAATGTGAATTCATTGCTTTTAGTCTCAATTGTTTCAATATTCGGGCAGTATAATACCATACCGACATTTACATCAGGAGCGGGCCATGTATCAGGCTTTGCCGAAATTTCAGGTGTACTTTCAAGTTTCAAAGAACGGAGATTATTGCAGCAACCAAACAGCTCATAACCGACCTTCTTTACAGAAGCAGGTAATACAGCTGAGGTCAGGCTGTCCATACCGCCAAAAGCTTCGTTGCCGATAGTTTCAAGCTTTTCGGGAAGAACGAGTTCTTCTATATTGTTGCATCCGGCAAAAGCCCAATCACTGATCAGTGTAACGTTTTCGGGGATATCTATCGATTTCAGACCGCTGCATCCCGAGAATGAAGATACGCCGATCTCCCTGAGAGAATCAGGAAGTGTAACAGTTTCAAGAGTCTTGAGATTTGCCATGCTTTCTTCGGCTAAGATCTCACCTTTTGTTATAGTAACTGTCTTGAATGACTTAGGGATAACATAAGGATACTCCGGTTCTTTGTAATAATCGTCTGATGAAGTGAGCACATAATCATCCAGTTTGCGCTCCTTTATATCATCACGATCAGTCTGGAAGAAGTATCTTGCCATACCGACATCGTTTTCAGCCGGGCATGATACTCTTTCAAGCTTAGGGCAGTAGCGGAAGATGCCTTTCCAATCATAAAAACTGAGATGGAATTCTGATTTATATAATGATTCGTAGCATTTTTTAAACTCCTCTGAATCCTTGAAATAGCTTCCTTCAAATTCGGCAGATGTAAGGTTATCGCATTCTGAGAAAGAACCCTCACCAACATATACAACAGATGCGGGTACCTTTACAGAAGTAATTCCCTTCATGCCTGAGAAAGCATAATCACCGATGATCTTCAGATCCTTCGGCATATCGAAAGACTTGATACTGCTGCATCCTGAGAATGCTTCGTCACCGATAACTTCTATTGTATCAGGGATTATGATATTTTCAACTGTGGAAAGATCCTTGAAAGTGCTGTCGTTTACAGTCTTGCCCTCTCTCATCTCAATTGTCCTGAATGACTTAGGAATAGCAAATAAGTGGGTTTTGCCTGCATATGACTCGTCTACAGCAGTTACAACAAATTCTTCCATGTTATTATCCTTGACCGCAGATTCTGTGGTCTCGAATAAGAAAGATGCCAAGGACTCAACGTCTGCATTATTGAAGCTTACTTTTTCAAGCTTGTGGCAGAAGCAGAAGATACCGTAGCCTGAGCCATAGTTAACGGAAGTTGCGCCATTTTCGTTGAAGCCGATTACTACAGTATAGATGCCGTCAGATTTTTCCTGTATAATATCACCGGCAAAATCAGCAGAAGTCAGGCTATCACAGCAAGCGAAAGCGCCCTGACCGATATGCTCGACTGACGCAGGGACGGTAACGGATTTTATATTTGTCAGACCGTAAAAAGCGAAATCTTCGATAGTTTTAAGAGAATCAGGCAGTACCAGTTCTTTTATGTTCTCACAGCCTGAGAAAGCTTCTTCGCCGATGGTTTCAAGATTCTTTGGCAGGTGTATAGTTTCAAGAGAAGCGATGTCTTTGAATTCCTCTTCACCTATAGTTGTGCCTTCTGTTATTTCGATAGTCTTGAGAGACTTCGGAATGAGCATACCATAGAAGCTTTCATAGGTATACTTATCAGCATCGTAATCACCAGCACGGAGTTTGCCTGTGTAGAATAAAGTTGCTTTGAAATAGCTGTTTCCATCTGCTGCGTATGTTACTTTTTCAAGATTTGGACAAAAGGCGAAAAGACCTGACCAATCACTGACAGATATCGAAGCGTTAAAGATATCAGGGGTTTTTATGTCGGCACTTTTCAGTTTTTCACAGTTTTTAAAAGCAAACTGACCGACTGTTTTAACTGACGCAGGGATAGTAACGGAAGTTATTCCTGCGCAGTTTGCAAAAGCTTCTTTGCCGATAGTTTTCAGATTTTTTGGTAAATCGATAGTTTTCAGAGAAGTGCATCCATTAAATGCCCCTTCGCAGATCTCTTCCAATGAATCGGGAAGTACAATTTCCTCTAAACTCTCACAGCCCGAGAAAGCATAGTTTCCGATGTCTGTCAGATTTTTTGGTAAATCGATAGATTTCAGTGCTGTGCATCCTTCAAATGCTGACCAGCCAATGCTCTCTATCGAGTCAGGAAGTATAACAGTTTCGAGAGAACTCATACCTTTAAATTCATCGGTACCAATATATGTGCCTTCTGTTATTTCGACAGTCTTGAGAGACTTCGGAATAAGAAAACTACGGTCTTCGTCATAGATATATTTATCAGCATCGTAATCAGCAGCGCTGAGTTTGTTCGTGTGGAATAAAGCATATTCAAAATCGTTGTCTTCGGATGAGAGTGTTAGCTTTTCAATGTTGGGACAAAAAGTGAACGCACCATTTCCGTAACAATTCGATCTGATATCAACACTTGTCAGTTTTTCACAGTTTTTAAAAGCATACTCACCAATTGATAAAATGGATGCAGGGATAGTAACTGATGTTATTTCTGCACAGTTTGCAAAAACCTCATCATCAATGATAGTGACAGGTACTCCATTGATCTTTTCCGGGATAACAAGGTCGCCTTTGAGATCCTTTGTGTAGCCGACAACCCATGTATTTCCATTGTATATTTCGTACTTGACACCGTCTTTTGTAACGATACCATCCTCATCGGGTTCGATGATCTCATCAGCCTCAGCTGCAACAGCAGTAAGGCGGTCCTTGTCATTGACTGTAGCTGTTGTGCACATAGTGCCCCCCACAATAGCGATAGCCATGATCATTGCAATAGTTTTTCTTAACATTTAAAAATCCTCCTTATATCATGAAACAATGACGATATGGATTATCCATATATCATTGTTAATATTATAACACGATTTTGGTAAAAGTCAATATTTCAGAGATTTATTTTACTGTTTATTAATAAACCTGCCAACATCTGTTAAAAATTGTGTCTTAAATGAATAGGGGTGAAAAAATGGGCGAGCGGAACTCGCCCCTACATAAGAAACCGAAGAATAGGAAAATGTAGGGGCGCTTTCCGAGCGCCCGTGCTATGTTTTATTCAAAAATTTAAAGGGCACTTGAAAAAGCGCCCTTTAAAAAGTATTTTTCACATCAGCTCAGTTCAAACATTCCTGTGTATAACTGGTAGTATTTGCCGTGCTGAGCGATAAGTTCGTTATGGCTTCCACGCTCGATTATCTTGCCGTTTTCAAGTACCATTATAGCCTGTGAATTGCGGACTGTGGAAAGTCTGTGAGCGATAACGAATACCGTTCTGCCCTCCATGAGACTGTCCATGCCCTTTTCGATGAGCGCTTCTGTACGTGTATCAATTGAGCTTGTAGCTTCATCAAGGATAAGCACGGGAGGATCTGCAACTGCCGCTCTTGCGATTGCAAGAAGCTGACGCTGACCCTGTGAGAGATTTGCGCCGTCTGCGGTAAGCATGGTATCATAGCCGTTTTCAAGGTGACGTATGAAGCTGTCGGCATTGGCAAGCTTAGCTGCTGCGTAGACTTCCTCATCTGTTGCGTCAAGCTTTCCGTAGCGGATATTCTCCATGACTGTACCTGTGAAAAGGTGGGTATCCTGCAAAACTATGGACTGCGAACGTCTGAGGTCGTCCTTTTTGATCTTGTTGATGTTTATGCCGTCGTAGCGTATCTTTCCGTCAGGCACATCGTAGAAGCGGTTGATAAGGTTGGTGATGGTGGTCTTTCCCGCACCTGTTGAACCGACGAAAGCTATCTTCTGTCCCGGCTTTGCATAAAGGGAAATGCCGTTGAGTACAGTCTTGTTCGGTTCGTATCCAAAAACAACATCGTCAAATTCCACATTGCCCTTTACTTCGGTGTATGTGACAGTTCCGTCAGCCTTGTGGGGATGTCTCCAGGCCCATCTGCCGGTGCGCTTGTCGGATTCTGTTATAGTTCCGTCGGGAGCGATATCAGCGCTTACAAGAGTAACGTATCCGTCGTCAGCTTCGGGTTCTTCGTCAATAACAGCGAATATCCTCTCAGCACCTGCAAGGGCGGTGAGAACGGAGTTCAGCTGCTGCGATACCTGAGTTATAGGCTGTGAGAATGAACGTGTGAACTGGAGGTATGAAACAACAGTGCCCACAGTCATGCCGCCTATGCCCTTTACAGCCATGATTCCGCCTGCGATAGCGGTAACAGCGTAGTGTATATATGAGAGATTGTTCATGACAGGCATGAGGATATTTGCAAAGGTATTGGCGTGGGTAGCGGCTTTGCAGAGTTCTTCATTAAGTACGTCGAATTCCTCGTCAGCCTTTTCCTCGTGGCAGAAGACCTTTACGACTTTCTGGCCGTCTATCATTTCCTCGATATAGCCGTTGACTCTGCCGAGAGCCTTCTGCTGTGCGATGAAGCCACGTCCGCTTCGTGAACCCACAAAGCCGATGACTTTGATTATGACGAACAGCATAGCGATAACGATTATGGTAAGTCTCCAGCTGTATATGACCATGACGGTGAATACTCCCACGATGGTTATAGCCGAGCTGATGAACTGTGCCACGCTGTTGCTGAGCATTTCACGGATAGCGTCAGTGTCGTTGGTGTAGAGGCTCATAAGTTCGCCGTGAGTGTGCTTATCAAAATAGCGTATGGGGAGCATCTCCATTTTTCTGAAAAGGTCATCACGTATACGCATAAGGGTAGTGGTGGATATCTTCACCATTATGCGCTGATAAAGCAGTGATGAGAGAGCGCCGAGAGCGTAAATGACTATCATCACCGTAAGCAGGCCGATGAAGGCTTTTTTGTCCCAGTTTCCGGTTTTCAGAGCCTGTTCGATATTGTCGATTATGGGCTTGAGCAGATAGTTGCCCATGATTCCTGCGCCTGAGCTGAAAAGTATGCCAATGACAACTATGACCAGACGTGGGCCGAAGCCGTGCATATAGCTGAATATCCTTTTCAGCGTTGCGAATGTGTTCTTGGGTTTGGCAGGAGCTTTCTGAGGTCTTGGAGGCATTATTCATCCGCTCCTTTCTGCTGTGAATCGTAGACTTCACGGTATATCTCACTTGTTTCAAGAAGCTGTTCGTGAGTACCGATATCGGTAATTTTTCCGTTGTCCATAACGATTATGCGGTCAGCGTCCTTGACTGAGGAGATACGCTGAGCGATGATTATTGTAGTTGTATCGCTGAGCTTTTCACGGAAAGCCTTGCGGATACTGCTGTCGGTAGCGGTATCAACAGCACTTGTTGAGTCGTCGAGAATGATTATTTTCGGCTTTTTCAGAAGTGCCCTTGCGATACATATTCTCTGCTTCTGACCGCCTGAAACGTTTACGCCGCCCTGACCGAGGTCAGTGTCGTAGCCGTCGGGGAAGTTCATGATGAAGTCGTGAGCGCAGGCGGATTTGCAGGCTTCGATTATTTCTTCGTCAGTGGCATTTTCATCGCCCCATTTGAGGTTATCCCTGATAGTTCCCGAGAAGAGAACGTTCTTCTGTAATACCATAGCTACATTGTTTCTGAGAGTGTCAAGAGCGTACTCCTTTACGTTGTGGCCGCCTACTATGACATTGCCCTCTGTAGCATCGTAAAGACGGGGGATAAGCTGTACAAGAGAAGTTTTTGATGAGCCCGTACCGCCGATGATACCGATAGTTTCGCCCGATCTTATGTCGAGATCAATGCCTTCGAGAGCGAGATTATGCATATCATCGAAATAGCTGAAGCTTACATTTTCAAAGCGGACAGAGCCGTCCTCTGCGGATATTTCAGCATTTTCGCTTCCCTTTATAGCAGGTTCTTCCTTCAGCACCTCATATATACGCTGAAGCGAGGCACGGGATACCACGAACATGATGAACAGCATTGAAAGCATCATCAGCGACATGAGTATCTGTCCCACGTACATGATAAAGCTCGAAAGCTGACCTGTAGCGATATCGCCGCCGATAGCCATATGTCCGCCGAACCAGAGAATAGCCACGATAGTAGCATACATGACCATCTGCATGATAGGCATATTCATTACTACCAGCTTTTCAGCCATATACTGTGCATTGCGGACACTGTCAGCGGTTTCGGTAAAGCGTTTCTTTTCGTAGTCCTCACGGGCAAATGCCTTGACTACACGGATACCTATGAGGTTTTCCTGTATCCTTCCGTTCATATCGTCGTATTTTTTCAGCATTTTCTCAAAGCGTGGGTGTGCCTTTGATATGATGAAAAATACCGCAAAGGCAAGCACGGGGATGGAGAAAAGGAATACGGATGAAAGCTTCATGTTTGCCCTTACCGCCATTGAGGTGGCGCATATCAGCATTATAGGAGAGCGGAATGCGCTTCGTATGAACATCATGAAAGCGTTCTGGATATTTGTAACATCAGTGGTAAGTCTTGTTGTAAGAGAGGCGGTGGAGAATCTATCCACATTGGAGAACGAAAAATCCTGCACCTTTCGGAAAAGGGCACTTCTCAGATTCTTGGCAAAGCCCATAGCCGCAACTGCACTGAAACGTGCTGCCAATGAGCCGAAAGCAAGAGAGCATAAAGCCATGAGCATCATAAGTGCGCCCATTTTGACAACATAGCCGATATCGCTCTGTTTTATGCCGTTATCGATTATCTTTGCCATAACGGCGGGGATGGTGACTTCCATGAAAACTTCACCGATAATGGTAACGGGAGCGAGAATGGCCTGCTTTTTGTACTGACCCACATGGGAAAAAACGGTCTTATACACAAAAAGACTCCTTTCATTAAAATAAAGAGAGCTATTGTTTATAGCTCTCATTAACATTGTAATTATACCACAGACAGGTTGAAATGTCAATTCTGAAAGATAGTCATTTACGGACGGTGATGCTTGGATTTTGAGGGCGGATGATAGCAAGGGCGCACACTGTGCGCCCCTACAGAGACAAATCTTTGTACGGGAGCCCGCCCTCGGGCTCCCGTTGCAGATATTATGTAACCCAGGGGAGGGCGAGGGCGCCCTCCCCTACGGTATATATTTTTATATTTTAACGTGAAAATCATCGTCTTTTTGGACGCTGAGAATCACTTATTAACAGAACCCACATTATGCCCTTTGCTGAAAGGAGAGTTACGATGAAAAAAATCTTAGCCCTTATCTTTGCTTTTACTATGTGTATTTCCGCTTTCTCCTGCGAGGAGAAAAAACAGAATGATGATACTCCCGATGAGGTTTCCGGGGATGTTGCCGAAACTCCCGAAGTTTCCGAAATCCCCGATACAGGCGATACCGCCGTGGAAAACAGCTTCCGTGAATACGCCGAAAGCGACTTCACCGAAATAACCGTGCCCCTGAATTATACCGAAGATCCTGCACCTGTCGCCCTTTATCAGCTTGATATTCCCGACTATGATTTCGGTGAGCGTCTCGCTCCCTGCAAAACTTCCGATGACCCGTCAGAGTTTGATCCGTTTGATCCGAAAAGATTTCACGGCTATTCATGGATCGACGAAAACGGCGTTGAACACAAGCCTGAGAGTACCTATATGAAGGTACTTGACGTTCCCGAAAAAGGAATTATAACAGGTGCGGTGTATAACGATGGCAAGGTGTATATCACGGTCAGCTACGACAACTTCTGCATCGGCTGCCATGAGTGGTCCATATATGCGTATGACATCAATACTACGGAAATGAAAGAGGTTTACAGATACTCGGATTATCAGCGTGACAGCAGCTACGGTGCTTGGATCGATCCTTACATTGAGGATGGCCATATCGTATTTTCAAGCTATCTGGCTGACGATGACAAGTGCATAGTTTATTCCATTGATCTGGAAACAGGCGAGGAAAAACAGCTTTATGAGAGCAGTGATTATGTTTATATGTCCGACGGAGTGGACAAAGTTCTTTTCTGCGATGCAGCTTCCGCTGAGGGAAAACGTGACAAAGTGGAACTGACGCTGAAAGAATACGACTTCACAACAGGCGAGCTGAAAACCATAACCGAAAACGAGGAAACAAAGATGTACAATGTCGCCGCAAGCGATCTGACTGCTTATATCAGAAAGCCGCTCGATTCAAGAAAATGCGAGCTTGTGACCGGGCATTACAGCGTGAAAACGGGAGTTACAAATGCGTCCATAGTTTATGCTTCCGACAAGAAGGCTATAATAGTGACCGAGGGCGATGTGAGAGTGCTCCACACCTATGACTTTGAAAAAATGGAGCATTACATTACCGAGATCGGCAAAACGATCGGACAGTTCATATCTTACGGCGAGAACGTCATATTCAGCCAAAACAGCGAACATTCGGATGTTTATTATATTGTTCCCGAACTGGGAAGAGCGATGACTGTTGCAAAGGACATCGATCATGATATTATGAAGCGAAGCGGCGATACCGTCACTTTCAATCAAATGAAAAACGATACGCTGTATCTTGATGTGGACGAAAGCGCACAGCGAGGCTATTATAGGCCTGTTGAAGTATTCTGGCTTGGCGGAGGTGAGGAATGATATGAAAAAGCTTATGATTCTTTTTGCGGCGATGCTGCTCTGCTGCGGATGTTCCGGGAAGAAAAAGAATGAGGAAAAACCTATCCCCGAAGATATCACCGATACTGAAAATACGGAAGATACAGCGGAGGAAGAACCTTTCCTGACACTGAAAGATTCCGACTACAAGGAGATAATCGTTCCCGTAACGCTGAAAGATGACGTTATACCCGATGAGGTAAAATTCATAAACACAAACGAACTTGACTTCGGCGAAAAGATACCCGTATGCGTGACCGCCGATAACTGGCAGGATTATTACCCCGAGTATCTGTATGACGATTCGGCTGAGGGGATAAGCGAGCATGAGGTACAGATGCGAGATGCCATAAGATCTCCGAAGAAAGGCGATATAACAGAATATACCATGGGTGACGGAATGCTCTTTTTCTTTGTGAACTATGATAATTATTGCAGCAGCAGCGGCCACAGCACAGCCTTCTTCAAGTATGACATCGCAGAGAAAAAGCTGTCTGAGATAATCAGCTATGACACACTCGAAAACAACAAAACTATAGGCATAATGGTAAACAGCATGAAATATCTTGACGGAAAGCTTTATTATGTCGGTTCAGTCCCTGACGGAGATGATTCCGTTTACTACGGAGTCTATTCCCTCGATATCGAAACAGGTGAGATAAAGCTTTGCTTTGAGGATGATGATTTCAAGGACAGAGAATCGCCTAATTATCCCCTTGATACACTTGAGTGTCAGAACGGCCGCCTCTATGCTGTTGACCTGACATACGGCAAGGAATCTGATATAACCGCACAGGTGATATACGAGATGAACAGCGAAACAGGTGAATGGGACAAGGTCTTTACGGAAGATAACGTTTACAGGCCTGCACAGATATGCAATGGCGGGATAGTTACTGTTGACAGGAACGAAAACAAAAAAGTCTGTATCCACACCGAAAGCTATGACTTTGAGTCGCCCTTCCGCAATGCGGAACTGATATATGCGGATGACAAGGAGACGGATATCCTGCTTGCTGATGCGCTTCATAAGACATACAACGGAGCACTGTATTCAAACTGTGTTCTTCACGTATTTGACCGTGAAACTATGGAGCATTATTCCTTCGACCTGAAAGAACTGGGTTCGGCAACTGAGATAAAAAAGGTGAAGAACGGCTATCTCATAACAAACAGAGAAGGATTCATCGCACCTGTTTATTATCTTATGCCTGATCTGGGAATAGCATTTCAGGTATCGCTGGGAAGATCGGGCAGCGGAAACGTACATGACGAGGATGTGCTTTATTATCTCCGCAACATTCTCAGCATCAACGACAATAATGTAACAGCATTCAATTATCAGGAACTGATGTACATGGAGAAATAACAACAAGGGAAAGCCTTCATGCAGAGGGCTTTCCTTTTTTGCGTTTATCCACGGGGAATTATATTGGGGGGTGGATGATATCAAAGGGCGCTCGGAAAGCGCCCCTACAGTATTCTGAACGACATTTGCATAAATCCGAGGATGTTGGTTTGTCAATGATATGAGACAAATTAAATCAAAAAACTTGACCTGAATTAAAGAAAGCCTTGATGTAATCAGAAGGCGACTTCCAATTAAGCGGACGCATAGGGAAATTATTGTATT
>Ga0129307_1003208_pt1 | contig 10800 bp, 12 predicted proteins | sample P1105metagenome_FD_94437 | JGI IMG/M metagenome (GOLD analysis project Ga0129307, IMG submission 94437) | Capybara group fecal microbial communities from Wisconsin, USA - P1105 metagenome | ecosystem: Host-associated > Mammals > Digestive system > Large intestine > Fecal | place: USA: Wisconsin... | reverse complement strand
GCTGTTTATGGATTTTCATGTCACGGGTGAGAAATCGGTGGAAACTGAAATTGATGAGTATATCAATTTCTTCAACGAACAGCGCCCGGCGTACTCACTGAACTATCTGACACCGGTACAATATAGTCCGGCTTTCCATCGACACGCAGCGTCATGCGGAGCATTTCATCCCGATTTTCATTGCGCCAAGGCTCTGCCGGCGAAAGATGGCTGCGGTCGATTCCCATATCCGGCGTCAGCAAACTGCGGGCATTGGGGACAAAGGCACTGTACCGAGCATAGTTGTACCCCTGTGGGTCAACAAGGAAACCGTCCTTTCCCTCAGCGTCGAGGACGAGCAGACAGTGCCTGACATCATCATCGTGTCGGACAGCGTTTTTGTTCTCTGCGATGAAATCATAGTCAGCCAGCAGTGCGCGGCTGAACAGCCGGAACCGTGGGCTTGGCAGTTCGATGACCTTATCCACGGCACAGGTGTCTGCCTCACACCCGGTCTGCTTACACTTCAGTTCTGCCTGAATGATCATTGTGAAAGCCCTCCCATCACCATGTGGTTGCTTTGACCACCGTTCATCACTTCTTCCATGCTGATATAGCCCTTATAGGCGATGTAGCCCCGGTCGGTGAACATTCCGTCCTCCTCATTCATGCGCTCCGTGCCATACTTTTCATAGTCGTAAAAAGCGTCGAGATTTTCGTCATACTCGAAGCGGCCGGACTGCTGGATCATGTACTTGCCGTACTCGGCGGGAGAGTGCGCACCAGGGGCAAAGTCAAACAGGTCGAGGCTTTCCGCAAGGTTTTTGATCTGTGCCGCAGACTTTGGCTCTGCCAGCGTGACCACGGCGCCCAGCTTTTCCATATCCGCTTTTGATAACCCATCCGTTGCCTCTGCCAGTTCGTTGAGGTCGGAGAGGGTTTCGTACTCCATATCCAGAAGGACATCCACCTCATTGGGGAGCTGGCTGTCCTCCAGCCGCAGGCGGACATCGGCGGGATCTGTGATGCCCCCACGAAGGAGGGCGCGGTCGATCTTCTCCTGCACCATGGGGAGAAACAGCCATGTGATATGCTCCGTATCCTCCGGTTCGGCTTTAGAGGTCACCGCAACGGTGATGACACTCGGCTCATAGTAATAGCAGGGGAAGACGCGGCCGTCGTAGACCTGCTCCAGCTTCATGCCGTTGTCGTAGACTACGCCGTAGGGCGTGATCGTGCCGCTGCCGCTTTCAATGAGCTGCCGTGCGGTTTTCTTGCCGTCCAGCGCGTTCAGTTCATCCACACTTGCGCTGCCGCCGTGCAGGTTCATGTAGTGGTCGCGGCCAACAGCGGCGAGGTCGGAAAAGTCGGTGATGACCGTGGCCTGCTGGCAGCAGAAGGTCAGGTTGATAAGATCCTTCAGCTCAAACAGCTCCAGCTTGTGGACCATTGCCTGAAACTGTGCGGCCTCTCCGGTGTCGAAGCTTTCCAGCCGCTTGGCGAGGTAGTTCAGTTCCTCCACATTGACCGTGAGCATTTCCGCTCGTTTCAGGACAGTGTAGAAACTGTCGATCTTCTCCACCTTGCAGTCCGCCTTGACCGCGTCGCCGATCTCCAATGCCTCCAGCAGCTCCACGCAGTGCGCGTACTGGTCGCGGGGGATGGGGAATGGGATGGTCGCCACGCCATATTCCGGGTGGCTGGGATTACCGAGAACCGCTTGAATCATCATGTTTCATCAGCTCCTTTTTCCAAATTCAAAACCACATCTCCGTACTTGGCCATCAGCAGTGCGCCGGTAATCAGGTGGAACGCCTCATCTGTGACCAGTTCCGGAGACGCAAGGTCCGCAAGAGTAATATTGCAGCAGCCGATTGCAATGGCCTTCGCCGCCTGATAGACGCTGTATAACTCCGGCTCGATCCCTCCGAGACGGACGCTTTGAAAGTCAAAACCGTCGTTCCCGCATTTCCAGACCATCCTGCGCCAAAGGCTCTCGTATGCCGTGAGCAGAAAGAGGGCCGCTTTGTTCCGGTCAGACAGACGCCAGCAGCGTTCCCGCCAGTATGTCCATCTTCGCCGGTGGGCATTGGACAGGAAGAATTGAGGGTTTCTTTCTCTGAGTTGCTGATGCATCCGTTTTCGGAACTGCGGCCCCATAGAGGGTGCGAAGCAGTCCCGCACGAACTCATTCAGCTCCAGTACACCTGCCTCGATCCGTTCATCCAGGCAGGTACATTCACATAGACGGCACGGATGCTTGCGGACATAGTTCTGGCAGTATTCGCACGCCACATCTTTGGGCGTGTAATGAAATGGGCTGCGGTATATCCCACCGCCTCTGGGTTTTTGACCGGGCTGAAACATCATCAACTGCTCCAACGCCTGCAGCGGCGTGTCTCGCATGAAATAGTACGGCATAAGCGAACTCCTCTCTGAAATGAAAAAAGACCGGAATCTTATTGCTAAGACTCCGGCCCGTACCGTTTGATATTACATTGTCTGTTCCTGCGCGATTTGTTCCAAGGCGTCTTCCTGCTGCCGAATCCGCTCGTCCAGATCCGGCACACACTCCTCGATCTGCTGCTGAACACTGCGGATCATTTTTTCCTGCTCTCCCGTGAGTTCGAAGAAATCTCCGTCTACAGAGTCCGCACAGCAGCGATAAATCTCGGTCATCTGCTCTGGGGTGAAAAGCTGTTCCTTTTGAATCAGCCCGGAACGGATGGCAAAGTCCTGTTTGGCTCCTGCATAGTTCTCCATGAAATAGTGCCCATGACATACGCCTGTGTGCCCATAGGCCCAATCCCATGTGACGAAGTGAACTCCGTGTTTGCTCTGAACTCCAGCCAGCACAGTGCCATTGAAATCCGCCAGCACCTTGTAGCCGTCCTCCAGGCCTTCGGCTTTCAAAGAAGGTGCTGTTTCCATCTGCCGCATATACTCCGCTGTGATCCTGACGTTCTCATACACCATGTCCTTGGCGGCGACCCGTTCCGGCTCATTAATGTACTCATTTCGGTAGGTGATGCCGCCGTTCTCGGTCACCTCGCACAGCGGCGCACCGTCAAGCAGGATACACAGCCTGTCAGTGTGAACTTCGTCCAACTGGAAACCCTCCTTGGCAAGGACGATTGCTGCTTCTCTGAGGTAACGGTCCTTTTCTTCTGTGCTGATGCTCATGTAACTCCTCCCGTGCATAAAAAATAAGGCCGGAGCATGATTGCTCCGGCCTTCAAATACAGGCGCTGCGACCAGCGCCCTTTTTGAAATGAAAAAGGGCGCCGCTTTCTCAGTCCGTCAAGACCAACAAAACGGCGCCCGAATCTTTGTAATTCTTTTTTGAGAAAAACACCGCTGCCAGTCAGAAAAAACGCCGTTCAAAAAGGGCACTGGTTGAATGCATCTGCCCGAAAAGGGAAACCGCCCGGTTCGAATCAGGGCAGACGCTCTGAAACGGCGATTTGCATCTATGGTTTGAAAGAAAGAATCCAGGCCCGAAAAAGCCCGGAAACGGTTGATGCGCCTGGCTTTTCGCCAGACGCATCTATACCGTTTCGTTAATATGGAGGTGACACCCGGATTTGAATCGAGCCAGGGACATTTTAGCTTGTGTTATCAAATCCCGGAAAGTGTTGCACTGCAACGACTTTGCGGATTTCTTCGTGTTATCTGATACCAGCTGATATCATCGAATTTTACTCTGATAAGTAAAAAAATAAGTAAAAAATTTTGCCCCTTCAGGACATACCTACCCACTGGCCACCGATGCTGGTTGTGATATGCAGCCAGCATCGGTGGTTCCTTATCTATCCGCGCATCTTGCTATCGAACAATTTAATGCATCTGTCGAAGGGACTGCCAGTTGCTCACGATTTTCATTTACCGATTGCCAACGCGAACTGGTCAAAATAGCGAAGCATACTGCTGTCATCTGATGAAAGCTCGTTTTCACCGAAGTAGCTGTCACAGACTGCCTCCCGCAGGCGGCACAGTTCGCGAAGGGCGCCGGGATTTTTCTGCCTGCTCTCTGTCCGCTGCGCCCACCGAATACTGAGGTCGATCAGCTCCAGTGCCCGCTCCAACGCTCCCTGCATACGTTCAGCGTTTCCCTTGTTCTTCCAGCGTATCACTCTGGATATCTCACTGCCAATGTTTCCCATTTGCTCAGCCAGCGAAATAGCCTCCCAGCGTCCACCGGCAAGCTCAGCGTGCATATGTTCTCTCATTCAAACCACCTGCTCACGATCTCGCGGATTTTCTCTCGAATCACGGGATCGTTTACACCGCGCCCACGGTTGTTCTGCTGTGGGCGAATATTGATCAGGGAATCAAATTCAAGAAAATCCTCGCCGTCCTCATCTGGGTAGCGGTTGATACCCCAAAGCTGTTCCTGCTTGCTGCCATGTTCCAAAAGTAGGGTTTCCAAATCTGCATGAAGCTCCGCATCTATCGCAACAAGGCCGTTCTCTACATCGACAACACCCTTTGTCATGTCGCCAAAGTAGTGGTCTGAAATCCGCACTAACTCCGCACGGTTGATTTTCTCACTTACGATCTGCATGTTCATCACTCCCGAAATATTCTCTTCTGCGAGCAGTATAGCAAATGTAGTCAATCTTTACAACATGTATGATTTCGTATTTGAAGAAAATTGCCAGTTGCTTTGATGGGAAATATAATAGCAGTGTTAGCGCCGAGAGAAAATCGCCCATTTTTGACTAATTCCGCCCGGCTCTAACAGCAGATCCCGATTGCAGGACCCGCTATTAACCTTGACGTAGTCATTATTGGTATAGTCAGGTATATTATCGTCAATTCCCAAAAATGCTTATCGACTTAACTCAGCATACCACAAGAAGCAGCAACCGCTCTGGTTGGGCGCAGAAAAATCTGATTTCCAGTCATGCGGCGGTTGAACCGAAAGTAAACGGTAAATCACTGGTACGGTAATAAAAAGCCGGAGGTCTCCGGTTTCAGGAGACCTCCGTGTGTTATTTGGCGGGTATTCTGCATTCCTCTGGAATGTTGGGGGACCATGGCATCAGCTGCTCCAGGAAGGTTAAATCGCTGCCATCCATGTGCTTGGGGATTTCAGTGAGTAGAATCTTCAGATATTCGTAAGGCTTCAGATTATTTGCCTTCGCTGTCTCAATCAGACTGTATATAATGGCGCTGGCAGAGGCACCGTGGGTGGTATCAATGAGAACCCAGTTCTTGCGGCCAACGGTAAATGGGCGAATGGACCGTTCAGCGGAAGAGTTGTCCATGGGGACCAGGCCGTTGTTCAGGAATACTTTCAGACCGGTTTCTTGGTTCAGGCAGTAAGTAAATCCTTTTCCAGTCTCGGATTGAGCCGGAACATCATCCTTATGCTCTCGAATCCATGCGAATAGAGCCTCCACCAGCGGCAAAACCTTCCGGTGGCGGTATTCAACTCGGTCTTCTGGACTTAATTTTGCGGTTTTTGCGTCTTCATCATAAATCCGCCCGATGAGGCGCAATGCTTTGTAGGCCAAGGTTTTATGGACTGCTTTTTTGTCCTTCACGGCCTTTACGGCATTGGCGAAATGGCGTCTTGCATGAACCCAGCAATTCGCAACTTCAATAGCCGGGTTCTCTTTGCCCAGCTTTGAATAGGCGGAATATCCATCGCAAACCAAAGTGCCCTCAAAGCCCTTCAAGAACGCAACAGGATGTTCCGTTTTTCTGCTCTTCTGGTATTCAAACAGGACGATGGAGTGGGCGCTGTCATACTCCCCGTTCCGGTAGAGCCACATCCAGGAAGGAGTGCCAGCGGGACGGCCATCCTTGGTTACCTTAACGGTGGTTTCATCCGCCTGGATAACAGGCCGCTTTACCAGTTCTTTTTTGAATTGCTCCCAAATTAGGCTGAGATACCTCTCGGCAACGGAAATCATCCAATTTGCCATCGTCTGTTTTCGGATAGTAACGCCATTGCGCTGTAATTCAGCGGCAATCCGGTACAGCGGCATATGATTTGTGTATTTGGCGTTCATGATGGCGGCAACGATGGATGGCGTTGCGATGCTGTTGTTCCACAATTCAGCAGGGCGTTCAGCCTTCACAATCGTATCATCTTTCTTGCTGGCATAGACCGCAATATGGTGTTCCACCACTTCATGAACAGCTGGAGTATATTCCAGCTTCCTGTAAATCTGATCCGGCAGCCGTTTCCATCCACTCTCGCCAAAAATCTCTGTCAGTTGCGCATCGTCGAGAGCGTGTTCTTCAACACGCACGGGAAGTCCTCTGAGATCCTGCTCACGTGTTCCGGCTTTGCGCCTGACGACAGTAACCGTCTCTTCAATCGTAGGCTCCTCTGCGGTGCTGTCGGCCTCGGCCTCGGCTTCGTTGAAGAAAGACTGCTGCCCATCGCAGCAATCTAACTTCTCTGTCTTCCGCCCGAACCTGTTGGCTGTCAGGACAGCAATCCGCTCTGCAAAAAGGGCGTTCTCCTGCTGCATTTGCAGGACAATGCTAATCATTTCTTCCTTGGTGCAGTTCTTCAACTGCTCAGATGTGAAAGTCTGCAAACAACGCCCTCCATATCGTTTTTAGATGCCTTCATTATACCGCAAACCCTTGTAAATAGCCACTTTTTGTCAAATCGGCCCTCGTCATTTTGCTACTATACTGAGGACGGATGGAGCGCGCATGACAAACGCGAAGGACAGCCTCTTCCTAAAAGAAACCGTCCTTCGTAAAGCAATATAGGCTAAGCCATCGCCATCCTTGTATGAATCTGCCGGGTTGTTGCGGGCAATTCAGGGGGTCTCTGCGGAGTATTGAAAATTCTCTGTTTTGCTCAAGCCACAGATTTTGGCGTTACCTGCTTAATTGTACGAACGATGCTCAGCCCGGACATAAGCATCCGGAAATCATCCTGGGTAATCTGTGCCACTTCCTCCTGCGTCCGAGGCCATTGGAAACGGCCATCTTCAAGCCGTTTATATAGCAGGGTAAATCCGTCTCCCTCCCAAACCAGGCACTTGATACGGTTGTTCTTCCGTCCGCAAAACATAAAGAGGACATTCTTCTGAAACGGGTCAAGGTTGAAAGTGTGTTGAACGACACTGGCGAGGCCGTCAATCCCACGCCGTAGGTCAGTGTAGCCACAGGCCACATAGATTTTCTCGAACCCGGTCGCATTATACAGCATGATTGAGAAGTGTGCTGCCAATACGCTCCAATAATTCGGTGGTGGCCGTGTTGGCAATTTGGATTGAAATGTTTCCAACCTTTATGACGGCGTCAGGCTGGAATGGGTCTCCCTGCGTCAGAGCGACCGGCGTTGCCGGGATTTCGGCAAAGGAAGGGGCCAGTGCTGTGGTCTGTACAGGAACTGCAGGAACAAGTCCGGCGTCCTTCTCCTTTGCTTCTTTGTAGAGTCCTGCCCGGATTCTCTTCTGCCAATAGAAGAACTTACGGACAGGTATCCCGTTCTCCTCACACCACTGCTTCTTGGGCAGGCCGCTGGAATTGCAAGCCTGGATGATGCTGAACCATTCTTGAGCTCTGACTTCATGTGCTATCTTATCCATGCACATCGCCTCCTACTCGCATTTTTTGAAGGGACTACCAAAAAGGCGATTGCACTACGAAAAAGGCGATGCACACAGTACCAAAACTGCGACCGACTTCCAAAAATGCGATGCACTTCTTCGCCTTTTTGGTCCTACGTCCCCGCACCATTATCTCACGAGGAACAGTCGGTTTACAGGTACCACTGATTTACCGTTTACCAGGAATCTCATTTCCAGGCGTTTTACAAGGCCGCCATCTTCAATCAGGGACATGATATGATCTGGAATTTTGCTGCACTGATACTGTTCGTTTTTTGTGCGATTGTAGATGATACCAGCAGCGGTGTCAATTTCCAGAACATCGCCCTCGCAAATTCGATCTGTGTCTGGGCACTCAAACAGAGGGAGACCGATATTAATCGAATTCCTGTAAAAAATACGAGCGAAAAATTTTGCTACAACTGCACCGGCCCCTAAATAGCGCAGCGCCAAAGGAGAAGTTTCCCGACTGGAACCCGATCCAAAATTGTTGCCTCCGACAATAATATCGCTGGGTTGAAAACGTTTTGTAAAGGTAGGATCAACCGCTTCCATTGCATGAACGCTAGCTTCCTCCACGGTCAGCTCAATATACTGCGGTGGAGAGATAATATCCGTGTTGATGTTGTCACCAAACTTAAATACATTTCCTGTAATCGTTTTTTTCATGAATCCAGTTCCTCCCTTTCCGCTGCAAATTGGCGTGGGTCTGTGATATGACCAGTCAATGCAGTGGCAGCTGCGGTAGCTGGTGAGCTCAGATAGACAAGGCTACCAGATGAACCCATTCTGCCAAGGAAATTGCGATTGCTTGTTGCAAGGCAGGACTCTCCGTTGGCAATCAAGCCGGAATGAAGACCTGCGCAGACACCGCAGGTTGGAGCCATAATAACGGCTCCTGCATCGGCCATCGTAGTCAGAATTCCGGTCTTCATGGCTTCTTTATATATCTCCTGCGATGCAGGAGATACCAACAGCCGTGTATTAGGATGCACCTTACGCCCTTTTAAAATGGAGGCAGCTGCTTTTAGATCACTGAGACGACCTCCTGTACAAGAACCGATATAGACCTGCTGGATTACGGTATCACATACCTCAGAAACAGGCTTTACATTGTCGACTGCATGCGGGCAGGCAACCATTGGTTCTAATTCGGTTGCATCAAATTCATAACGTGCACAATATTTTGCATCGACATCACTTTGCACCATATCGAACTCTTTGGTGACACCTGCTTTGCGGAGATACGCAGTAGTCTTTTCGTCAGGCGCAATTAACCCGACCTTTGCTCCCATCTCGATTGCCATATTGGAAATTGCCATTCGCTCATCCATGTCGAGATTTTGGATAGCATCTCCCTGATATTCTACCGCCTTATAGGTCGCACCTGCGTGGCCAATTGTGCCGATGGTTTTCAGTGAAATATCCTTAGCCATTACACCGGGCCGCAATTTTCCCGTCCATGTGACCTGAATAGTTTCAGGGACTTTTACCCATGTTTCACCGGTTGTGATGATACCCAGCATTTCGGTTGATCCGCAGCCGGTGGAAAATGCGCCGAATGCGCCGCCGGTACAGGTGTGGGAATCCGTGCCGAAAATCACAGTACCAGGAATATCAAATCCCTTTTCAGCCAGAATTTGATGGCAGGGGCCGAGGTATTCATAGTAATGCTTTACTCCGTGCTCCTGACTCCAGTCTCTTGTGAATTTCACCATTTCCGCCTGCTTGGCATTTGCCGGAGGGGTATAATGATCGCTGATTACAACCAACTTTTCTGTATCCCAGACCTCATCGTGAATTCGCTTCATTTGATCTGCAATCTCAATACGAGGGCCAAGAACATCATCCGTCATGGCAATATCAATTTTTACCCACTCAATATCGCCAGCGTTGACGCTGTCTTTGCCTGCTGCCTTTGCAATGATCTTTTCAGACATCGTTTTTCCCATCGTGTCACTCCTTTCCTGATGAATCAATCAACCACAGCACGCACTGCGCTTTGTAATATTCATCTGATGTCCACTGTAGTTGCCGACAAGAATGGAGTGCTCATATTGAGCGGCTTCCAAAACCTTTTCAAAACTCACGCCGGTTTCGTAACCCATCTTATCCAACAGCCAGATTAAGTCCTCTGTTGCGGTATTGCCAGAGGCACCGGGGGCAAAGGGACAGCCGCCCAGTCCGCCAAGAGTTGTCTCCACTTCTGTGATGCCACATTCGATGGCGGCGATGGTATTGGCAATACCATTGTTACGCGTGTCATGGAAGTGGGGACGGAAAACACAGTCAGGGTATGCAGAAAGCAGAGCTTTCACAGTTTCCCGAACCTGAACGGGGTTTGCAACACCAATCGTATCCCCTAATGTGAAATTACGAATGCCGTAGTTGCGAATCTTACCGATGAAGTCAACAAGACTTGCGACAGCGGGAATGCCTTCAAAGGGGCAGCCAAACGCAGTGGCAATGTCAACGGTCAGCTTCATTTCCGGGCAATTGTCAAGAACGTTCTGTAACTCTGCAAAGGACTGCTCATGGGTGCGGTTGATATTTGCCTGGTTATGAGATTTGCTGAGAGAAATGACCATGTCCACGCTGCGGATGCCAGAATCACGTGCGGCTTTTGCACCATACAGGTTGGGAATCAGTGCAAACAGATCTGCATCAGGGTAGCGTTCCACGCAGGCAGCCGCAACTTCTTTGGCATCCCGCATCTGGGGAATTGCCTTGGGACTGACAAACGATGTACACTGGAGATGCTTCAGACCCGACTGAACCATGCGATCAATTAAATCCAGCTTTACTTCTGCGGGAACATAATCCTGCAAATTCTGAAATCCATCTCTTGGACCAACTTCAAATAGCTTTACATTTGACATGCAATAATCTCCTTTTAAGGTTAAAATACCGCTGATTGATACAACGCAGCCTACAATTGGGTTGCTATGTTGGATTTGAGATAATTTTAACAACAAATATTTCATTAAGCTATTCAAAGGAATTTTTGAATGGCTAGCAAATGAAATGTTTCAAAAAAGAAAGATTTTTTACTGCATGAAACGTTTCTTTGGTAAATCATATTGGGTTTTGAATAAGGTCTTATTCAAAAGAAAAAAACACGCAAATTGCAATAACAAGTTGGACACCCCGTGGTAAAAACCTTGGTCACGGATGGAGCCGCAGGATCTATCCGTGAGCGAGGTTGCCGCAGCCGTCAGGCTGCGTAGACAGCGTC
>Ga0129307_1003207_pt1 | contig 10802 bp, 7 predicted proteins | sample P1105metagenome_FD_94437 | JGI IMG/M metagenome (GOLD analysis project Ga0129307, IMG submission 94437) | Capybara group fecal microbial communities from Wisconsin, USA - P1105 metagenome | ecosystem: Host-associated > Mammals > Digestive system > Large intestine > Fecal | place: USA: Wisconsin... | reverse complement strand
GGCGCCGGTGGAGGACGGGATGATGTTCTGCGCCGCGGTACGGCCGCCGCGCCAATCCTTCAGGGACACGCCGTCGAGGATCTTCTGGGTCGGGGTGACGGAGTGGACGGTGGTCATGAGGCCTTCCTTGATGCCGAAGTTCTCCTGGATGACCTTGGCGATGGGGGCGAGGCAGTTGGTGGTGCAGGAGGCGTTGGACACGAAGGTCATGTCCGGGGTGTACTTCTCGAGGTTGACGCCGCAGACGAACATCGGGGTGTCGTCCTTCGCGGGGGCGCCCATGATGACGTGCTTCGCGCCGGCGTTGATGTGCGGCTGCGCCTTTTCCTTGGTGAGGTTGATGCCGGTGGACTCGGTGACGATCTCAGCGCCGATGTCGCCCCAGTGGAGGTTGTTGGCGTCCTTCTCGCAGAAGACGGGGATCGCCTTGCCGTTGACAATCAGCTTGCCGTCGGCATAGCTGACCTCGCCGGGGAACTTGCCGTGCATGGAGTCATACTTGAGCAGGTAAGCGAGATACTCAGCGTCGCAGAGGTCGTTGATGCCGACGATCTCAACGTCGGGGTGGTTCAGGCTGTTGCGGAAGATCATGCGGCCGATGCGGCCAAAGCCATTGATACCAACTCTTGTGGTGCTCATAAATTCATTTTCCTTTCATTTTTGGAATATATCAAACGTATGGTACGTCCAGTATTATATTCTTTTTTTCGTGGATTGCAAGCACAATTTGGGAAAAATTCGGAAGTCGATAAAATAGTTGTTTTTTCGACAAGACTTTGCTATTCTAATGGTGCCGGTTGGGTCGTTTGGGCGATTTTTCCCGGCACAAACGCGCCGTCGGCGCATACAATAGCGCTGACATGAGGAGGGTGCGATGAGAGAATACAGCGACAGCGAAAAGAAAATGCTCAAAAAGGTGCTTCCAAACATCGCGCGTGAGCTGCGCATGACGATGACGAATATGCATATCGCGATGACCCGTCTTGCGCCCGCCGAGGAGCGCGAGCGCGATCCCAAGGTGGACCAGTATGCCGCGGTCTTCACGCAGAGCTATTACCGGATGTGCCGTATGCTCGGCAATCTGAGCGAGGCGTCGGAGCTGGCGGAGGACGGGCTCTTCTTTTCGCGCGTTAACGACGATATCGTGGGGCTTGTCCGCAGCGTCTGCGAGCGCGCGGAGGCTCTGTTCGAGGACGAGGGCGTGACGCTCGTGTTCGAGAGCAACTGCGCGACCCACATCATGATGCTCGACGCCAGCCGCATCGAACGGATGCTGTTCAACCTGCTGTCCAACGCGCTGAAGTTTACGAAGCGGGGCGGCACGGTCACGGTGCGCGTCCACGCGACGCGCGCCAACGTGACGCTGAGCGTCGCCGACACGGGGCGCGGCATCCCGCCCGACGAGCTGGAGCACATCTTCGACGGGTTTCTGAACGGGGACAGCTTCCGCGTCGCGCCGCGCGGCATGGGGCTGGGGCTCCCGCTCTGCCGCCGGATCGCTCAGGGGCACGGCGGCAGCATCCTCGCGGAGTCGAAGGTGGGCAAGGGCTCGCGCTTCACCGTGATGCTGCCCAACCATCTCTCGACCAATTATATCCTGCGCGAGCCGGTCATGGAGTACGAGGGCGGCTTCAACCCGACGCTGGTGCAGCTGTCGGATGCGGTGAGCGTCGGGGCGTTCTCCGCCCGCCATCTGGATTGACGCCATGGCGAAGAGGGTGCTTGTCGCGATGAGCGGGGGCGTGGATTCCAGCGCCGCCGCTCTGCTGCTGCGCCGCGCGGGCTACGACTGCGCGGGCGCGATGATGAAGCTGTACGACGGCGAAACGGCGGAGGGCGGCTGCTGCTCCGCCGACGACGCCGAGGACGCGCGCAGCGTGGCGCGCCGCCTCGGCATGGACTTCTATGTGTTCAACGAGACGGAGCGCTTCTCGCGCGACGTGATGGACCGCTTTGTCGCGGAATATCGCTCGGGGCGCACGCCCAACCCCTGCATCGACTGCAACCGCTGCCTCAAGTTCGGCGCGCTGCTCGACCGGGCGCTCGCGCTGGGCTACGATTTCATCGCCACGGGCCACTATGCCCGCGTGGCGTATGAGGACGGGCGCTGGCATCTCCTGCGCGGGGAGGACCGGAGCAAGGACCAGAGCTACGTGCTCTATCAGCTCACGCAGGCGCAGCTTGCGCACCTTCTGCTGCCCGTCGGCGCGTACGACAAGAGCGCCATCCGCGCGCTGGCGGAGGACGCGGGGCTCGTCACCGCGCGCAAGAAGGACTCGCAGGACATCTGCTTCGTGCCGGACGGCGACTATGTGGGCTTTTTGCAGCGCTACGGGAAGGTCGAGCTGACGGAGGGCGACTTCGTGGACAAGACCGGCCGCGTGCTGGGACGGCACCGCGGGCTCGTCGCCTACACGACGGGGCAGCGCAAGGGTCTGGGCGTCAGCGCGGAGGCGCGGCGCTATGTGATCTCCAAGGACGCAGAGGCCAACACGGTGCTGCTCGGCGACGACGCGGACCTGTTCTCTGCGGAGCTGACCGCGTCCGATTTGAATTGGATCGAGCCGGAGCCGCGCGAGCCGATCCGCGTGACCGCCAAGACCCGCTACAGCCAGCGGGAGTGCGCCGCCACGGTGACGCCCAACGGCGACGGTACGGCGCGCGTGACCTTCGACACGCCGCAGCGCGCGGTCACGGCGGGACAGGCGGTCGTGTTCTACGACGGCGAACGCGTCGTCGGCGGCGGAACGATACAATAATATAATGAAGAAAAAAGCGGTCTGTACAGACCGCTTTTTTGATTCAATACGACAGGACACCCAGCCCCTTGAGGATGTTGCACAGCGTCGCCGCCGCCTGTTCGCGCGTGGCGGGCGCGTCGGGGGAGACGGCGGAGAGGTCGGCGTAGTACATATTCCTGTTGTAGGAGGCAAGAACGCCAGCCGCCTCGCGCGCCCAGGGGCGGAACTTCGCATAGGAAGCCAGATCGTCTTCGCTCAGTTCGCGGGCGAAGCTGTCCGCGTGGAAGTTCAGAAAGCGCGCGAGACGCCCCATCACCGTGATGAGCTGCTCCTGCGTCAGCGTGCCGTTCGGGTCGAAGCGCCCGCCGCCGACGCCCTCCATGAAGCCGAGAAGGGCCATGGCGTTGACCGAGGGCGTGAACCACCGCCCCGGCGCGACGTCCGAAAAGCCCGCGTCCCGGTTGGAGATGACGTTCAGCGCGTTGGCGAGCATCGTCGCCAGCTCCGCGCGCGTGAGCTTGTCGCCCGGATGGAAGCGTCCGGTGCCGTCGCCGTCCAGCAGGCCGTAGACCGCGAGTGTCTCGATCTGCGTGACATAGGGGCTGGACGCGATGTCGCTGAAGCTGCGGCGCTCGTAGCTGACGCCGTAGTACTCCGCCGCAAGCGAGGGGGGAAGGGGGACCTCCACATCGTCGATATAGCAGTAGACGCTGACGCCCGGCGCAAGCGCGGAGAACAGCTCGCTGACCGCCGAGGCGTTCTTGGGATCGTGCAGCGCGTCGATGCTGACGAAGAACCAGTTGTCGTTGAGCCAAATGCTCAGCGCCTCGCTGCCCTGCGGCATCGGCGCGGACAGCAGCGCCGCCACCTCGTCGGCATAGCCGTCGTGGACGAGCAGCGTCGGCAGCACGCCGATGTGGTCGGTGGTGCAGCCGTCGGCGCAGTAGAAGCGGTAGGCGCTGACCTTGACGGAGTCGTCGTCGAAAAGCTCGGGATAGCGGTCCTTGTCGAGCACGATCTGCGCCGTGCCCTTGCCGTAGGTGCGCGAGCCGACCACGATGCCTGCTTTTTCGGCGCGGACGCCGCCCGCGAAGATCTCCGACGCGCTGGCGGAGTACCCGTCGACGAGCACGATGAGCGGGCTGTGCGTCAGCGCGGCAAAGTGGTAGGTCGTGTACATCGAGTTCCCGTGCGCGTCGCGGTAGTGCAGCTTGACGCCGGGGCCGCTGACCGCGCCGAGCGTGCCCACCGCGGCGTCGGCATAGCCGCCGAGATTGTCGCGCAGGTCCACGACCCAGAGCGCGATCTGATCGTCGTACTTCCGGATGCCTTCAACGAAATGGTCCTCGGTCTGGGAGCCGAAGCTGTCGCAGTCGATGTAGCCGACCTTGCCATCCACGGAGAACTTCGTGTTGCGGATGGTAAGGCTGCGGCGCTCGACGCGGCGCTCGCGCACGACGCCGTCCCTGTCGCGGACGGTCAGCGTGACCCATGTGCCGGCCTCGCCGAGGATGAGGGCGCGGTGCGCCTCGCCCGCCGGGACGCAGCTTTGGCCCTCGATGGCGATGATGCAGTCGCCGCTCTGAAATCCGGCGTCCTGCGCGCCGCTGCCGTCGAGCACGGAGATCACGCGGATGCCCTCGGCGGTGTATTCGATGGACGCGCCGATGCCGGAAAAGGAGGTCTCCTGCTCCACCTGGTCGAGGAAGCTTTTGTTCTGCTCGGCGTTCATATAGTAGGTGTAGGGGTCGCCGATGGCGTCGAACAGCTCGTCGAGCGTGGTCGCCTCATAAGCGGCGGCGGGCAGGTCGTCGACGTAAAAAAGCTCCATCAGCCCGACCGCCTGCTCCAAGCTCAGCGCGCTCGCGCAGGTCAGACAGAGCGAGAGCGCGCAGACAAGCGCCGCCAGACGGCGCGCGAGTTTCTTCATGGTGCCTTCTCCTAAATCATCAGAATGGCATATATTATAATTCTTCCGGCGGGATTTTGCAAAGGGAAATGTTGAAAAGCGCGCGGCTTTGGGGTATACTGGGCAAAATGCTTTTCGGAGGTCGGTATGGAACAGCAATACGGTACGCTTTACATCGTCGCAACGCCGATCGGCAACGCGCGCGACATGAGCGAGCGCGGCAGGGAGATCCTGGAATCGGTGGACATCATCGCGGCGGAGGACACGCGCCGCAGCGTCGTCCTGCTCAACAAGCTGGGCATCCGCAACGACCTCTCCGCCAACCACAAGTTCAACGAGCACGGCAAGGCGAAGTGGTTCGTCTCGCAGATGCTGGAGGGCAGGAGCATCGCCGTCATCACCGACGCGGGCACGCCCTGCATCTCCGACCCCGGCAACGAGCTGATCAAGGCGGCGATCGAGAGCGGCATCCGCGTCGTCGGCGTGCCCGGCGCCTGCGCCGCGGTGACGGCGCTGTCCGTCTCGGGCTTCGACCTCTCGACGTTCTTCTTCTACGGCTTCTTCCCGCGCGAGGCCGCCGACCGCCGCCGCGTGCTGGACATGATGCGCAAGGGCGCCACGAAGACCTACGCCTTCTACGAGTCGCCCAAGCGCATCATGGGCGCGGTGGAGTTCCTGATCGACGCCGGCGCGGACGTGCAGCTCTGCCTGTGCAACGACATGACGAAGCTCCACGAGATGACCTTCCGCGGCACGCCCGCCGAGGTGCGCGAGCAGCTTCTGGCCAAGGGGAACTACGACAAGGGCGAGTACGCCATGATCGCCGAGGTGCAGGAGGGCTGGTTCCTGCGAGAGGTGGAGCACGTCAGCACGCCGGAGGCGATGCTCGCGGACTGCATGGTGAAAAACGGCGTGACGGCGAAGGAAGCCATCAAGCTGCTGCTCAGGGACGACAACAACACCTACAGCAAAAACGAGCTTTACGCCGCGTCGTTAACATTAAAAGACCTCTTCGGATGAACCGAAGAGGTCTTTTAACGTCAAAAAAGTGGCAAAGCCACTTTTTTGAGAAGGATTCGCTCCGCTTCCCGCACGCCTGCGGCGCACGGGCGCTCCGCGCAAGGTGTTTTTTCTGACGCGCATGTCGTCAGAAAAAACGATCCGCTTCATTTCGCGCCCTGCGGGGCGCGAAATCCCGCTGCCCTTAAAGTCTCGTGATGACCGGAATGACCATCGGGCTACGCTTGGTGCTCTTGAAGAGGTAGTTGCTCACGGCGCTCTTGATCGAGCCGCGCAGCTCCGCGACGTCGCGGCCGCGGCGGCCGCGGGCGTTCTCGGCGACGTTCATCGTGATGGTCTTGAGCTGCTCGATCAGCTCCTCGGACTCCTTGACGTAGATGAAGCCGCGCGTGACGATCTCCGGCTCGGAGAGCATCTCGCCGTTCTGCGCCGAGATGGGCAGCACGATGACCACCATGCCGTCCTCGGCCAGGTGGCGGCGGTCGCGCAGGACGACCGCGCCCACGTCGCCGACGCCGCTGCCGTCCACGAACACCTCGCCCGCCTCCGCCGCGCCGGGCACGATCTTCATCGTGCGCGCGGTGAACTCCACGGCGTCACCGTTCTCGCAGATGGCGATGTTCTTGCGGTCCATGCCCATCTTCATGGCGAGATCCTTGTGGATCTGGAGCATCCGCTGCTCGCCGTGGACGGGGATGAAGTACTTCGGCTTGACCAGCGCGTGGATGATCTTCAGCTCCTCCTGGCAGGCGTGGCCGGAGACGTGCAGCATATCCGCGCGGTCGTAGACCACGTCCACGCCCTTGCGGAACAGCTCGTTGATGACGCGGGAGACCGTGTTCTCGTTGCCGGGGATGGCGGACGCGGAGATGATGACTTTGTCGCCGGGGCCGACCTCGATCTGCTTGTGCTGGGAGAACGCCATGCGGTACAGCGCGCTCATCTCCTCGCCCTGGGAGCCGGTCGTGACGATCACCTGCTTCTCCAGCGGGAGGGATTTGATCTTGTTCAGGTCGACCACCGTGTTCTTCGGCAGCTTCATGTAACCCAGCTCCGTGGCGACGCGCGTGACGTTCTCCATGCTGCGCCCGGAAACGGCGACCTTGCGCCCGCAGGCGGCGGCAGCGTCGATGACCTGCTGGATGCGGTGGACGTTGGAGGCGAAGGTGGTGACGATGATGCGCTGCCTGCAGCCGGCAAACTGGCGCTCGAAGGTCTTGCCGACCATGCTCTCGCTCATGGTGTAGCCCGGGCGCTCGACGTTGGTGGAGTCGGCGCAGAGCGCGAGCACGCCCTCCTTGCCCAGCGCGCCGAAGCGCGCCAGATCGATGACCTCGCCGTCGATGGGCGTGGAGTCGATCTTGAAGTCGCCCGTGTGGACCACGCAGCCGAGCGGCGTGTGGATGGCGAAGGCGACGCTGTCCGCGATGGAATGGTTGACGTGGATGAACTCCACGGAGAATTTGCCCGCCTTGACCGTCATGCCGCTCTCGACCGTGACGATCTTGGTGGTCTTGGCGAGGCCGTGCTCCTCAAGCTTGAGGCGGATGAGCCCCGCGGTCAGCCGCGTGCAGTAGATGGGCATATTGACCTGCTTCAAAACGTAGGGGATCGCGCCGATGTGGTCCTCGTGCCCGTGGGTGATGAACAGCCCGCGGATGCGCTTCTGGTTGCGGACGAGATAGCTCACGTCGGGGATGACGCAGTCGATGCCGTACATATCCTCGTCGGGGAAGGCCATGCCGCAGTCCACGACGATCAGCTCGCCGCCGTACTCGTAGACGGTCATGTTCTTCCCGATCTCGTCCAGACCCCCGAGGGGGATGATTTTTAAACGTTCAGCCAATGATAGTTACACTCCTGTTTCTGAAATGATGTAGGTTTGGCCCAAGGCGGAGGAGGACGCAGAAAACACAGACGTCCGTGCGTCCGCGCCCCGCCCTGCATCACGGGACACGCGCGCCGCCGCCGTCCTTCCCAGCCGCCTATGGACTTTTTTATATGTACCGTGCGGCGTCACGCCCGCGCGGTCAATATCCACGTCCTTACAGTATACCACGCTTGTCAAGTCTTTATTCCGGCGGGGGCGAAAAAATGGAAAAGGCGCTTGTAACAGCGCCTCCTTTTTGCTATAATATACTATCTATTGCTGTCATTTGCCATCCATGGCGCAAAAAACCGCTGAAAAAAGGGGCGTGATTGCGGTGTCCAAACGGATCACAAAGCTGACCGAGCCAAGTATGCGGCTCTATTTCATCTTTGCGCTGCTGTTCGCGGCGGCGGCGTTTGCCACGGGGGAGACGGCCCTCGGCGTCGTCGAGCTGATCGTGGTGCTGGGGCTGTATGTCTACTTCCGCGAGACGGGCAAGAAGCGCAGCGCTGCGATCCAGCGCTATATCGACGACGTGACCGACGACATGACCACGGCGGACAAGGCTTCGATGCTCTCCTCGCCCATCGCCATGATGGTCTTCCGCCCCGACACGCAGGAGATCCTGTGGAGCAACGAGACCTTCCGTACGCTGACGGGGTGGCAGGAGAACCTGTTCGACAACCACGTGGACACCTCGCTGCCGTCGTTTTCGTACCAGTGGCTGTTTCAGGGCATGAACGAGGCGCCCGAGCGCGTCGTCGTCAACGGGCGCCGCTTTCTGGTCTACGGCACGCTCAGCCATCCCAGCGGCGTGCGCCGCGGCACGATGCTCGCCACGACCTACTGGCTCGACATGACCGAGATGGACGAGCTGCGCGAGAAGACGACGCGCGAAAAGCCGGTCGTCGGCATCGTCATGCTCGACAACTATGACGAGCTGATGAAGGCGGGCACCGAGGCGTCGCGCTCTGCGCGGCTGGCGCGCATCAACGAGAAGCTCAACGACTGGCTCGACAGCGGGGACACGCTGTTCTGCCGGCTCGACCGCAACCAGTACCTCTTCGTCACGACGCAGGAGCGCTACGCGCAGCTGCTCAAGGCGAAGTTCTCCGTGCTCGACTCCGTGCGCGAGGTCGTCACCGAGGACGGCGTCGCCGCGACGCTGTCCATCGGCGTGGGCAGGGACGGCGGCGACTTCGGCACGCTCTACAAGTACGCGACGCTCTCGATCGAGATGGCGCTCTCGCGCGGCGGCGATCAGGCCGTCGTGCGCAACAGCCTCGACTTCGAGTTCTACGGCGGCAAGACGCAGGCGTCCGAGAAGCGCACCAAGGTCAAGTCCCGCGTCATGGCCAACGCGCTGGGCGAGCTGATCTCCGACGCGAGCCAGGTGTTCGTCATGGGCCACAAGCACGCGGATATGGACGCCGTGGGCGCGGCGGCGGGCATCGCCTGCATCGCGCGCAAGCGCGGCAAGAAGGCGCAGATCGTCATCGACATGGACGACAACTCCTCGCAGGCGGTGCTCTCCCGTCTGCGCGCGCTGCCGGAGTACCGCGACACCTTCATCAGCGGGAGCGACGCGTTCATCATGGCGCGCTCCGGCGCGCTGCTGGTAGTCGTGGACACCAACCGGCCGGACTTCGTGGAGTCCGAGCAGCTGCTCGACGCCTGCAACCGCGTCGCGGTCATCGACCATCACCGCCGCGCCGCAAGCTACATCGAAAACGCCGCGCTCAACTTCCACGAGCCCTACGCCTCCTCGGCGTCGGAGCTGGTGACGGAGCTGCTGCAGTACCTCTGCGAGCCGAAGGACATCCTGCGCGCCGAGGCGGAGGCGCTGCTTGCGGGCATGGTGCTGGACACCAAGAACTTCACGCGCCGCACCGGCGGGCGCACCTTCGACGCGGCGGCGTACCTGCGCCGCGCGGGCGCGGATACGACCGACGTGCAGCGCCTGTTCCAGGGCGACCTGAACGACATGATCGAGCGCTACAACATTATCCGCCACGCGGAGATGTACCGCAGCGACGTCGCCATCGCCGCCGTGGAGGAGGAGATCGACCGCGTGACCGCCGCCAAGGCGACGGACGAGCTGCTGACCCTGCAGGGGGTGCGCGCGTCGTTCGTGCTGTTCCGGCGGGGCGGCGGGGTCAACCTCTCCGCGCGCTCGCTGGGCGAGATCAACGTGCAGCTCATCATGGAGAAGCTCGGCGGCGGCGGCAACTCCACCACGGCCGGCGCACAGGTGCCCAACGCGTCGGTGGAGGCCGTGCGCGAGCGGCTGATGAACGCCATCGACGAATATCTGGAAGAGTAAATACATTTTTGCATGATATAGGAGGATAAAACCATGAAAGTCATTCTGTTACAGGACGTCCGCGGCAAGGGCAAGAAGGGCGAGATGATCGAGGCGGCGGAGGGCTATGCCCGCAACTACCTGCTGCCGCGCAAGCTGGCGGTGCTCGCCACGGCGGACGCCGTCAACACCATGAACCTCAAGGAGGCCGCGCGCCGCAAGGAGGAGGCGGCGAACCGCGCCGCCGCCGTCGCCGCGGCGGACGCCCTGCGCGGCAAGACCGTCAAGCTCGCCGCCAAGGGCGGCTCGGGCGAGCGCCTCTTCGGCGCCGTCACCGGCAAGGAGATCGCCGAGGCGGCCAAGGCCCAGCTCGGCGTCGACGTCTCCAAGCAGCAGATCGTCACCGACCCGATCAAGACCTTCGGCGTGCACGAGGTCAGGGCGAAGCTCGGCTACGAGGTCAGCGTGAACTTCTCGGTCGAGGTCACGAAGGAATAAAAACTGCCGTTTGAACCGCAAGAGGGGGGGAGGCGAGCCGGTTTGGCTCTGGAAGACGAACTGTTATACCGCCAGATGCCGCACAGTCTGGATGCGGAGCAGGCGGTGCTGGGCTCCATGCTCATTGACGCGGACTGCGTCAAGGACGTGATGGAGAAGCTGCGCCCCGAGGACTTTTATCTGCGGCAGAACCGAGAGGTGTTCGAGACCATCTACACCATGTTCCTCTACAGCCGTCCCATCGACGCGCTGACCGTCGTGGGCGAGATGGAGAAAAACGGCACCTTCGACGCGAACACCACCCGCGCCTACCTTGCCGAGCTGATGGAGGTCACGCCCACCAGCGCGAACGTGCTGGAGTACGCGGACATCGTGCTGGACAAGGCGCTGCTGCGCGCCGTCGCCACGGCGGCGAGCGAGATCACCGCGCTGGTGCAGGACGGCGAGGGCGGCGCGACGACG
>Ga0129307_1003203_pt1 | contig 10822 bp, 14 predicted proteins | sample P1105metagenome_FD_94437 | JGI IMG/M metagenome (GOLD analysis project Ga0129307, IMG submission 94437) | Capybara group fecal microbial communities from Wisconsin, USA - P1105 metagenome | ecosystem: Host-associated > Mammals > Digestive system > Large intestine > Fecal | place: USA: Wisconsin... | reverse complement strand
GATCGCGGCAGCCGGGGATTTTTATTTGGAGGACAGGAAAGGTGAGCCGTAGTTATAAGAAGAGTCCCGTTTATAAGGATTCCACAAGAAAAGGGCCGACATATAAGTCCGGCAAGCAGATCGCGAACCGGACGATCCGCAGAAAGAAGGATATTCCGAATGGTGGCGGTTACAGGAAGGCCTATTGCAGCTACAACATCAGCGATTATTCGTTCCGTATGGATGAAAAAGAATTGAGACAGGAATGGGAAAAGAAGGATTCCTGGATCCACAGTCGATTTAAGACATTTAAACGGGCCCATCTGTGGTGGAAGAAATACTACCGGATGAAATAGCCTGTGAACAGAACCATAGAATCAGGAGAAGAGGAAAATGAGGAAATTAGCGAGTATTCAGCGTATCTGGCAGATCGATCCGATCGAAGGCGCTGACAGGATTGAACTGGCGCACGTGCTGGGATGGCAGTGCGTCGTAAATAAGGGACAGTTTCAGCCGATGGATCTGGCGGTTTACTTTGAAGTGGACAGTTTCCTGCCGGTCCGTGAAGAGTTTGAGTTTATGCGGGCATCCAGCTATCGAAAGACAGACATTATGGGAGAAGGCTTCCGCCTTCGTACCATGAAGTTCCGGGGACAGATCTCCCAGGGATTGCTTCTGCCCATCAGTACGTTCCCGGAAATTCCGGAAGATGCGGAACTGGGAATAGATATGACGGAGATTCTTGGTGTAAGGAAATGGGAAATCGAGGAGCGCATCAGTACCGGCGGAACCATGATCGGTACCCTGCCCTATGATATCCCGCATACCGATGAGACCAGAGTACAGGCAGAGCCGGAGCTGATCCAGGCATTCGCAGGGCTCGAGTACTACATCAGTACCAAGATGGACGGCTCTTCCCATTCGGTCGGTATCGATGAGAACGGATTCCACGTGACCGGCCACAATTACGAATATAAGGATGACGGCAACAGCCCGTTCTATGAACTGGTTAAGGCAATGGAGCTTCGTGAAAAGATGGAGACTTTTGCGGCAGAAAACAATCTGACTGCCTTTACCATTCAGGGAGAATTGTGCGCACCAGGCATCCAGAAGAACCGGTTGAAGCTGACCAGGCCGGAGTGGTATGTATTTACGATCCGGGAGAACGGAAAGCGCGTCGGTTTAAAGCGGATGCTGGAGATTTGTGAGGCACTGCAGCTGCAGAGTGTGCCGGTCGAGGAGATCGGTGAGGACCTGCCTGCGAAATATCCGACAGTAGAAGCCCTTCTGGAGCGGGCAGACGGCAATTACCCGAAGGGCGGTAAGAAGGAAGGCATCGTGATCCGTCCGACAGAGCCGGTGTACTGCGAGCTGATCAGTGCTTCTCTTTCCATGAAGGTGGTCAGTAATAAGTACCTGCTGAAGAACGAGGAAAGCTGAAGCGGAGGAAATGAAGTGAAGGTATTGGTAATTCCCGACATCCACCTGAAGCCATGGATGTTTGAACGGGCAGCAGAGTTACTGAAAGAGGGCAACGCAGACAGGGCGGTCTGTCTGATGGACATCCCGGACGACTGGCGTCAGGAATTCAATCTGGACCTGTACGTCCAGACGTTCGATGTGGCGATCCAGTTCGCGAAGGATTTCCCGGAGACGAGCTGGTGTTACGGGAACCATGATACCTGCTATCCCTGGAACCAGCGGGAAACCGGATATTCAAAGATCGCGCCCTGGACCGTCTGTGAAAAGCTCCGGAAACTGCAGGAGGCTTTGCCGGATGAAAAACAGCTGGCCTTCCTGCACCGGATCGATAACGTGCTCTTCTGCCATGGCGGCCTGACGGATGATTTTGTCCGGCAGTATGTGCCCTCGAAGCATTACAACGATATTGACGTGGTAATCGAGACAATCAACAGCTTCGGTTCTGGGGAACTGTGGCAGGACGCTTCACCGCTCTGGTACCGTCCCCAGTATTACGGCGGAAAGATGTACAAGCCGCGCAAACTACTGCAGGTGGTGGGACATACGCCGGTAGAGGCAATCACGAAGAAGGGGAACCTGATCTCCTGCGATGTGTTCTCCACCTATCGGGATGGGCGTCCGATCGGAACGCAGGAATTCCTGGTACTCGATACAGAGAGCTGGGATTACCAGGGAATTCAATGAGGACGAAAAAATGGAGCAAAAGTATATCCATATCTGCGAAGTCTGCGGAAAAACGGAAGTGTTAACGCCGGAGGAAGCCTTCCTTCAAGGCTGGGATTATCCGCCAAGGATGGGTTCGTTCGGGATCGTTTCACCCAGGACATGCGGAGACTGCGTTATTACAGGTACGCTGTGGTGGGCTCTGCAGACAGGTAAAATCAGGAGTATGTCTGATCTCAATGAGCATCAGAAAGAAGTGCTCATCAGGATTCAAAACGAGCCTGAGAGCATCATTCCGGAAGGAAAGAAAGATGATTAAGACACTATATCCGATCTTTCAGCACTGGTCAGACGGCGGAGCGGTCTGGTTCATTTCAGATACGCATTTTGACGATGCTGACTGCAGACTGATGGATCCCGGCTGGCTGATGCCGAAAGAACATCTGAAACGGATCAACCATCTCGTGAAGAAGAATGATACGGTAGTGCATCTGGGAGATGTCGGGAATCCCAAATATATCCATTGGATGGATGGGAAAAGAAAGATTCTGATTCTCGGTAATCATGATGCAGGTGCATCAAAGTATAAGGATTATTTCGATGAGATATACAGCGGGCCGCTGATTATCTCAGAGAAGCTTATCCTTTCTCATGAGCCTGTTGACGTACCCTGGGCTTTCAACATTCATGGTCATGATCATGGAAACAGCTCACAGGATGAGCGGCATCTGAACTGCGCGGCCAATGTGGCCGGCTATCTGCCAATCAGTCTGAAGGATGTTATCCTCTCCGGCGCATTGAAGAGGATTGATAATATTCACCGGCTTGCGATCAATGAGGCAAAAGAAAACCCGCTGCATGAGAAGCAGTCGGAGTCAACAGACTTGTAACCAGGGGAATATATTTCGGCAGTTTTCAGGAATATTGCCGAAATGTACTGCGGGCTAAGCCACTCAATAGCGGCTTAGCCGATAATAAAACTTAATATCGCAACGACTTTTAATCGAGCAAGCGGAGCAGGATCCCTTCGGGGACTGAAAAACTACCAAGCACCGTACGAAGCCGAATCATTTGACCAAGGGGATACCATATCCTTTCTCAGTGATTCGATTCGACGGTGCTTTTTCTTTTGCACTGATGGCCGCAATGCCCGCTCCGCATAAAAAAAACACATGCTCATCCGCTTCGTACGGCAACGGAGTTCTTCTCCTGGCCCTGCGGAAAGGACAGAACATGTATTTCAATCAGGTGGAATTTGGACAGAGGATCAAGGAACTGCGTAATCAGAAGAGGTGGACACAGGAAAGGCTCGCAGATGAGCTGAATATCGGAGTTGTGCATCTGTACAACATCGAATGCGGGAGAAAAGGATGCTCTCTGGATCTGCTGCTTGAATTATCTGAATTGTTTGATGTGAGCACAGACTATCTGCTTACTGGAAAGGTTCAGTCGCAGGCAGATATCAGAGGACGGCTGCAGTCTGTGATTGGCGAACTTGGTGTGATTCTCGCTGAAATCAATGAAAACCCTGCCTAAGAGGCATAGTAACCCTGTCTGACGGGCAGTAAAAAAGCATCCATTTTCCCGATAAACTGATACTCGTAACAACCGAGTTGTTACGACCTGAGAAATCAGAACGCACCTTATAACTGAATATGCATTCAATCGGGACACCCTCTGTGAAGGGGAGCCACATCAGCGGCGAACGCCAGGATGCTCTGTAGAGAGCGAAGCGGAAGCCGGCTGTAAGTGCGGACAGCAACCGCATACAGCGATGAGCCTTCACAGCATCATGAGACTTCCGTAATTCGCGGCCCGGCCACAAAGAAGGCGGGGTGGAGAGACCCTCCAATGAACGCTGACACGCTATCAGCTGCCCGATTGATTTCCCGCAAAGCAGATCACGGTAAGTGTTCTGTGGAGCAATCCGGGGGAGCCGGGGGCAAATACGGATGACCATATAAACAGTGCGGGCTGCTGAAACTGATGCAGCGTATGCAGCCCGCTTTACATATCAAAAGAAGGAGGCAGCCAATGACATTAACCATTGACCCTGAGTTTGCCGGAAAGATCCCGCCTCTTACGGACGAGGAACTCCAGCAGCTCGAAGAAAACATACTGGAGGACGGATGGGTGATCAATCCGCTGATTACCTGGAACGGCGTGATCGTGGACGGACATAACCGTTTTCGGATCCTGCAGGCACATCCCGAGATTCCCTATACCACCTTTGAAAAGGAATTCCCGGACCGGTTCGCGGTGATGGCATGGATCTGCAGGACTCAGCTGGGACGGAGGAACCTGACGCCGGACCAGAAGAAATACCTGATCGGAAAACAGTATGAAGCGGAGAAGGCATCCAATGGCGGGCTTCGCAATAAAAAGAGAGATGAAAGTGGTCAGTTCACCACAGGTGGACAAAATGACCACCTGTGGTCACCAGACAAAACCGGTGAACGGATCGCCAAAGAATCCGGTGTCAGCGAACGATATGTCCGCAGGGCAGAGAAATATGCCCAAGGCCTGGATGCCGCCGAGGAAGTCCTCCCGGGAATCCGGCAGGAAGTTCTCTCAGGAAAGCTGAAAAGCAGTGATAAAGAAATCACCGCCATTGCAAAAGCGTCTCCGGAAGATCGGCCGGAGTTGGCACGAAGGCTGACGGAACCAAAGCCTGCAGCGCCGCCGGGAAGAGCTTCTCCTAAGAGAACATCTCCTCCAGAAGAACCGGAAGAAGCGCAGGAGGATGACGATGCAGAAATCACCGACACCGGCGATGATGAAGAGCCGGAAGAAGGAATCACTGCTCTTCCACCGCCGGCACCAAAGAAGACCAAAGCCCAGGAACTTCGGGAGATAAAAGCCATCTCCGACGCCATGCTTCACCCACGCGGCGAGGATACCATGGAGGATGTGCTTTATGAACTGAACGATGCCCTGCAGAGCATGATATTCCGGTGGAACTTTTCCATAGAGACCCACGAAAAGCTGTACCGGAAAATAGAAAACCGCCGGCAGATCAAAGAGCTGGCAAAAGAAGGAATCACATTTTTACGAAACATAGGAGGTAAAGAACTACATGAAGCCCAATGAACCCATCTACAAGGAACTCATCATCAACAGCCGCAACCTGGAAGTCCCCAGGGAAGCCTATCAGCGGGAACTGAACATGACCCGTGTCCACAGGATCGCATCCGAGTTTGATGAGCACATCGCCAACGAGCCGAAGGTCAGCATGAGGAACGGCCACTATTACGTCTTCGACGGACAGCATACCATCGCCGCTAGGAAGCAGCGCAACAAGGGACAGGACCTGCCGATTCTCTGCAAAGTTTACTACGGCATGACGGAAGCTGATGAAGCACTCCTCTTCGCGCAGCAGACCGGTGCATCCGCCGTGCTGACAGCCGGGGCCAGGATCCGCGCTTTGATTTACGCCGGAGATCCGGAAGCCACCGCTTTTCTGAGGGCGACGGAAGCCACGGGCATGGGGCTGGATTACACCAACACCCGGGGAGTAAAGCGTCTCGCATGTATCTCCACGGCATTTACCGAATTCCAGAAAGTCGGTGCGGAACGGTATATGGAAGCCCTGAATGTCCTTCTGGAAGCCTGGGACGGCCATCCGGATTCCCTCCGGGCCGAGACGGTGCAGGCCATGATCCGCTTCGTGGATTATTATTACGGCGAATATGACCATAAACGTCTGGTGCGGCGCTGCCGGGGCTTCGATCCCCTGAAGATTTACAGAGACGGCAGAGCAATGACCATCAGCATGCCGGGATTCAAGAAGTATACCTACCAGGTCCTGGCCATCTACAACGGATCCAGTCAGAAAACGGCCTTACCGCTGAAATTTTAAAGGAGTACTGCCGATGAGGGAAATGAGAAAGAACTGGGTGTACCGGAGGGGAGACATCTATATGGCGAACCTGAATCCCTTCCGGGGATCCGAGCAGGGAGGGACGCGGCCGGTGGTGGTCCTGCAGAACGATGACGGAAACTTCCATTGCCCGACACTGATCATCGCCCCTCTCTCTTCCAAGATCAAAAAGCTTGGTCAGCCGACGCATGTGCTGCTCCGGCGCGGCCGGGGGCTGAATACAGACTCTATCGTGGAGCTGGAGCAGATCAAGACCATCGATAAGTCCAGAGTGCAGCGATATATCGGAAAGGTGACGCCGGAGCAGATGGAACTCATCGATGAAGCGATTCATAAGAGCCTGGGGCTGTATATCCCTGAATGTGTGGAAGCCCCGTAAAACGGCAAAAAGACTGTTTGCGGCTGATATACGAAAAATTATTTTGCAAACAGCGTGCAAACGTTAATTTACAAGGATTTGAGAGGATGAAAGAAATGATGGAAGCAGTTATGGAATATGATCTCCCGGATGGCGTGATGGCGGAAATGCCGGAGAAGCGCTGCTATACGGTAGAGGATCTGCAGAACATTCTGATGTGTGGAAGAGCGACGGTGTACGACCTTCTGAAGAGAAATGAATTTCGATACTTCAAGCTTGGCGGAAGCGGGTACAGGATCTCCAGGAAAAGCTTTGACGAATGGCTGGATAAACAGGCCTGAGCTCCGCCGGGCAGCCGGATTTTTGTCAAGGATGTCAAACAGAGAAAATGTCCGGATCGACATCCTAAAAGAGTTGGCGGACATCCGCTACACTTATGCCGGGTTCCAGGACCCGGCATATTACATATCGGAGGTGGGCATATGAACAAGCCTCAGAAAAAGACCATGACTGTGCGGGAGATGGGACGTCTCCTCGGGCTGAAGAAGGTTGAGTCCTACTGGCTGGTCCATAAACAGTATTTCGACACCATCCTTGTGAACGGAAAAATGAGGGTAGTGATCGAAAGCTTTGAGAACTGGTACGCAGGTCAGGTGAAGTACCATAAGGTTTCCGGTGAGCCGCCGGGCGAACAGCTGAAGCAGGATTCCTATTCTGCGAGGGATATTGCACAGATCCTGGGGATCAGCGAATCCTACGCATACGATCTCATGAGCAGGGACAATGTGGATTATATTCTCGTGGATTACTGGAAGCGATTCCCGAAGGAAGCGTTTGAGAAATGGTATCAGGTACAGACCAGATATCGTAATCAGGAGGACCGCTGGCGGGACGCCGATCTGGAGAACAGGTCCATGAGCATGCCGGAAATGGCCAGGATTCTGGATGTTCCCCGCAATGTGGTCTATTCGATTCTCGATCATGACCCGGATAAAAACCTGCTGGAGATTGTCGTCATCGCAGATCGGCGGCGGATTACATATGAGAGCTTTGATCGTTGGTATTCTGCGCAGAACCGTTACTACAAACCGGAGGATCAGCCGGAAGGCGTTCCTCGCAGATACCCCAGCTATCAGAATTCCCTCGCAAAACCGAAGGTGGAGACGCCGCGCGGAAAGCGTGAAGTGCGCCAGAGCGAGAATCCGGATTATCTAACGGTGGATGAAGCGGCTGTCATGGCTGAAGTAAATACGGACAGAATCTTCAGGTGGATCAAAGTCGGATATTTCCCGGCGTTTCGTATATCCCGCATGGTGACAAGGATCCCCAGGAAGGAATATGAGATTTGGCTGGATGAATGGAAAATGAAGAACCGGAAGGGAGAATGAACATGGCTTCAATCGTGAAACGCAACGGCAAATTCTGCGTTGTGTATCTGTATACGGATGCGCAGGGAAAAAGAAAGCAGAAATGGGAAACCTACAAGACGCAGGTGGAGGCGAAGACCCGCCAGAAGGAAATCGAATACAAAGAGCAGATCGGAACCTTTGTGATTCCGCAGTGCGATACCATGGATGACCTGCTCCGGGAATATGTAGCACTTTACGGGAAAAACACCTGGGCGATGTCTACATACAGCGCGAATGTCGGTATTATCAATCACTATATTTCTCCATACCTGGGAAATATGAAGCTGAAGGATATTACCCCCAGGGTACTGGAGAAATACTATCAGCAGCTCCTGAAAATGAAGCCGGTAGACAATCCCATTACGGGGAAACCGCGCGGAGAAACCGTGGGTACCGGGACGGTGCGTGAGATTCACAAGATTCTCAGGAACTGTTTCGGCCAGGCTGTGAAATGGGAGCTCCTGGAGAAGAACCCGGCGTTGAATGCCACTGTTCCAAAACACAAGCAGCAGGATCGTGAGATCTGGACGGCGGAAGAACTCTTTCACGCGATTGAAGTCTGTGAGGATCCGAGGCTGAAGATCTGTATCAACCTTGCCTTCTCCTGTTCACTCCGGCTTGGTGAGCTGCTGGGCCTGACCTGGGACTGTGTGGATATTTCGGAAGAGGCGATCAATACAGGCTATGCCTGCATCTCCGTTAACAAGGAACTGCAGCGCGTCAATAAAAAAGCGCTGAGCGAGCTGGAAGGGAAGGATGTCCTCCTCAAGTTTCCGGAGAAAAACAGTCGGACTACAACGGTCCTGGTGCTGAAGAGCCCGAAGACCCAGAGCAGTGTCCGGAAGATTTTTCTTCCCCGTACAGTGGCCCGTATGCTGACCGAATGGAAGAAGGAGCAGGATTTCACTAAAGACGCCCTCGGAAGCGAGTATACAGATTATAATCTGGTGGTGGCCGGTCCTTTCGGTTTCCCGGTTGAATCTTCTACGATCCAGGGAGCCCTGAGTAAACTGATTGAGGAGCATGATCTCCCCAAGGTCGTGTTTCACAGCCTCCGGCATTCCAGCATCACCTACAAACTGAAACTGAACGGCGGAGATGTGAAAGCGGTACAGGGAGATTCCGGTCATTCGCAGTCTTCCATGGTCACGGATGTCTATTCGCATATTCTGGACGATGACCGGCGGATGAACGCGCAGCTCTTTGAGGAGGCATTCTACTCAGGAAAGGGCGTCGAAAAGAAAGACGAGCATGCCGAAGAGGAAGCAGCGCCGGATCCGCAGAATTCGGATATGGATACACTGATGCGGCTTCTCGGAAATCCGGAAACGGCAGGCCTCTTAAAACAGCTGGTCAAAGCCATGGATTCCGGAAAAGAATAAGACGTATCAGGCAGGGGAGCAGGCGCGGATGCCTGCTCTTCTGCATCAGGACCCAATGAGCCCGCATACATATCATTGTCTGGGACGGCAGGGCCGATGCAGGAATGCGGATTGCCCGTTTTTAGCTGCAGCTAATATTCAGCTAAAATCACCAGCCGCCAGCTAACGAATTCAGGGCGACTTCACTGTACTCAGCGGAACTCGAACCTGTAAAATATCCAGACAAATCAAGGCTTAGTGGGACTCAACGGAACACAGAGTCGTCATTGTGGATTGCGCTCCTAAGCGGTAGGTCGGGTGTTCGAGTCACCTCGCGGACGCTTAGCAAAAGGGGATTTCATTAGCAAAATGAGATCCCTTTTTTCTGTCTCGGGTCATTTTTAAAAAAATCGGATCATGACCGGCTGCTAATCCGATTAGCAAAAATCCGGATCCTGGCTAACGGGAAAGGCCCTTTTGCTAATGCGCGATTTTCGGACGATTTTTGCTAAAAACCGGGGGAAGGCATGCTAATGTAGCCGGAAGGCCGATTATACGTTTCCGGGAAGAAGAAAAAAGCCCTGTAAAGGCTCCGGCGCTGCTAAGGAATTTAGCAATCTGGGCCGGATGGAAAGCTGTGATTTTTAGATAAGTTTAGCTGATTTCTCCTCCACATTTCTTAGATATCTATATCCTCTTACATATCGCCGCCGATGAGATCCCGGAAGGGATGAAACCATCGGCGGCGTTTGTCGTTTCCGGGATTGCCCGGGACGAACACATCTTATGAAGGAGGATCCCCATGAATAACAACAGAACAATCCTGATCGACGGCGTCCGTTACCATAAGGACCGGCCGGCAAGCTGCCGCCAGTGTTACTTCTGGAAGAACAAGAAGGTGGGCTGCACCCTGGGCACGGAGAACTGCTACTATCTGGCCGAGTCCCCGAAGAAGAGAAACCCCTGCGAAGGTTGCTGCTATGGTCCCTGTGTGAGCTTCTGCATGAAGAAGGTCCTCGGACAGAAGGAGGTGCCGGCCAATGCGTGAGAATGATGCGAAGCTGAACAGATGCAGGAACCTGCTGGCCGTTCCGCCGAAGGTGGACCGCAACAGAACTGCACCGAAGTGCCGGTGCTGCCCGTACTTCCAGCCGGAATTCCGGTACCGGAAGTGCCTGTATGCGTCCTGTCCCTATGGGAAGGACCGCAATACTGCTTTCCGGAGGAAGCCGCTCCGGAGCGAGAGGATCGTGGCAGGAGGTGGTGGTATGGATGTATGACTACTTCTACGGCGCACAGGCAGACCAGTTTTCCTTTATCCGTGTCCCGACAGTGCTGTTCAGCGATGAACAGTTCAAAAACATGTCCGCCGAAGCGAAGGTCCTGTACGGGATCCTTCTGAAACGGATGGATCTTTCCGCGAAGAACGGCTGGCTCGACGGCCAGGGCCGGGTTTATATTATCTGCACCCTGGAAGAGATCATGGAGACGCTGAACTGCGGGAACCAGAAAGCGGTGAAATTGCTGGAGGAATTGGAAGCCAAAAGCGGCCTGATCGAGCGGAAGCGGCAGGGACTCGGGAAACCGAACCTGATCTATGTAAAGAACTTCATCTCCGTTGTGGATAACCCGGGGGATATCCCTGCGGCATCACATTTCAAGAAGTGTGAAAATCACATTTCTGGAGATG
>Ga0129307_1003202_pt1 | contig 10827 bp, 9 predicted proteins | sample P1105metagenome_FD_94437 | JGI IMG/M metagenome (GOLD analysis project Ga0129307, IMG submission 94437) | Capybara group fecal microbial communities from Wisconsin, USA - P1105 metagenome | ecosystem: Host-associated > Mammals > Digestive system > Large intestine > Fecal | place: USA: Wisconsin... | reverse complement strand
CGCACGGCGGTCCTGCAGGCATCCATGGCGGTATTGCCGCCGCCCACGATCATGACCTTTTTGCCGATGTCGGGCGCCTTGCCCTCATTGACCAGGCGCAGGAAGTCGATGCCGCCCAGAACGCCGCCGGTCTTCTCTCCCTCACAGCCGAGGGAAGTGCTGGTCCAGGCGCCGATGGCAATCAGCACGGCGTCATGCCTTGCCCGCAGCTCCTCCAGCGTCACGTCCTGACCGACGCGCACATTGTTTTTCATTTCCACGCCAAGCTCAGCCACGGCCTTCACCTCGGCCGCCAGCACCTTCTTGGGGAGTCTGTATTCCGGAATGCCGTAGCGCAGCATGCCGCCCATTTCCGGCATGGCGTCGTAAATGACCACCTGATGGCCCTTCACGGCCAGGCGCATGGCTGCTGCCAGACCGGCCGGTCCGCCGCCGATGATGCCCACGCTCTTGCCGCTGGCTGCTGCCTGTTCCGGCTTGTAGGGGTTCGCCGATGCCAGGTCCCTGTCAGCCGCAAAGGCCTTCAGATAGGCGATGGAGATGGGCTCCTCCACATACTGCCTGCGGCAGTCCAGCTCGCAGGGATGCGGGCAGACTCTGCCGATGGAGGCAGGGATCGGGATCTTTTCCTTGATGATGCGGACCGCCTCGCTGTCATGGCCTTCCGCGATCTGCTTCAGATAGCCCTGAACGTCCGTTCCGGCCGGGCACTTCAGCCCGCAGGGACCCTTGCAGTCGCCGCTGTGGTCGCTCATGATCAGCTCCAGCGCCACTTTCCTGGCCTGCTTCGCCCTGGGCGTTTCCGTGCTCAGCTTCCAGCCGTCCTGCGGCACTGTCGCGCAGGCCCTCATCAGCTTGGGAAGCCCCTCGCCTTCCACGACGCAGAGGCCGCAGGCGCCGTAATGCTTTACGGATTCATCATTGCAGAGGTTGGCGATGTAAATGCCATTTCTCTCCGCGATCTGCAGGATGGTCTCTCCCTTTTCCCCGCAGCATTCTTTTCCGTTGATGGTGATTTTGATCATCTCAGCCATAATGCCCCCCTTACGCAACAACTACTGCCCCGAAGCGGCAGACCTGATGACAGCTTCCGCATCTGATGCACTGTGACTGGTCGATCTCATGGACCTCCTTCACGGCGCCGCTGATGCAGGAAACGGGACATTTTGCGGCACAGGCATGGCAGCCGATACACTTTGCCGCATCGATCTCATAGTGCAGCAGAGCCTTGCAGGCATGCGCGGGACACTTGTGATCCTTTATATGTGCCTCGTATTCGTTTCTGAAATAACGGATGGTGGTCAGCACGGGGTTGGGCGCCGTCTGTCCAAGTCCGCAGAGCGCATCGTCCTTGATGGCCAGGCAGAGCTCTTCCAGAAGCTCGATATCGCCTTCTTTTCCCTTTCCTTCCACGATGCGGGTCAGGATCTCATACATGCGCTTGGTGCCGAGACGGCAGGGCACGCACTTTCCGCAGCTCTCATTGGTGGTAAAGTTCAGGAAGAACCTGGCCATATCCACCATGCAGGTGGTCTCATCCATGACCACCATGCCGCCGGAGCCCATGATGGCGCCCGTAGCGGACAGCTGCTTATAATCGATGACCGTATCCAGCAGTTCTGCCGGGATGCAGCCGCCGGAGGGGCCGCCCATCTGCACGGCCTTGAATTCCTTTCCGTCGCGGATGCCGCCGCCGATGTCGAAAATAACGTGACGCAGGGTCTTTCCCATGGGGATCTCCACCAGACCGCCGCGCTTCACCTTGCCGGTCAGCGCAAAGACCTTGGTGCCCTTGGAATTTTCCGTGCCCATGGCCGCGAAGGCCTCGCCGCCGTTTTCAATGATCCAGGCGACGTTGGCAAAGGTCTCCACATTGTTGATATTGGAGGGCTTTAACATATAGCCGCAGTTGGCCGGGAAGGGAGGCTTCAGTCTGGGCATGCCTCTCTTTCCTTCCAGGGACTCGATGAGCGCCGTCTCTTCGCCGCAGACGAAAGCGCCGGCGCCGGCCTTGATGCGCATGTCGCAGTCAAAGCCGCTGCCCATGATGTTCTTACCCACAAAGCCCTTCTCTCGTGCCTGTTCGATTGCCTTTTCCAGACGCTTGATGGCCAGCGGATACTCCGCACGCACATAGACGATCATCTCTGCCGCGCCGATGGCATAGGCGCCGATCAGCATGCCCTCGATGAGCTCGTGGGGATCGGATTCGATCACGGCCCTGTCCATGAATGCGCCGGGGTCGCCCTCATCGGCATTGCAGATGAGATACTTGGGACCGCCCTGCGCATTGCGGGCCGCGTTCCACTTGAACCAGGTGGGGAAGCCTGCGCCGCCCCTGCCAGCCAGTCCGGACGTCTTGATCTCTTCGATGACGGACTCCGGCGTCATTTTGGTCAGCGCTTTTCTGGCAGCCTGATAGCCGCCCTCTTCGACGTAGGCGTCGATGCTCTCGGGATCGATGATGCCCGAATGCCGGAGCGCGATCCTGGTCTGCTGCTCCAGGAAAGAAGCATCCTCAGGCGTGATCTTCAGATCTTCCAAAGCGCTGAAGTCGCCTGTGCTGACAGCTGCCGTGATCCTGGCCGCATCCGCTTCCTTCACGTGCACCAGACGGCACAGCAGTTCCCTGTCCTCATAAATATCCACAATGGGCTCCAGGAAGCACATACCGATGCATCCCGTAATGCCCAGCTGAAAACCGGCCGGGTTTTCCTTTTTCAATGCGGCATAGACCTTTCCCGCGCCGGCAGCCAGCCCGCAGCTGCCCTGCCCAACAATGATTCTCTTCATGGATCAGGCCTCCTTTTCCGCTTTTCTGATGTCTTCCAGAATGCTGACAGCCTTCCGGGGCGTCAGACTGCCATAGGTCTCTTCTCCGATCATCATCACCGGAGAAAGCGAACAGCAGCCCAGGCAGGCGACGGTCTTCAGTGTGAAAAGCCCGTCCTCCGTGGTCTCTCCGTCCTGAATGCCCAGCGATTCCGAAATGGCCGTCTGGATGCTGTTGGCGCCGTTGACGTGGCAGGCCGTTCCCTTGCAGAGCATAATGAGGTGTTTGCCTGCCGGCTTCAGTCTGAACTGGGTGTAAAATGTGGCCACGCCCATGACCTGTGCAGGTGAGTTGCCGGTCTTTTCCGCGGCATAGTAAATGACATCCTCAGGCAGATAGCCGTAGATGTCCTGTGCCTTCTGCAGGATGGTGATGAGGCTGCCTTCTTTTCCGGCATACTCCTGCATCACGCCGTCCAGCAGGCTCAAATCGCTTCCGGTCCTTATTTCACTCATAGTTTCCCCCTTATCAAAACCGGTATCTGAATCATAACTGTCTTCCTTACTTTAATGGATTCCCTGTACATACACAAGTTTTTTTTCATGTAAGGCTTCCGCATCGCCTCCGACCACGGGCCCGAACGTCGGGATGAGATTCGTAACTGCGCAAATAAATGAAAGCAGGCCGGCATACGGAACGCCCATGAGCGTAAGGAACAGCGCATTGGCGCCGCCAACGATCAGACTGTCCAGCAGATTGTAGGCTACATAAAGTTTGATAATGGAATGACAGCGATTCAAAAACACAACGGCGCTTTCATAATGAGTACCCGAAAGCATCGCCTTCATCAGCAGGCATGCCCCGTCTTTCAGTTTTTCTTTTTCGGCAAGAAGATACATGGAAAGAAAAAGCGCGAACAGCCAGTGAAGCAGGCTCTTCCCTGCGGTGACGGATGTTTCCAGCATCGTATACAGACTTTTTCTGGTCATTTCCACCAGCAGGGCAACGATTTTTTCTTTTACAGCGATGTAGCGGTCTGCATCCAGGGAAAGACCGATGATATCTGCTTGCGGCAGATCGATATTGACCTTTTCAATATATCTGTTCAGATTGCCGATGACGCCTTTTACCCCGTCGATCAGCTGCGGTGTCAGATACAGCATGATCATTCCAAAAAACAGGAATACGGTAATAAACGCCAGTGTATTTGACAGTATGTCTTTGTGCCTGCCGGTGCCCCTCAGGATCGTCCTTCGGTAAAAAGAGGCAGGCAGATCGACAAGATACGCAATGATAATGCCAAGTATGACCGGATAGAAAAATCCTGTGATCTTCCCAATTCCTTTCCAGATTGCCGGAAACCCGGAAATGACCGCGTAAAGGAGAACCGGCACACTCAGGGCGGCAGACAGCAAAAACCAGAATTTGTATTCCTGCAGCGTCTTCTTATTCATGGGAATATCTTTTCTGAATGACGGAAAAACGATCCATTATTCTCTCTGTTAACGCAGAGTATATGCTTCGCAGCGCCGTCTGTCCGCTGCACCGGTAACAAATCTCTCCAAGCAAAATTCCGCCCGCCACGTCTAAAAGCACATGCTGTCTGGTCGTAAGTGTGGAAATGCAGACCAGCAGGGCCATCACCAGCGAACCTGCCCGGTACGCAAGCGGAAATTTCCCGTCTCTTGTTCCCGCCCAGCATAACCAGCTGATCATACAGTGTATGGATGGAAAAAGGTTGTCCGCCGAATCGATGGAATATAAAACAGCCACCATTTTTTCCCATACTGTCCTTTCCTGCAGCAGCGGGCGCGTATTGGTCGTCGGCAGCGCGATAAAAAACACAAGACAGATGAGATGCGCGAGATTAAATGCGCAGAAAAAACGATCCGCCCTGTCGCGTTCCTGTCCGGAGATGATCCAATAGATCCACCCCCACCAGATAACACAGCCAAAGTAGATCACGACCGTCCATGGTTTGAAAGGGATCAGATCGTCCACCGGCAGGGACAGGTTCCGGTGAAACGCTCCCGCGCTGATCCATCTGCCTCCCACATATGCCAGCCGGTTGCAAATCAGCATGACCGCCAGCGAAATGATAAAATACGCCTTCCTGTCTTTCTTTTCCAGCTTCATGTTACTTCTTTCTTTTCAGGGCTGCGGTTCATAAACCCTGAAATGACGGCTTTTTTATCGTAAACGGTGTAAGGAACGCTGCCGAAGAGATCATCATTGCAAAAACAGCGACCCATTTTACGTTCCAGCTGAGTATTGTAGCAAATCCGATCAATAAAGGAAAGACCAGTGCCGCGCTGGTCACGGGAAGCTTGTTTTCTTTTGACTGCTTTACGGGAGGAACCGTATGATTCTTTGACGCATTTTCCTTTTTCCCGGATGCGGCAGGATCCGGCTTGGCGGCAGCTGCGGGGTCCGTTTTCTTCGTCTCTGCTTTTTCTGCATTCCTAAGCTTAGTTTCCAGCGGTTTCCTGAGCGTTTCCGGCTTTGTCTCTGCAGGCTTCTTGATGGCTTCCGGCTTTGCTTCTGCAGGCTGCTTAATGGCTTCCGGCCTGATCTCAACGGACTTCCTATTGTCGTCAGCTTTCTTTTCCGTTGGTGCCTTTGAAACGTTGTCTTTGCCGGCAGCGGGCTTACTGTTCATGATCTTCTGTTTCTTTGTCTCGCCTGCTTTCTGCATTTGACTGTTTTCCTGCTTTGGAGCCGATGCTTTCTTTGTACCGCTGCATGCCGTCAGGCCCGAAACACCCATCACGCCGATCAGTGCAAATACGCCGATTCTCTGTAAAACTTTTCCTGTTTTCTTTCTTGTTGAGTTGTTCATTTGTCTTCCTTTCATGATATGGATTATCAATGCTGATGTCTTTATCCTAAAATTTATTTTTAAACATCGACCACACGAAAATCTAAAGATTGTTAAAAGAAGCAGAACTCTCCCGGCGTCATCCGGGCCGGGTCCCTGGCCTCCTGCGGAACTGTTCCGGCAGCAGCAACGTCCAAATCAAAAAAGACATGCAAGCATGTCTTTCGGGTTATAGCCGGCCCATTCGGAATCCGCCCTTCGGGCTTCTTCCTCATGTACCAGCTGTCTGCCAGTGGCAGACTAAAACCAGTCAGCGGACATCCGCCGCATTCGCATTTCGGCCTCCGGCCTTCATGCTCATGAGGCAGCTGTCTGCCAGTGGCAGACTTCGTCCAAATCGAAAAAAAGATATGCAGGCATGTCTTTCGGGTTATAGCCGGCCCATTCGGAATCCGCCCTTCGGGCTTCTTCCTCATGTACCAGCTGTCTGCCAGTGGCAGACTAAAACAGGAAGCGTCTAAAAAAGTCTGTAAACAGCTTTTTTAGCCACTCCCTGTTTTTATAACCCGACTGGTTACATCTTTAAGCACGATACGGGAATCGAACCCGCCTCTCAAGCTTGGGAAGCTTGCATACTACCGATGTACTAATCGTGCATGTCACTTATTATAAGTGATTATGGCTCTTTGTCAAGAATCGCCGGAGCGGCAGTAGCTGCGGCCCCGGCGTTCAGTTGATTCTTTAGCTATCAAAGCTTGCCGATGTCCTTCAGGACGGCTGCTGAAACAGCCATCTCGGCTTCCGTGGCGGGCGCCAGGGGAAGTCTGGCGGATCCGAGCTTGAGGCCGGTGACAAGTTCGATGCCGGGCCTCAGTATGGAGTTGGGCAGGATCCTGCCGTTCTGGCCCATGGTCTTGCAGTAGCGGTACATGGGAACAAAGAGTTCTTTGGCCTTTTCATTGTCGCCCTCCGCAAATGCCTTGAAGATGGCCCTGATGTCATGGCCGAAAATATGCGCGCCGCCGGATACGATGCCCATTGCGCCCTGCACGATGGTGGGAAGCAGCATCACGTCATCGCCGTTGTAAATGGCAAAGCCGGGATCCGTCTTCTCCGTGGCCAGGAAATAGTCCGTGATCTGGGTGGGGTTCACGCCAGCCTCATCCTTGACACCGACGATGTTGGGGATGGCGGCCAGTCTGCCCACGGTCTCGGGCTCCAGATTGGTGCCGACAAAGATGGGGATGTTGTACAGCATGATGTCCACTTCCGGGCATGCTTCCGCGATGGCCTTATAGTGCAGATACAGGCCTTCCTGGGTCGGCTTGTTGTAGAAGGGACATACGATCAGGCAGAGCCTGATGCCCAGCTTTGCAGCTTCTTTGGTGAGCCTGATGGTCTCATAGGTGGAAGCGCAGCCGGTTCCCGCAATGACGGGCTTGCTCTTTGCAGCCTTCACGGCGGTCTCATACAGCTTTACCCTCTCTTCAAACTGAAGCAGGGATGCCTCGCCGGTGGTGCCGCTCACGATGAAGGAATCGCAGAGATCGTTTTTCTCCAGATAAGCGATCAGTTCTGCGTATCTCTCATAGTTGATGCTCTCATCCTCGTTGTAGGGGGTGATGAGGGGGCAAAGGATCTGCCCGTACTTTTCAACGATCTTATTCATATTCTTCTCCTTTGGCAGCGAACGAGCATTCGCAATATTGTAGGACAATCCTACAATCCCATTATATAAAAAGCCTGACTTCCGTCAAGCCTTTTCCTGCCCCTTCTGTACAAAAATATTCAGTGTCAGATTGGAACCGGTCTTGATGATATGGCGGCGCATCTCACGCTCTGCCTTTGCGCCCTCTCCCGCAAGCAGCGCGCGGGTGATGGCCTTGTGGGGGCCCACAGCGTCCTCCGCGTTCTTATAGACCTGGAAGGTGTGCTCCCTGAAGGCTCTCAGGGCTCCGTTCAGCAGGCGGATGACATCCGCCACCATGGCGTTTCCGCTGTGCTCGGCAATAAAGGCGTGGAAAGCCTCATCGGCCAGCGCGGTTTCTTCCGCCCCGCCTTTTTTGGCGCAGTCCAGAAAATCCTGATGCAGCTTAAACAGCGCCAGACGGTCCTCCTCCGACATATGCTCCGCAGCCAGTCTGGCTGCCAGAGGCTCCAGCGCCATGCGCACCTCCAGCGCGCTGCGCAGATCCTCTTCGTTGTCGACCAGCCACTTGATGGCAGAGGCATCGCCCCTCTCCCGCTTCTCGGCAACAAAGATCCCCCTGCCGTCTTTCAGTTCTACGATGCCCTCGGCCTGCAGCATGCGGCAGGCTTCACGGACCGTTCCGCGGCTGACGCCGAGCTGTTTGCACAGGCTCATCTCTGCCGGCAGCTTTGTACCGGGCGCCGGCTTCTCCTCTTCGATCATTTTTTTCAGCTGGTCCCGCACCAGCGAGACCACCGGGATCCGTTTGACCATCTCCATAATCAGGCCCTCCTTACAGATTCAGCAGCATGATGGACGCCACCATCAGCCCCATGGCAAAGTACTGCCGCTTAGTCAGCTTTTCATGGAAGAACAGCAGGTTGACGATGTTAATGATGATGATCACCGTCAGGGAATAGACCGGGAAAACAATGATGCCCGGCAGGGTGCGCAGCGCTACCAGCATGTACCGCTGGGTGCTGTTCAGCATGATGCCGCCGAGAATGCCGTAAAAAACGTCCCATCCGATGATTTTTTCACGTTTTTGAAAGTAGATGACGGCGGCGATGACCGCAGCCAGCGTATAGACATAGATCAGATAGATCTTTTCTCCGTTTCCGGAGCCATAGTATTCGTAAAGCTTGCAGAGAAAATCGCAGAAGCCGCCGAAAAACAGCGTGGCAAGCAGAAATCCCCTTGAGGTGATGGCGCTCAGCGCCTCTTTTTTAAAATAGATCATGACGATGCCGACCAGCGCCAGCAGGACGCCCACGGTCTGCAGTATCGTGGGGAACTCCCTGAAGAACAGCATGGAAAGCCCGACGGGAATGATGATGCCGGACTTGTTGAAGGTCACGGTCATGGCAGCTCCGTTTCTGGCCGTCGACGTCTGGTTGGAATACATGCCAAGATAACTGGCCACGCCGCCGATCAGCGCCACCATTACGGCATAACCGTAGGCCGCATCCACGCCAAAGCTGCCGCCGCTTCCGAACACATCCCGCATCTCGCCAAAGAAAGAACTGAACCAGCTGAAGCGGAACCAGGGAATGTCCCGGGCCAGCATCAGGGAAAAGAGCAGCGCCATGATCTCATTGATAAAAACCATGCCGACCCGGCTGTGGCCGGGCTTCATTTCCGCAAGCTTAAAGGTCAGGCTGATGGCCGCCGAGGCCAGGATCGACAAAAACAACGCAAACATACTCCACCCCTTATCTCATCATCAGACATGATTGTCAGACAATCATCCTGTTTATCATAACATAACCCCGCCTTTTTGCAATCAAAAAGGGAGGCTTGAAACCTCCCTTTCCGCTATGCCGCCGGATGCGGCGTGTTCTTAGAAGTTCTCTGCACAGATCTCAAAGTAAGCCTTGGGATGCGCGCAGACGGGGCAGACTTCCGGAGCCTTGGTGCCGACGATGATGTGTCCGCAGTTCCGGCACTCCCAGATCTTGACCTCGCTCTTTGCGAAGACTTCCTGCATTTCAATATTGTGCAGCAGAGCCCTGTAACGCTCCTCGTGCCTCTTCTCAATGGCGCCGACTGCCCGGAATTTCCATGCCAGCTCCTTGAAGCCTTCCTTCTCGGCGGTGGCTGCGAATTCCTCGTACATATCGGTCCACTCGTAATTCTCACCCTCAGCGGCAGCCAGAAGGTTTGCAGCGGTATCGCCCACGCCTCCTAACTCGTCAAACCACAGCTTGGCATGAGCGGTCTCATTTGCTGCCGTTTTGTTGAACAGCTCTGCGATCTGCTCAAAGCCCTCTTTCTTTGCCTTGTTTGCAAAATAGAAATATTTTGTCCTGGCCTGGGACTCACCTGCAAAAGCCGTCTGCAGATTCTTCTCGGTCTGTGTTCCTGCGTATTTGTTTGCCATAGTTACCTCCTTGTCATATCGTAAGGCTACGTATTCAGTATAGCAGAGAAACGGTTAAAGTCAATTTCCTCTTCATCGAAAAAACAGCTTTGAAGCAGAAGAATCAGCAGGTGCGGAGACGCCTCCGGTTTTATGCGGCAGTATTATACTTTTTCTTCCGATGATGCTATAATTATTATTTAAAGAAAACAGAGCCGGACACATTCTGCCCGCGCAGAGCGTACGGCACAGACCGCCGCCCCGGCATGAGCGGCTTTTCGAGATGAGGGACCTATGGAAGTATTTAAGGCATTTCTGAAACGGAAGGATATCGAGATCAGCGCCAGACGCTACGGCATCGACGCCCTTGGAGCCATGGCGCAGGGACTCTTCTGCTCCCTGCTGATCGGCACCATCATCAATACCCTGGGAACACAGCTGCACATCGAATTTCTGACCACGCCCGTGGCCGTTATCAGCGGAACGGAATACACCGTGGGCGGCCTGGCCTCGGCCATGAGCGGCCCTTCCATGGCCACGGCCATCGGCTACGCCCTGAAATGTCCCCCGCTGGTCCTCTTCTCCCTGATCAGCGTAGGCTTCGCCGCCAATGCGCTGGGCGGCGCAGGCGGCCCGCTGGCAGTGCTTTTCATCGCCATCATCGCTGCGGAATGCGGCAAGGCCGTTTCCAAAGAGACCCGGGTGGACATCCTGGTCACCCCGCTGGTCACCATAGGCATCGGCATCCTCTTCTCAAGACTCATCGCGCCGGGCCTGGGCCGTCTGGCCATGAAGCTGGGCACCCTGATCATGTGGGCTACGGAACTGCAGCCCTTCCTGATGGGCATCCTGGTCTCCGTGCTGGTGGGCATGGCCCTGACGCTTCCCATCTCCTCCGCCGCCATCTGCGCGGCCCTCGGGCTGACGGGGCTGGCAGGCGGCGCAGCCGTGGCGGGCTGCAGCGCACAGATGATCGGCTTTGCCGTGATCAGCTTCCGTGAAAACGGCTGGGGCGGCCTGCTGTCCCAGGGCATCGGTACCTCGATGCTGCAGATGGGCAATATCGTCAAAAATCCGAGGATCTGGATCGCACCCACTCTGGCGTCCGCCATTACCGGCCCCATCGCCACCTGCCTGTTCAAACTGAGGATGAACGGGGCGCCGGTCTCCTCCGGCATGGGCACCTG
>Ga0129307_1003201_pt1 | contig 10828 bp, 12 predicted proteins | sample P1105metagenome_FD_94437 | JGI IMG/M metagenome (GOLD analysis project Ga0129307, IMG submission 94437) | Capybara group fecal microbial communities from Wisconsin, USA - P1105 metagenome | ecosystem: Host-associated > Mammals > Digestive system > Large intestine > Fecal | place: USA: Wisconsin... | reverse complement strand
TTCGCCGCCGAAAAAGTCACCAAAAAGCCGCCAAAACCAATGGTTTTGGAATCCTTTGGGGATGCGACCGACGTTTTTGGTAATTTGGCGGGTTTTTGAAAAGTATTTACGCTGTTTTCTATGTCGTATTGACTTTCCACGACCGGTCGCTTCGCGACCCCCGCCTTTTATCTCGCAGGGGGCTTGTACGTCGCTCGGTGGATTTTAAAACGCAAGTTGAACCGTGACGTTGAAAAGCAAGGTTGAACAGTTTAGACACGCAACGTTGCGAAATCATCCCAAAGAGCGGCAGCGGCCGTGGGGGGCAGAGTCAAATCGACGAGGGAAAACAGCGTCGCTGCCGTGCAGAACCGCCGAGGGTCACAGCGGCAGCCGGACACAAGCGTCCTTTCTTCTTTGGCGGGCGACACCGTTTCTTCTTTCGGCAAGACGAAAGAAGAAATGGGGTCGCATAACGTTCCCCCTTTGGCAGGGGGTCGGGGGTCGCAACAAGCAAAGCGCCGCCTTGCGGCGGCGCTTGCGGGTTATTCGATGTTCGGGCGGAACTTGAGCGCCGCCCATGTCAGGACGTACAGCACGGCGTTGGAGACGTACAGCTCCGCCAATCCCAGCCACGGGACGCCGCCGCCGATGTCAGTGTGCACCGCCGCGCGGCCGGCCAGGGCGTTGAGCGAGCCTGTCAGCCGCAGCAGCGCGATGAAGATCACCACCGCCATGACGTGATACAGGAAGCGGTGCTTGCGGAAGGTCTGCGAGAGCGTGAAGTCGGCGTAGAACAGCAGCGTCGTCACCGACAGCGCGCCGACGACGCCCAGCAGCACGAAGACCCAGTAGCTTGCGTCGCGGTACGAGAACAGACGGCGCAGCGCGTCCCACAAATCGCCGGGCCGCACATCGCGGAGCTCGCCGGACAGCGCGCCGACGAGGAACGCGGACAGCGCGATCAGCACGGCGGCGGCGACGTACCAGCACAGCGCGGCGAACAGCTTCGAGAGCAGCAGCTCGTGGACGCTGACGGGCAGGGTGCGCATCAGATAGCCCTCGTCGCCGAGCAGGTTGCGCTTGTAGTGCTGCATCAGCACGGCGAAGACGCCGACGGCGACGGCGAAGACGCTCCCGCCGTAGAGCGTGCCGATCCACCCGACCGCGCGGGAGACCGCCTCGCTGGCGTTCCAGAAGCGCAGCGCCATGCCCGCGACGACCGACAGCGCCAGCATCACGCCGCATAGCGGCAGGGCGACGCGCCCCGTGGCGCGGAATTCATGCTTCATCAGTTTGCCAAGCATTTTCGCTTCCCCCTCTCAATACGCGAACACTTCGCGGAACAGCTCGTCGACGCTCTTGCCGCGCGTCTCGCGGATGGCGTCCACGCTCTCGTGCAGCATGACGCTGCCCTCGCGCAGGAACACCGCCTCGTCCAGCACGGCCTCCACGTCGGCGATCAGGTGCGTCGAGATCAGCACCGTCGCGTCCTCGCTGTAGTTCGTCAGGATGGTCTTGAGGATATAGTCCCGCGTCGCGGGATCGACGCCGCCGATCGGCTCGTCGAGCAGGTAGAGCTTCGCCGCGCGCGCCATCGTCAAAATGAGCTGCAGCTTCTCGCGCATACCCTTGGACATCGTGCGGATCGTCTGCGTCTGCTCCAGCTTCAGGCGGTCGATCATGTCCTCGGCGGCGTCGCGGCGGAAGTCGGCGTAGAAGTCGCCGTAGAAGTCCATCGCCTGCTCCGCCGTCATCCACAGCGGCAGGGCGATACGCTCCGGCAGGTACGACACCACCGCGTTCGTCTCCGGCGAGGGCTTGCGCCCGTCGATCAGAATCTCGCCGCCCGTCGGCGTCAGCAGCCCGCAGGCGAGCTTGATGAGCGTCGTCTTGCCGCTGCCGTTCGGGCCCAGCAGCCCGACGATGCGCCCCGTTTCCAGCGTCAGGTCGACCCCGCCGAGCGCCTCCTTCGTGATGTAGCGCTTTTTGAGCGCCCTGCATTCCAAAATCGTGCTCATGCTTCCACATCTCCTCTCAGTTGTTCCAGCAGCGCGACCGTCTGGATCCGGTCGAGACCCAGCCGCGCCATCGCGTCCAGGAAGACGCGCGCCCGTTCCTCCGCCAGACGCTCCCGCGCCCGCGCGATGTGCTCCGCGTCCTCGGTGACGAAGCGGCCCGCCGTCCGCTGGCTGTAGACCAGTCCCTGCCGCTCCAGCTCGCTGAGCGCGCGCTGCACCGTGTTCGGGTTCACGCCCGCGTCCAGCGCCAGCTCGCGCACCGCGGGCAGCCGCGCGCCCGGCGGGAACGCGCCGGAGACGATCGCCAGCGTCAGATGCTCGCAAAGCTGGGTGTAGATCGGCGCGTCCGCGCGAAATGTCCAGTCCATCGGCATCCTCCTTTGTGTCATTGTATTAAGTGATTAGTACAATAATACATCGAGCCGGATTTGTCAAGGGGTTTTTGAAAAAAATACAAGGGAGGCGTTCCGACGCTTCCCTTGCGGCGAAGATGGTAGTATACTGTGGATATCAGCGACACAGGGAGGAGATGCGCGCATGAGGAGAAAGACCCACGAGCTGGCGCTGGCGAGCCTGCTGGCCGCGCTGGCGGCGGCGCTGCTGAGCCTCGGTTCGCTTGTGCCGTTTGCGACCTACTGCGCGCCGATGCTGGCGTCGGGCGCGGTGCTCGTGGCGCGCGAGGAGTGCCGGCGGAGCCTCGCGTGGGGCTGCTGGGTCGTTTCGGCGGCGCTGGGACTGATGCTCACGGCGGACGTCGAGGCGGCGCTGATCTACGCCTTCCTCGGCTACTATCCCCTGCTCAAGCCGCGCTTCGACGCGCTGCGCCCGCGCCTCTTGCGCGTCGGCGCGAAGCTGCTGCTCTGCGTCGCCGCCGTCGGCGCGATGTACGCGCTGCTGCTGTTCGTGTTCCGATTGGAGGCGGTGGCGCGGGAGCTTGCGGAGACCTCGCCCGCGCTGCTGTGGGCGACCATCCTGCTGGGCGCGGCGGTGTTCCTCGTCTACGACCTCGCGCTGGACAGTCTGCAAACGATCTACCATAAAAGAAGGGCGCGGTGACGCGTCCTTCTTTTACTTTCTCTTCTCTTTTTTGTCGCTCTGCTCCGCCGGGAAACTCGCGGCGTACAGCCGCAGCGCCAGCGCCTGCGACGCCTGCGCGCGCAGCGCCGTGCGATAGAGCGCCGCAAGCCCCGTGTCGCCGGAGACCTCCTCCGCCGCGCGCCGCATCGACGCCTCGAACTCGTCGCAGAACCGGTCGTAGCCCGCGCGGTCTATCCCGCCCGCCGCCGCGACGACGAGGTTCCGGATCAGCTCGATGGGAAAGCTGCCCTTCAGCACGCAGATCATCACGAGGTGCGCCAGATGGGCGCGGGCGTACTTCTTCTTCACCGGCGGCGGCATGACGCCCAGCTTGACGTAGTTGTTGACCATCGACGCGGTCAGCCCCTTGCGGTCGAAGCCGGGGTACGCGCCGAGATAGCGCTCCATCAGCGAGAGCACCTGATCCATGTACAGCTCCAGATCCGGCAGCTCGTCCCAGCGCGGGAGCTTCTGCCCGGCGACCTGCGCGCAAACCGCCGACTGTTCGATTTCCGCCATCACGAAACACCGTCCTTTCGGCAATACCTTAGCAAATCCCGCCGCGGATTACAAGATTTATTTTTCATATCCACTTGACAAGTTCGCCAAACAGGTTTAATCTAGTATCGAAAACCAGATGAAGCGAGGGCGATGAACAGATGAAACTGACGATCTACGGAGATTCGATTCTCAAGGGCGTGCTGTACGAGAACGGGCGCTATGTGCTCGAGCGCGGCTGGGAGGATCGCCTTGCCGAGCGCTTCGGCATCTGCCTGACGAACCGCGCGCGCTTCGGCAGCACGCTGCCCAAGGCGCTTGCGCGCATCGAGAAGGACGCCGGAACCGCGGCGGAGGACGGCGAGTACGCCCTGCTGGAATTCGGCGGGAACGACTGCGACTTCGACTGGAAGGCGGTGTCGGACGCGCCGGACGCCGAGCATCTGTGCCACACGCCGCCCCAGCAGTTCGCAGACTGCTGCCGCCGCGCCGTCCGGCTGCTGCGCGAGAGCGGGCGCACGCCGGTGCTGACGACCCTGCCGCCCGTCCACGCCGAACGCTATCTGAGCTTCCTGTGCCGCGGCGGGCTGTCGCGCGAGAACATCGTCCGCTTTTTGGGCGACGTGCAGCGCATCTACCGCTGGCAGGAGAGCTACTCCAACCTGATCGAGCAGCTCTCCCGCGAGGAAAAGACGGTGCTGCTCGACCTGCGCAAGCCGTTTTTGCAGGACCGCCGCCCGATCGAGGCGCTGCTCTGCGCCGACGGCATCCATCCCTCGCGCGAGGGGCAGGAGCTGCTGTACGAGGCGTTCTGTGCCGCGCTGTAAACTCAATTTCCGCAGGCGCCGCTTTCCGACGGAAGGCGGCGCTTGACATTTTTGCGCGCAGCTCGTATGATGGTGTGCGTCTTATCATGACATATTCTCATGGAATGGTGATTGACGATGGAGAGCAAAAAGCTGGAGGCGCTGCTCATGGCGGCGGATCTGGGCAGCTTCACCAAGGCGGCGGAGGTGCTGGGCTACACGCAGTCGGGGCTGACGCATATGATGAACTCGCTGGAGCGGGAGATCGGCTTCCCCCTGCTCGACCGCGGGCGGCACGGCGTGCGCCTGACGGCGGAGGGCGAAAAGCTCGCCCCGCTGATGCGCGAGCTGCTGCGCGCGGGCGCGGCGCTGAGCGACGCCGTGGAAAAGCTGTCCGCCTCCCGCAGCGAGACGATCCGCGTCGCCGCCTACGCCAGCCTCGCCATGCACTGGCTGCCCGCCATCATTCAGGCCTTCCGCGCCGAGAACCCCACCGTGGACGTGGACATCCGCATGGCCGACCACGTGGACGCGCCCTACGCCCTGCTCTCGCAGGGGAAGATGGACGTCATCTTCGTCAGCCGGCAGGAGCCGGGGCCGTACGACTGGGTGCATCTCAAGGACGACCCGATGGTCGCCGTGCTGCCGCGCAGCTATCCCACCGGCGGGCGCGCCTCGTTCCCGCTGCGCGAGTTCGACGGCAAGGAGTTCCTCATGCCCGCGCAGGGCTTTGACAAGGACATCCTGCGCATCTTCGACCGCGAGGGCGTCCACCCCGACGTGCGCCCCACCGTGGTGGACGACGCGACGGTGGTGAGCATGGTCGAGCACGGGCTGGGCATCAGCATGATGACCGAGCTGACGCTCAAGGGCCGCGCCGACCATGTGCTGACGCTGCCGGTCTCGCCCGCCGCCTCGCGTGAGCTGGGCGTCGCCGTGCGCTCGCTGTCCGGCGCGCCGGAGATGCTGCGCCGCTTCATCGCCTGCACGCAGCGCGTCGTGCGCGAGCTGTCCGAATAGGGGGAATATTTCTGACGCTCTCCGGCCATACTGGTACAAACTGGTATGCCGGAGGGTTTTTTATGCTCTTTTCTGACGATTTGACCCGCAACGCCGCGCTGCTCGACGAGCTGCTGGGCGTGGGGCGTAGCTTCGACATGGTCGCGCGCGACCTGTACGCGGGCGTTCGCCGCTGCCGCGTCTACACCATCGACGGCTACGGCGACGACGCGGTGATCGAGCGCGTGCTGGGACGCCTGATGGCGCAGAGCACGACCGCATGGGCGTCGACGATGCAGGAGTTCATCGACCGCTACGTCTCCTTCGGCGAGGTGGACGCCGAGCGCGACGTCGAGAAGGCGGTCACGGCGGTGCTGCTCGGCAAGACGCTGCTGCTGGCGGAGGGCTGCGACGCCTGCGCCCTCATCGACGCCAAGCAGTTCCCGGCGCGCGGCGTGGAGGAGCCGTCCGGCGGCAGGGTCCTGCGCGGCGCGCACGACGGCTTCATCGAGACGCTGACCGTCAACGCCGCGCTGCTGCGCCGCCGCATCCGCGACCCGCGCTTCACGATGGAGGGCCGCCGGATCAGCGAGCGCTCCCGCGCCGACGTGGTGCTGTGCTATCTGGAGCACAAGGTCGACCGCGACCTGCTGGAGGAGCTGCGCCGCAAGCTGGCGGCGGTGGACATCCGCTCGGTGTCCATGGGGCAGGAGAGCATCGCCGAGGCGCTGATGAAGCCCCAGTGGTGGAACCCGTTCCCGAACGTCCGCTACACCGAGCGCCCCGACGTCGCCACCGCCTGCATCATGGAGGGCAGCATCATCCTGCTGACCGACAACTCGCCCGCGGCGATGATCCTGCCGACCTGTTTCCTCGACTTCGTGCAGGAGGCGAACGACTTCTGCTTCCCGCCGCTCATCGGCTCGTATCTGCGCATCCTGCGCTGCGTCGTCTTCGCGCTGACGCTGTTCATCACGCCCGTGTGGTACGCGCTGGTGCGAAGCGGCGCGACCGAGGGCGCGCTCCACTTCCTCGCCATCGCGGAGGACTATGAGGTGCCGCTGCTGGTGCAGCTGCTGTTCGCGGAGTTCATCGTCGATCTCATCAAGCTCACGAGCCTCAACACGCCGCCCGTGTTCTCCAACTCGTTCTCGATGATCGGCGCGCTGGTGCTGGGCGACTTCGCGGTGCAGGCGCACTGGCTCGTGCCGGAGGTGCTGGCGTACATGGCGTTCGTCGCCATCGCCAACTTCGCCCAGCCCAGCTATGAGCTGGGCTACGCCTTCAAGCTGCTGCGTCTGATGCTGCTCGTCCTCGTCGCCGCGCTGGGCTGGGCGGGGCTTACCCTCGGCGTCGCCGCCATCGCCGCCCTGCTGGCGACCAACAAGCCCATCGCGGGCAGGGGCTATCTCTACCCGCTCGTCCCCTTCGACGGCAAGGCGCTGCGCAAGCTGCTGCTCCGCCGCCCCATCAGCCGGGAAAACACATAATCGCGTCGAAAGAATCCATTGCGTTTCGCCGCCCGGCACGGTATACTGGAGGCAAGCCAAAACAAACGGGAGGGAACGCGATGGAACGCTATTTCGGTGAGAACACGCCGAAGCTCGGCTTCGGCATGATGCGCCTGCCCAAGAAGCTGCTTGCGATCGACGTCGAGCAGACCAAGCAGATGGTCGACCTCTTCCTCGACGCGGGCATGACCTATTTTGACACCGCCTTCGTCTACCTCGGCTCCGAGGAGGCGACGCGCAAGGCGCTGGTCGAGCGCCACGCGCGCGAGAGCTACACGGTCGCCAGCAAGCTCAACGCGTGGCTCGGCAAGCTGAGCGTCAAGGAGGCGAAGAAGGAGCTGCAGACCAGCCTCAAGCGCCTCGGCACGGACTACCTCGACTACTACCTGCTCCACGCCATCCAGAACAACAACTACAAGCTCTACGACGAGTACGGCCTCTGGGACTACGTCCGCGAACAGAAGAAGGCGGGGACGATCCGGCACTGGGGCTTCTCGTTCCACGGCACGCCGGAGCTGCTCGACGAGCTGCTGACGAAGAACCCGGACGCCGAGTTCGTCCAGCTCCAGCTCAACTACGCCGACTGGGAGGATCACAAGGTCGCCTCCCGCCGCTGCTATGAGACCGCGCGCAAGCACGGCAAGTCCATCGTCATCATGGAGCCGGTCAAGGGCGGCGCGCTCGCCAACCCGCCCAAGGAGGTGCGCAACATCCTCACGGAGGCGAACCCCGACGCGTCCCTCGCCTCGTGGGCGATCCGCTACGCCGCCTCGCTCGACGGGGTCATCACCGTGCTCTCCGGTATGTCCAATCTCGACCAGATGCGCGACAACCTCTCCTTCATGCGCGATTTCCGTCCCCTCAGCGAGGACGAGCAGGCGACCATCCGTCAGGCGCAGGAGGCGCTGGGCCGGGTCGAGCACATCCCCTGCACCGCCTGCCGCTACTGCACCAAGGGCTGCCCGCAGGGCATCCCCATCCCCGACATCTTCGCCGCCCGCAACAAGCAGCTCATCTGGGGCCAGCTCGAGCGCGGCGCGAAGGACTACGCCGAGCTTGCCGAAAAGGGCAGCGTCGCCGACGCGTGTATCGCCTGCGGCCAGTGCGAAGAAGCCTGCCCGCAGGGCATCCCGATCATCCGCCAGCTCGCCGAGTGCGCCGAAAACTTCAAACAGTGACCGCGTTTCAAACAGCGCCGCTTCCGCGGCGCTGTTTTTTTGCGCGGAGGGCTTGACAAATCGCCGGCGGCTGTCTATAATTCAAACAGTTGAACAAATGCTCAACTATTAAACCAGAGGAGGACACAGCGATGGAGACGCTCAGGCACTCGGAGTTCTGCGAGAGCGAGGTGATCCACGAGGACGCCGTCGCGGAGGTGCGCGCGGGGATGAGCGGCGCGGAGGACTATGCGAAGCTGGCGGAGCTGCTGCGTCTGTTCGGCGATCCGACCCGGGCGAAGCTGCTGCACGCGCTGGAGCTGCGCGAGCTGTGCGTCTGCGATCTGGCGGCGCTGCTGGGCGTGACGAAGTCCGCCGTGTCGCACCAGCTCAAGGCGCTGCGGCTGGCGAATCTGGTCAAGTTCCGCCGCGCGGGGCAGGTCGTGTACTACTCGCTGGCCGACGAGCACGTGCGCCTCATTCTGGAAATGGGCTTTGAGCATATCAGAGAGTAGAGGAAACCCTCAGTCCGCTTCGCGGACAGCTCCCCTTTCGGGGGAGGCAGACAGGAAGGAGAGATCGTTATGAAAAAGAAATTCAAGTGCGAGGTCGATTGCGCCAACTGCGCGCAGAAGATCCAGGACGCCGTTTCCAAGCTGGACGGCGTGGAGGAGGTCAGCGTCAACTTCATGACGCAGAAGCTCACGCTCACCGCCGCGGACGACCGCTTTGACGCCGTGCTCGACGCCGTGGCCGCCAGAGCGAAGCAGATCGAGCCGGACTTTGTGATCGTGCGCTGAGCCATGACTGCAAAGCAGCGGAAGATGCGCGCGCGCATCCTTGCGGCGCTGGCGCTGTTCGCGGCGGCGTTCGCCGCGGACCGGGCGCTTGCGCCCGCCGCGCCGGCAAGGCTGGCGCTGTACCTGATCCCCTACCTCGTCATCGGATACGACGTGCTGAAAAAGGCGGGGGTCAACCTGCTCCACGCGCAGGCGTTCGACGAGTGTCTGCTGATGACGATCGCCACCGCCGCCGCGTTTGCCATCGGGGAGTATCCCGAGGCGACCGCCGTGATGCTGTTCTATCAGGTGGGCGAGCTGTTCCAGAGCGTCGCCGTCGGCAGGGCGCGCGCGTCCATCGGCGAGATGATGAGCATCGCGCCCGACTTCGCCTGCGTGGAGACGGCGGACGGCGCGGAGGAGGTCGATCCCGAGGACGTGGCGGTCGGCAGCGTGCTGATCGTGCGCGCGGGCGAGCGCGTCGCGCTGGACGGCGTGGTGCTCAGCGGCGAGAGCTGGCTGGACACCTCCGCCCTGACCGGCGAATCGACGCCGCGCCGTGCCGCCGCGGGGGACGAGGTCTTCAGCGGCTGTGTCAACGGCGCGGGGACGCTCCGCGTGCGCACGACCAAGGCGTACGAGGACTCCACCGTCGCCCGCGTGCTGGAGCTGGTGGAGAACGCCAGCGAGAAGAAGGCGCGGCTCGAGCAGTTCATCACGCGCTTTGCCCGCGCCTACACGCCCGCCGTTACGATCGCGGCGGCGCTGCTCGCCCTCGTGCCGCCGCTCCTGCTGCATCAGGGGTTCGGCGGCTGGGTGCACCGCGCCTGCGTCTTTCTGATCGTCTCCTGCCCCTGCGCGCTGGTGATCTCCGTGCCGCTGGGCTTCTTCGGCGGCGTCGGCGCGGCGTCGCGCATCGGCGTGCTGGTCAAGGGCGGCAACTTTTTGGAGGCGGTCGCGGACTGCGACACGATGGTCTTCGACAAGACGGGCACGCTGACGCGCGGCGAGTTCCGCGTGACGCGGACGATCCCCGCCGACGGCGTGGATGAACGGACGCTGCTGTGCGCCGCCGCCCACGCGGAGGCAAGCTCCGCCCACCCCATCGCGCGCTCCGTCCTCGCCGCGTGGGACGGCGAGATCGACCGCGCGCGCGTCACGGACGCGAGCGAGCTGTCCGGCTTCGGGATGCGCGCGCTCTGGGACGGCGAGGAGCTGCTTGCCGGCAGCGGCAGGCTGATGGAGCGGCGCGGGATCGCGTACACGCCCTGCCGTGACAGCGGCACGGTGGTCTACGTCGCGCGCGGCGGGGCGTATCTCGGCTGCCTCGTCATCTCCGACACGCTCAAGGACGGCGCGGCGGAGGCGATCCGCGACCTCAAGACGGCGGGCGTGAAGCGCACGGTCATGCTCAGCGGCGACCGCGCGGCCGCCGCGCAGGCGGTCGCGGACGCGCTGGGCGTCGACGAGGTGCACGCCGAGCTGCTGCCCGCCGACAAGGTCGCGCGGCTCGAGGAGCTGCTCGCGCGCGGCGGACGCACGGCGTTCGTCGGCGACGGCATCAACGACGCGCCCTCGCTCATGCGCGCGGACGTCGGCGTCGCCATGGGCTCCCTCGGCTCCGACGCCGCCATCGAGGCGGCGGACGTTGTGCTCATGGACGACGACGTGCGCAAGCTGGCCGCCGTCGTGCGCATCGGGCGCAGGACCATGCGTATCGTGCGCGAGAACGTGGCGTTCGCGCTCGCGGTCAAGTTCGCGGTGCTGATCCTCGGCGCGCTGGGCTGGGCGACCATGTGGCTCGCCGTCTTCGCCGACGTCGGCGTGACCGTCCTCGCGGTGCTGAATTCGATGCGCTGCCTCACGCTCCACAAATGAAAAAGAGCCGCTTTCGCGGCTCTTTTTTTATTTGCACAGTTCCCAGAACGCCACCGCGCTGGCGGCGGCGACGTTGAGCGAGTCCACGCCGCGCCGCATCGGGATGCGCACGGTGTAGTCGCA